>BNJU01005542.1_pt1 | contig 100251 bp, 138 predicted proteins | sample 8539281 | NCBI WGS metagenome assembly BNJU01 (sample SAMD00202456, study PRJDB9452) | human saliva metagenome | isolation source: human saliva | place: Japan | reverse complement strand
CGCGATCAACGTCCAAGAGGGGCCGCAATACCCATACATATATAAAGAAATATGTAAGGGTGTTAAAAATATGGCATGTAACCTTATTTTATTTGACCCAGCTTTGTATGGTATTTATATCTAAAACACCAGGAAGGTTTATTTCAGATTTCCATACACCCAGCGTGCGTGCAGCCAGGCGCGCCTGCAATCCCACTGAATCCACCGAAAACTTACCCAGAGGCACACATCTTTCAAATTGTTTTGAAACACTCTCAACAATGTTAGCTCTACCTGTTCCCTCATAATTGCTACTGTCAGTATAAAACTATATGGGAATATTTTATATTATTTTGTATATTTTTATTTGATAGACCAAATTGTATATTTTATTTTAGCATTATTAAACTGATAGCGTCAAGGTATTGATTCTCTCAGCTTATTGGACGCTTACGAACAAAGTCAAGGAAGAACAAAAATCTTAGGTATTCGTGTAGATGAAAGACCAAAAACATATTGATAACCGTGAAAAATTGGTCATTTTGAAATAGATACAGTTCAGGGAAAAAGGAGAAAGTACATGTTTACTAACTTTAACAGAAAAGAAAAACAAGAAAAAGGTATCGTAGTATTAATAGATTTCAAAGACAGTGAATCTGTTAGATATACATTAAATAAAATAATAAAAAGAATATTCCAAAGGCATTATAAAATCCATAACAGTAGATAACAGAGTTGTTTTTAGTTGATTTGTTTCTAAAAATGAGAATGGGAATTTACGGGCATCCCTAAGATTTTTTTACTAGAAAAATTTTTCTGTCTAATTTAATATTGACATTTACCTTTCTTTTTCTACTCTTTCCGTAATAATTTTACTATATCCGATGAGTCTTTTTATAGACAAAGTACGTCAATTTGGTAAAATTAAGGGTGTAAGCGTATACTTTATAAATAAGTTTTTAATAATTTATTTATAACTATTTAATAGCAAAGAAAATGATAAAAATTTAATTTTCTATGAAATTTTCTATGAAATATTAAAATTATCGTCGATTTTGCATGTTTATATTTATTTAATTTAGGGAGGTAATACATGGTAGGAAAAAATAATCACTATTTAAGAAATACCAAAGATGGTACAAAGGTAGAGTCGTATTCTATCAAGAAGTTTAAAGTAGGTGCAGCATCAGTAGTAATCGGTGCGAGTATTTTCTTTGGTGCTGGCGCAGTAGCTCAAGCTAGTGAAGAAGTATCAAACAACACAACAGCGGATAATACAACAAACGCTGGAGCTAAAGAAAATGTTCCTACAGCACCAGTAGCGACGGCGCAGCCAGTAGCTAAAGAAACTACTAAAGAAGACGTGGCAGACAGGATTAGCGGCAAAATTAGGCGGAGAAACTGCACAAGAAGTTAAAGTTTTAGACAAAACTAAACTTGAAAACTACATCGCAGAAATCGAAGCGAAACTTGCAGATGGAGCGTATGCTAACAAAACAGAAGAAGTGTTGCAGTATTAAAAGCTGACTTAGACTCTGCAAAAGAAACACTAGCAAACGCAACAACTCAAGATGAATTAACAAAAGCTTACAGTAAATTAGTAACTACAGCTAACACTAAATTAAAAAGCAAAATCTGTAGAGAAAAAGAAACTCCGAAGTAGACACTACTAACGGACAACCAACTGTAGGTAAAAAAAGCAGAGAATACAGAGCCAAGTGCAGCTAATTCACATGCCATTTCTGCAAATGCCGAAGAAGGTTCAGGTTTCAGAAGAAACGATTCAGGTTCTCCTCAAGTTACAAAACACTGTGGATTATAGAGATGCATCAGGTACACACCGCCGTGGTGTAACATCTTCAGATTCTACTTTATCAGGGGCTGGGACTAACGGTAAAAAACTGTAGTAGTGACAGTCGCAACTCAGGAGGAGCTACAAAAAAACCCTATGAAACAGTAGTAACTAATGGAAAATGGACTGTGAATTTAGAAGCACCATTAAAATCTGGTAGAGATCCATTCAATAAAGGTGAAGATGAAACTAAGATTACTGTTCAATACAAAGGTGAAAATAATAAATTAAACGATGATACACGAGTTTATCTTGGACGTCAAAAATTTGTTAATGATACAGTAGTTGCAGGACAAAAAGAAGTATTGGTAAAAGTTCCGAAAGATACGGATAATTTATGGGTAGGATTCAGCAGGCTCTGATGACCGTCAAATTGTTATGAATGGAGGAAATAATCCGCAATCTCAAGATACATCAACACTAACTGCAGCTATGGCAGCTACTCAAGATGATCCTATCTTCCATATAGTAAAATTAACATTCCTTAAAGACGTAATTAAAGAAGGCGCTAACGGAATTAACTTGCAAGGGAATTCTGGTTACAGTGCAGCAGGAGGAGCACAACCTGGAACAACAGAAGTAGCGGAAGCAAAACGTTTATCGTTAACTGCAACTAATGAAGCACCTACAATTGCAGCAACAGATAACGGAAGCGATGTAGTTGTAAGAAGAGGTGCAGAATTTGATATTGCAACTTTAGCAACTGTAGCAGACAAAGAAGATGATGAACAACTTACAGTTGGTGATCCAGTAAAAGCTAAATTAGTATCAGTTAATGGAACTGCTGCAACAACATTCAGCACTGCAACGCCAGGTGAATACACATTAGTTCTTAAAGCGGTAGACAGTCAAGGTAAAGACTCTGCGAACACTATTACTAGAAAAGTAATTGTAAGAGAAAACCAAGCACCGACAGTAGAGATTCCATTCTCTGTAGACGGTAGAAAAGATGTTTTTGTATATGCAAATGAAGATATCGATATTCCTATTAAATTTACGGATGATTCAGGGAAAATTGCATCTGCAGAAATTTTACGTGGTGGAAATAAGGTACAACCAGCTAAAGATGAATCAAATCCAAATATATTGGATAACGAATATGATACAGTAGTTGAAAAAATCTCTACAGAAACAACAGCAACAGCAGCAGATCCTGCAGTTGTTCACATTAGAGGTAAAATCACAAAAGATACAGAAGGTGGAACACCTGTAAAAAAACTAACACTTCCTACAACAGAAAGTGATGAACTTCCAATTGTAACTCGTTATGCCACTGCAACAGATATAGATGGAGGACTTCTTTACAATACTGCGACTGGAAATTCATATGCAAATGACCCAGGTTCATTCAGAATTGTCTTAAAAGCTCAAACAGCAAAATATGACATTAAAGCTCCAGAGACAAAAATTTCTGTAGCGAATGCTAATAATATCACAGAAGATGAGTTTAAGCAGATTGCAGATAGTGTTAAGATTCAATACTCTACCGAAAACCCAGATAAAAATCTTCTTGATAAACAAGGAAAAGACGTTGACAACCAAACTGAGCGTATTGAAAGCATTACTAGAGAAGGAAATGATGTTGTAGTAACATATAAAGATGGTTCTAAAGATACAAAAGCATTAGCAGATTTTGTAAACGTAGCTCCAAAAGTAGAACTTCCATACTCAAATGATGCTAATAAACAAATCTATGTTTATACAGGTGAAAACACTGATTTAACATTCAAAGCAACAGATAATACTGCTGTTAAAGATATGTATGTACGTGGTCCAGGTGGTATCGGAGAGGATAATACGGCAAAATACGGTTTCACAACAGGGAAAATAGAAAATTCAGCTGTCACGCATGGTGATGGTACTGTATCAGGTGCCACAGCTACTATTAAGATGACAGGTGTTACAACACTTACAGCTCCAAACAGATGGACAAGTTTTGTTGTTGCTAATGACAATGATAATGCACCATCAAATACAGATTTTAATGCATTAGATGTAAATCCGAATGCAACTAAGACACCAGGATATGTTCAATTCATCGTTAAATCTCAAACAGATAAATACGATATAGCAACTCCAACTGAAAAAGTTGCTGTAACAGACCCAGCTAACGTAACAGCAGATGACTTAGCGAAAATCAAAGAAAAATTACAAATTGAGTATTCTAAGAGTAATGATGATGCTAACTTAGCAGACAAAAAAGGTAAAACTGTAGATGCTGAAGATGCTAAGACTAAGATTAAATCAGTAGAAAAAGACTAACGCTGAAAATCTTGTTGTAACATACACAGATGGTTCTACAGATACGAAAAACCATTATCAGAATTTGTAACTCTTGATAAACAACCAGCTATCGATGAGGTTAATAAAGCAGTTTGCGAAAGCAAATTGATGATATTAATAATAATCCGGAAGCAACTAAAAGAAGAAAAAGATGTAGCAATCGCTAAAAGTAAATGCTGATAAAGAAAAAGCTCTTGCTGATATAGCAAAACCTGAAGTTACAACAAAAGATGCTCTTGATACAGCTCAAACAGCAGGAACTGACAAGATTAAACAAGATAATCCTGTAATTGCTAAGAAACCAGCGCTAAGAAAAGCGATTGACGATGATCTTAAAAGCTAAAGAAGCGACAATTGACGCTCGTAAAGACTTAACTGATGCAGAGAAGAAAACAGCTAAAGACAAAGCGAGCAGAAGAAGCTAAGAAAGCAAAAAGAAGCAATCGATGCAGCAACAACAGATGCACAGTAGATACAGCTAAAAACAGCTGGTACTGGAGAAATTGCGAAAGTAAACCCAGTAGCGAAAGAAGCGACTAAGAAAGCAATCGCAGATGAATTAGCTAAGAAAGAAGAAGCAATCAACAGACGTGCTGACTTAACTGACGAAGAAAAAAGCAGCAGCTAAGACGAGCAGAAGCTAAGAAACTGGCAGATGCTATTGCAGAGTGCACAACCAGATAATGCAGAAACACCAGAAAGAAGCAGAAGCTACAAACAGCAGTAAATGGTGCAAAAGATAAAGGTGTAGCAGATGTTAAAGCTGTGGGATCCAGTGGCGACTAAGAAACCAGCGACTAAGAAAGCAGTTGAAGATGCTCTTAAAGATAAAAGTAGCTGCAATTGACGCACGTGAAGACTTAACTCCAGCAGAAAGAAACAAACAGCTAAAGACAAAGCGAGCAGAAGAAGCTAAGAAAGCAACAGATGCAATCGATGCAGCAGACAACAGATGCAAAGCAGTAGATCACAGCTAAAACAGCTGGTACTGGAGAGTGCGAAAGTAAACCCAGTAGCAGAAAGAAGCAGCTAAGAAAAGCAATCGCAGATGAATTAGCTAAGAAAGAAGAAGCAATCGACGGACGTACTGACTTAACTGACAAAGAAAAAGCGTGCACTAAGAAAGATGCGCAAGATAAAGCTAAGGAAGCAACAGACGCTATTAACGCGCAGCCAGATAACGCAGAAACACCAGAAAAAGCAACAGAAGCACAAACAGCAGTAAATGGTGCAAAGATAAAGGTGTAGCAGATGTTAAAGCTGTGAACCAGTAGCGAAAAGAAACAGCTAAGAAAGCAGTCGCGGATGAATTAGCTAAGAAAGAAGAAGCAATCAACGGACGTGCTGACTTAACAGATGCAGAGAAAGCAAAAAAGCTAAGGAAGAAGCACAAGCGAAAGCAAAAAGAAGCAACAGATGCAATCGATGCTCAACTCAAAGCAACGCAGAAACACCAGAAAAAGCAGACAGAAGCACAAAACAGCAGTGAATGGTGCAAAAGATAAAGGTGTAGCAGACGTTAAAGCTGTAAACCCAGTAGCGAAAGAAGCAGCTAAGAAAGCAATCGCAGATGAATTAGCTAAGAAAGAAGAAGCAATCAACGGACGTACTGACTTAACTGATGAAGAAAAAGCAGCAGCTAAGAAAGATGCGCAAGATAAAGCTAAGGAAGCAACAGATGCAATCGATGCTCAACCAAGCAACGCAGAAACACCAGAAAAAGCGAGCAGAAGCACAAACAGCAGTAAATGGTGCAAAAAGATAAAGGTGTAGTCAGATGTTAAAGCTGTGAGATCCAGTAGCGACTAAAACCAGAAGCTAAAAGCAGTTGATGACGCTCTTAAAGCTAAAGTAGCTGCAATTGATGCACGTGAAGACTTAACTCAGCAGAAAAACAAGCAGCTAAAGACAAAAGCGGCAGAAGGCTAAGAAAGCAAAGAAGCAATCGATGCAGCAACAACAGATGCGACGAGTAGATACAGCTAAAACAGCTGGTACTGGAGAAATTGCGAAAGATAAACCCGGTAGACAAAAGAAGCTGACTAAGAAAGCAGTTGCGGATGAATTAGCTGAGAAGAAAAAGCAATCGATGCACAGACGACTTAACTGACAAAGAAAAGCGGCAGACTAAGGAAGACGCAAAAGCGAAAGCAAAAAGCGAGAACAGACGCTATTAACGCACAGCCAGATAACGCAGAAACACCAGAAAAAGCAACAGAAGCACAAACAGCAGTAAATGGTGCAAAAGATAAAGGTGTAGCAGACGTTAAAGCTGTAAACCCAGTAGCGAAAGAAGCAGCTAAGAAAGCAATCGCAGATGAATTAGCTGAGAAAGAAAAAGCAATCAACGGACGTACTGACTTAACTGATGAAGAAAAAGCAGCGAGCTAAGAAAGATGCGCAAAGATAAAAGCTAAGGAAGCAACAGACGCTATTAACGCACAGCCAGATAATGCAGAAACACCAGAAAAAGCAAAAGAAGCACAAACAGCAGTAAATGGTGCAAAAGATAAAGGTGTAGCAGACGTTAAAGCTGTAGATCCAGCAGCGGCTAAGAAACCAGAAGCTAAGAAAGCAGTTGAAGATGCTCTTAAAGATAAAGTAGCTGCAATTGATGCACGTGAAGACTTAACTCCAGCAGAAAAACAAGCAGCTAAAGACAAAGCAGCAGAAGAAGCTAAGAAAGCAAAAGAAGCAATCGATGCAGCAACAACAGATGCAGGAGTAGATACAGCTAAAACAGCTGGTACTGGAGAAATTGCGAAAGTAAACCCAGTAGCGAAAGAAGCAGCTAAGAAAGCAATTGCAGATGAATTAGCTGAGAAAGAAAAAGCAATCGATGGACGTACTGACTTAACTGACGAAGAAAAAGCAGCAGCTAAGAAAGATGCGCAAGATAAAGCTAAGGAAGCAACAGACGCTATTAACGCACAGCCAGATAATGCAGAAACACCAGAAAAAGCAAAAGAAGCACAAACAGCAGTAGATGGTGCAAAAGATAAAGGTGTAGTAGATGTTAAAGCTGTAAAACCCAGAAGCAAAAAGCTCAGAAGCTAAAAAGCTATTGATGATAAATTGGCTAAGCAATTAGAAGATATTGCTAATACTCCAGATGCTTTCTCGATGAAGAGAAGAAAGTTGCAGCAGATGCAGCAAAAAGCTCTAGCGAGATCGAGCTAAGAAAGATATCGACAATGCTAAGAAAGATGAAGATGTTAAAAACTTCAAGATGAAGCTAAGGATGAAATCGAAAAATCTGTACCAGTTGTTGAAGATAAACCAAATGCTCGTAAAAGCAATCGACGAAGAAGTAAAAGCTAAAAAAGCAGAAATCGATGCTCGCGACGACTTGACTCCTAAAGCTAAGGAAGTATTAAAAGCTAAAGTAGATAAAGTTGCAAAAAAAGCTAAAGAAGCAATTGATGCAGTAAGTAGTGTAGTTGATGTTAATACAATAGAAGAAGCTGATAAGACGGCTATTAAAGCAATTGGAGAAGTAAACAGACCAATTGATAAAGTATTAGTAAAAGATCCAAGTGCATTAACAGATGAAGAAAAAGCTAAAATCTTAGAAGAGGTTAAGAAAGTTAATCCGACAGCTAAAGAGGTTAAATATGATGAAAATGGAAAAATCGAAGTAACAACAGAAGCTGGCGATAAAGGAATTATCAATCCAACAAAATTAGTGAAAACTGAGGACCAGTTAGATAACGGTAAAGGTGGGAATGATATTAATAAACCACTTGATAGAGTTATTGTAAAAGACCCATCGAACTTAACTGACGAAGAGAAAGCTAAGATTGTTGCTAAAGTTGAAGAGGTAAATCCAGATGCTATAGTAACGATAGATGAAAATGGAACTGTTTCTGTTTCTACTCCAGAAGGTAAAACTTCGGCAATTCCAGCATCAGAATTAGTAAGAACTAAAGAAGATACTGCTAAACCAGATGCAGGAAATAGTAAAATTGTTAAACCAGCAGACAAAGTAGCCGGTGAAGCAAATGATCCGGATGATCAAGCTAAAGCAGAAGAAAATTAAGAGAATTAAAACCCAGAAACTAAATCTGTTGAAATTTGATGGAAAATGGTAATGCGACAGTTACACTGAAAGATGGAACTACTGCGACAATCCCATCAGAAGATTTATTCAAATCAGAAGTAGATGCAACTAAACCAAATGCAGGAAACGACATCGTTAAACCAGCAGACAAAACTGTAGTAACGCAACCCAGACAAACTTACAGATACTGGGAGAAGAAAGCGATCGAAGATAAAGTTAAAGAAGTAAACCCAGGTGCAACTGTAGTAGTAGACGACAAAGGAAACGCAACAGTAACAACACCAGAAGGTAAGACAGCGGTAATTCCAGCAACAGATTTAGTTAAATCACCAGAAGAAGCAACTAAACCAAACGCAGGAAATGACATTGTTAAACCAGCGGCTAAGACAGAGGTTAAAGATCCAGCTAAATTAACAGATGCTGAGAAGAAAGCAATCGAAGACAAAGTTAAAGCTGTAAATCCAGATGCAACTGTAGCAGTAGACGATAAAGGAAACGCAACAGTAACAACACCAGAAAGGTAAGACAGCAGTAATTCCAGCAACAGACTTAACTAAATCACCAGAAGAAGCAGACTAAGCCAGAAGCAGGAAATGACATTAACACCAGCAGATAAAGCTGAGTAAAAGATCCAGCTAACTTAACAGATGCTGAGAAGAAAGCAATCGAAGACAAAGTTAAAGCAGTAAACCCAGGTGCAACAGTAGCAGTAGACGATAGAGGAAATGCAACAGTAACAACACCAGAAGGTAAGACAGCGGTAATTCCAGCAACAGACTTAACTAAATCACCAGAAGAAGCAGCTAAGCCAGAAGCAGGAAACAACGTGAATAAACCAGCAGATAAAGTTGTAGTAAAAGATCCAGCTAACGTAACTCCAGAAGAGAAGAAAGCGATCGAAGACAAAGTTAAAGCTGTAAATCCAGAAGCTAAAGTTGTAGTAGACGATAAAGGAAACGCAACAGTTACACCAAAAGATGGAGAACCAGTAGTAATTCCAGCAACAGACTTAACTAAATCACCAGAAGAAGCAGCTAAGCCAAACGCAGGAAATGACATTGTTAAACCAGCGGCTAAGACAGAGGTTAAAGACCCAGCTAAATTAACAGACGCTGAGAAGAAAGCAATCGAAGACAAAGTTAAAGCAGTAAACCCAGGTGCAACAGTAGCAGTAGACGATAAAGGAAATGCAACAGTAACAACACCAGAAGGTAAGACAGCAGTAATTCCAGCAACAGACTTAACTAAATCACCAGAAGAAGCAGCTAAGCCAGAAGCAGGAAACGACATTAACACACCAGCAGATAAAGCTGTAGTAAAAAGATCCAGCTAACTCAACAGATGCTGAGAAGAAAGCAATCGAAGACAAAAGTTAAAGCAGTAAACCCAGGTGCAACAGTAGCAGTAGACGATAAAGGAAATGCAACAGTAACAACACCAGAAGGTAAGACAGCAGTAATTCCAGCAACAGACTTACGCTAAAATCACCAGAAGAAGCAGCTAAGCCAGAAGCAGGAAACAACGTAAATAAACCAGCAGATAAAGCTGTAGTAAAAGATCCAGCTAACTCACAGATACTGAGAAGAAAGCGATCGAAGACAAAGTTAAAGCTGTAAATCCAGAAGCTAAAGTTGTAGTAGACGATAAAGGAAACGCAACAGTTACACCAAAAAGATGGAGAACCAGTAGTAATTCCAGCAACAGACTTAATCTAAATCACCAGAAGAAGCAGCTAAGCCAAACGCAGGAAATGACATTGTTAAACCAGCGGCTAAGACAGAGGTTAAAGACCCAGCTAAATTAACAGACGCTGAGAAGAAAGCAATCGAAGACAAAGTTAAAGCAGTAAACCCAGGTGCAACAGTAGCAGTAGACGATAAAGGAAATGCAACAGTAACAACACCAGAAGGTAAGACAGCAGTAATTCCAGCAACAGACTTAACTAAATCACCAGAAGAAGCAGCTAAGCCAGAAGCAGGAAACGACATTAACACACCAGCAGATAAAGCTGTAGTAAAAGATCCAGCTAACTTAACAGATGCTGAGAAGAAAGCAATCGAAGACAAAGTTAAAGCAGTAAACCCAGGTGCAACAGTAGCAGTAGACGATAAAGGAAATGCAACAGTAACAACACCAGAAGGTAAGACAGCCGTAATTCCAGCAACAGACTTAACTAAATCACCAGAAGAAGCAACTAAGCCAGAAGCAGGAAACAACGTAAATAAACCAGCAGATAAAGCTGTGGTAAAAGATCCAGCTAACTTAACAGATGCTGAGAAGAAAAGCGATCGAAGACAAAGTTAAAGCTGTAAATCCAGAAGCTAAAGTTGTAGTAGACGATAAAGGAAACGCAACAGTTACACCAAAAAGATGGAGAACCAGTAGTAATTCCAGCAACAGACTTAACTAAATCACCAGAAGACAGCTAAAGCCAAATGCAGGAAATGACATTGTTAAACCAGCGACTAAGACAGAGGTTAAAGACCAGCTAAATTAACAGACGCTGAGAAGAAAGCAATCGTAAGACAAAGTAAAGCAGTAAACCCAGGTGCAACAGTAGCAGTAGACGATAAAGGAAATGCAACAGTAACAACACCAGAAGGTAAGATCAGCGGTAATTCCAGCAACAGACTTAACTAAATCACCAGAAGAAGCATGCTAAGCCAGAAGCAGGAAATGACATTAACACACCAGCAGATAAAGCTGTAGTAAAAGATCCAGCTAACCTAACTCAGACTGAGAAGAAAGCAATCGAAGACAAAGTTAAAGCAGTAAACCCAGGTGCAACAGTAGCAGTAGACGATAAAGGAAATGCAACAGTAACAACACCAGAAGGTAAGACAGCAGTAATTCCAGCAACAGACTTAACTAAATCACCAGAAGAAGCAGCTAAGCCAGAAGCAGGAAACAACGTAAATAAACCAGCAGATAAAGCTGTAGTAAAAGATCCAGCTAACTTAACAGATGCTGAGAAGAAAGCGATCGAAGACAAAGTTAAAGCTGTAAATCCAGAAGCTAAAGTTGTAGTAGACGATAAAGGAAACGCAACAGTTACACCAAAAGATGGAGAACCAGTAGTAATTCCAGTAACAGACTTAACTAAATCACCAGAAGAAGCAGCTAAGCCAAACGCAGGAAATGACATTGTTAAACCAGCAGACTAAGACAGAGGTTAAAGACCCAGCTAAATTAACAGACGCTGAGAAGAAAGCAATCGAAGACAAAGTTAAAGCAGTAAACCCAGGTGCAACAGTAGCAGTAGACGATAAAGGAAATGCAACAGTAACAACACCAGAAGGTAAGACAGCAGTAATTCCAGCAACAGACTTAACTAAATCACCAGAAGAAGCAGCTAAGCCAGAAGCAGGAAACGACATTAACACACCAGCAGATAAAGCTGTAGTAAAAGATCCAGCTAACTTAACAGATGCTGAGAAGAAAGCAATCGAAGACAAAGTTAAAGCAGTAAACCCAGGTGCAACAGTAGCAGTAGACGATAAAGGAAATGCAACAGTAACAACACCAGAAGGTAAGACAGCAGTAATTCCAGCAACAGACTTAACTAAATCACCAGAAGAAGCAGCTAAGCCAGAAGCAGGAAACAACGTAAATAAACCAGCAGATAAAGCTGTAGTAAAAGATCCAGCTAACTTAACAGATGCTGAGAAGAAAGCGATCGAAGACAAAGTTAAAGCTGTAAATCCAGAAGCTAAAGTTGTAGTAGACGATAAAGGAAACGCAACAGTTACACCAAAAGATGGAGAACCAGTAGTAATTCCAGCAACAGACTTAACTAAATCACCAGAAGAAGCGACTAAAGCCAGAAGCAGGAAACGACATTAACACACCAGCAGGTAAGGTAGAAGTTAAAGATCCAGCTAAATTAACAGATGAAGAAAAAGCAAAAGTTAAGAAAGCAGTAGAGGATGTAAATCCAGGATCTAAAGTTGTAGTAGACGATAAAGGAAACGCAACAGTAACAACACCAGCAGGTAAGACAGGTAATTCCAGCAACAGACTTAACTAAATCACCAGAAGAAGCAGCTAAGCCAGAAGCAGGAAACGACATTAACACACCAGCAGGTAAGGTAGAAGTTAAAGATCCAGCTAAAATTAACAGATGAAGAAAAAGCAAAAGTTAAGAAAGCAGTAGAGGAAGTAAATCCAGGATCTCAGTTGTAGTAGACGATAAAGGAAACGCAACAGTAACAACACCAGAAGGTAAGACAGCAGTAATTCCAGCAGACAGACGTAACTAAGTCAGCAAGCAGATGCAGATAAAGCAAATGCAGGAAATGCAGTAAATACGCCAGCAGGTAAGGTGAAGTAAAGATCCAGCTAAATTAACAGATGAAGAAAAAGCAAAAGTTAAGAAAGCAGTAGAGGATGTAAATCCAGGATCTAAAGTTGTAGTAGACGATAAAGGAAACGCAACAGTAACAACACCAGAAGGAAAAACAGCAGTAGTTCCAGGAGCAGATGTAACTAAGTCAGCGACAGATGCAGATAAAGCAAATGCAGGAAATGCAGTAAACACACCAGCAGGTAAGGTAGAAGTAAAAAGATCCAGCTAAATTAACAGATGAAGAAAAAGCAAAAGTTAAGAAAGCAGCAGAGGATGTAAACTCAGGATCTCAAAGTTGTAGTAGACGATAAAGGAAACGCAACAGTAACAACGCCAGAAGGAAAAACAGCAACAATTCCAGGAGCAGACGTAACTACAGTCAGCAGCAGATGCAGATAAAGCTAAAATGCAGGAAATGCAGTAAACACACCAGCAGGTAAGGTGAGAAGTAAAGATCCAGCTAAATTAACAGATGAAGAAAAAGCAAAAAGTTAAAGAAAGCAGTAGAGGATGTAAATCCAGGATCTCAAAGTTGTAGTGGACGATAAAGGAAACGCAACAGTAACAACGCCAGAAGGAAAAACAGCAACAATTCCAGGAGCAGACGTAACTAAGTCAGCGGCAGATGCAGATAAAGCAAATGCAGGAAATGCAGTAAACACACCAGCAGGTAAGGTAGAATTAAAGATCCAGCTAAATTAACAGATGAAGAAAAAGCAAAAAGTTAAGAAAGCAGTAGAGGATGTAAATCCAGGATCTAAAGTTGTAGTAGACGATAAAGGAAACGCAACAGTAACAACACCAGAAGGAAAAAACAGCAACAATTCCAGCGGCAGACGTAACTAAGTCAGCGAGAGATGCAGGTAAAGCAAATGCAGGAAATGCAGTAAACACACCAGCAGGTAAGGTAGAAGTAAAAAGATCCAGCTAAATTAACAGATGAAGAAAAAGCAAAAAGTTAAGAAAGCAGTAGAGGATGTAAATCCAGGATCTCAAAGTTGTAGTAGACGATAAAGGAAACGCAACAGTAACAACACCAGAAGGAAAAAACAGCAACAATTCCAGCAGCAGACGTAACTAAGTCAGCAGCAGATGCAGGTAAAGCAAATGCAGGAAATGCAGTAAACACACCAGCAGGTAAGGTAGAAGTAAAAGATCCAGCTAAATTAACAGATGAAGAAAAAGCAAAAGTTAAGAAAGCAGTAGAGGATGTAAATCCAGGATCTAAAGTTGTAGTAGATGATAAAGGAAACGCAACAGTAACAACACCTGAAGGAAAAACAGCAGTAGTTCCAGCGGCAGACGTAACTAAGTCAGCGGCAGATGCAGGTAAAGCAAATGCAGGAAATGCAGTAAACACACCAGCAACAAGAGTGTTAGTTGGAGATAAAGCTAAATTAACAGCTGATGAAATTGAAAAAGTTAAAGAATCAATTAAAGCAGTAAATCCAGGATCAAAAGTTGTAGTAGACGATAAAGGAAACGCAACAGTAACAACTGAAGATGGTAAGACAGCAACAATTCCAGCAGCTCAATTAGTTAAAGATGCTAAAGATGTTGCAGCTAAGAACAATGGTGAAAACATCAACCTTGACTTCGAAAAAGAAACAGTAGCAGACTTTAATAACTTAACAGATGCAGAAAAAAAGAATCTGCAAAAGCTAAGATTAAAGGAGCAAATGCAGATGTAGTAGAAGTTATCTTCGACAAAGCAGGAAATGCAACTGTAATTACTAAAGATGGTAAAAGCTTACACAATCGCAGCTAAAGATATCTTTAGACAACAAGAAGTTCCAACACGACCAGGAAAAGTTGTAGTGGAAAATCCAGCTAAATTAACAGATGCAGAAAAAGAAGCTATTAAACAAGCATTAATCGATGCAAATCCAAAACTTAAAGATGCTGAGATCACAATTGCTGATAACGGAGAAGCAACAATTGTTTATCCCAGATGGACAAAAAGTAGTAATCCCAGGAAGCGATTTAGTAGAAGCTAAAAGCGGCTAATAATGGAAGCAACGGTAATAGTGCAGATGGAAATTCTAATGCAGAGCAGGAACTGATGCAAATGCAGGAGCAGACGCAACAAACGGAAATTCTAATGCACAAGATACAAAATGCTAAATTAGGACAACGTTTAGCTAACACAGGTACAACTGAAAACTAATACTGGATTAGCAGGATTAGGATTAGGAATCTTAGGTGGATTACTTGCAGCGAAGACGTCGTAAAAACGACAAAAACTAATTTAAAGTTTAGAATAAATCTTTAGTATGGTAAAAAAGCCCCTCGATATTTTCGGGGTTTCAGGCTGTTGACAAATGCAAAAAGTAAGCGTCCAATAACAAGGTATCTATCTTCTGAACATAACTTCCTTTATAATAAAAATATAAAAAGAAGGAATGGAGGAAAACAAGATGTCAAAATAAATTGTACCATTAGACGCGTACTTTCTACTGAGGAGGAAAAACGAAAATAACTTCCACATTTTAATAATGTTAGAAAAATTCATAGAGACTCTATTATATTTTAAATCTCCTGATTATAAGCCAAATAACGATACTAAAAATAAATGCTTTAGGAAAGATATGTTTCTATTTGTCAACGCATAAATAACGAATATTCCCAGGGTGAAGATAGATTTGATAGAACTTGTAATCCAATTAATATAAGTGAATTTACACATGATGCTAAAATAATTTTAATAAATATATATAGTAATGATATTGAACAATTTACTTTTTCTTAAATAATAGTAATTTATCTTTACCTGATTTTATTAATAATAAATAAAAACAAGATAAACACAATGCATTTCCTACTATATTCCCAACCTAATTTAATGACAATTCAAGCTAGATATTATATAATGAAAAGCACGCTGTTAGGGCTGACCCAAAAGTCCTAAAGTTTTTAAAAAGTGTATATGATAATTCATAGACGCTAGTGGTTTGATTGATATCTAAATTCGCTTTATAAAAAGCTTTTTAGATATCTAATAAACTTCAGTGGGTGACTCAACAAAATCTTGTTTCTCCGAAATCATGATTTTTGAGTCACTCCCTTACATTTGTTATTAAATAGTTTAAAGGAGAATTGATATTGAATAATTGGAAATTTATCGCTGGCTTTTATTGGGATATTCGCGATATGAAAATACTCATATTTCTAATGTGGCTAGGCTTTAAAATGGATGATTTCACCTTTTGTTCCCGCTAAGGTTAAATTAGCTATTGGTATTGTGCTATTTATCATTGCTAACTTTTCTATCATAGCTATATGCTAAGATTAGGAGCACCATGGGTGAAATTACAGGGAACATCTGGTACTTCTACTCCTAAATGGTGCTGTAATAGGTGTTATTTATTAGCTACTAAATTACTACTGAAAATCTTTAAATTAAATCTTACTCAAGGACTTAGTTTAAGCATAACTACTCTATACTTAATAGGTATGACTGCTCTTGGACTATTTTGGGCATACTCACCTACTGTGATTAATAAGACTATCAAGGTTGATAAACACCTTGATAAACCAGTTAAAATTGCTATGGTATCCGATCTTCATCTTGGGACATTTTTCTCAAATTCTCAACTTGAGAAACTGAAATACAGATTGTTGATAAAGAAGCCAGATGCTGTAGTTATCGCAGGAGACCTTATGGACGATGATATGGTTATGTATAAAAAACGCAATATGCAAGAAAATCTTAGCAAATTAAAAGCTCCTCTAGGAGTTTACACTACAATGGGAAATCACGACCGTGATGCACTAGAAATAGTCGATGAAGTTAAAAAAACTGGTATAATACCATTATTTGATGAAAATATCACACTTAATAATGATATTACATTAGTAGGTCGTAAAGATAAGAGTGTCAGTCGCGATAGACTTGATACTGCTGACCTTCTTAGGAGTGTTGATTTAAACAAGACAATTGTTCTTATCGACCATCAACCTGATGCTGTCGATTATCACGCTACCTTTGCCTATAGATGTTCAACTCTCTGGGCATACTCACCGCGGACAACTATGGCCGTTAAACTTTATCACAGATGTAGTGTATATTCTGAATCATGGCTATGCGAAGATTAATGGTAAACATTTCTTCACTTCTGCAGGTTATGGTTTCTGGGGGCCACCTTTTTAAAACTACAGCTCGTAGTGAGTATGGTTGATTACTATAGAAGGAAAATAATTAATAGTAGAAACTCAACGATCCGATTCATAAATATCGATTCGTTGAGTTTCTTGTTTTTCTATCTATGAAAATCTCTATTAGTTTTTGCATCTTTTCCATTTAAAAAGTATGCTTTTTCTTAATCTGCAATGTTAAATGCATCATCTTGGCTTAAGTTTATAACCTTTTTCTAATTCCTTTTTATAAGACGCGTTTTGGAGTCTTTCAAACGCCTCTTTGCTCTTTTTCATCACGCTTTTTATCTTGTCTCTGCGTTAGCGATCATCGCATAAACAAATATAAATCCAAGCATAATGTACATGTATTCATGTTCATCGCAATTACTTCCTTTTAAATTATTTTATATATTAATTATATAAGTTTTTGTATGCGATTGTAAATAGCTCTATTATTAGTTTAATAATATTTTTCTCTTTTTACATGCTGTTTTATTTATGTGTTTCTTTTTCTACGGTTATATTGTATAATCTAATAGTAGTATAAAACATATATAGAACGTATGTGACAAAGAAAAGGATGTAAAATGAAATTCATTGATAATATAGATATTAATCAATATATAGATTTTATCTTACAAAATGACTACTGTACCATTTTTCAATCTCTGAATGGACTCAAATAAAAGATAATTGGGATTTTTAAACGTGTTGGAGTTGTGGATGATAATAACAATCTATTAGCGACTGCACAAATACTTATAAGAAAAGGTATGTGGTATCTACCTAGAGGTCCACTATTAGATTATAATAACATAGAATTGCTAAACTATTTTTAGAAAATCTAGCTAAATATGCTAGAAAAGAATAAAGCTAAAACTTGTAAAAATAGATATACCTAAACCCTTAAATAATGAAGATTAGAAGCATTTAATAAAGAATCAGAAAATCTAGTAGATAAAAATATATTAAATGCCTTTTAAATCGAACAAATTCTCTCATCGTGGCTTAACTATGAAAATGAGTGATACTATTCAGCCTCGTTTTAACGCTGTAACGATGTTAGAAGATTTCCCTGAGAAACTTCCTAAGCACACTAAACGTTTATTAAAAGATGTAGATAAGCTGTTTTGTAGAAGTTAGACAAGTTGAAATAGATAAGTTAGATGACTTAATGTTTGTTTTAGAATGTACTGAAAAATAGAAAAATATTTCTTTACGAAACAGAGATTATTTTTAAAAAGCTATGGAATTATATAAAAGAACGTGCACTTGTTTTATATAGCGTATCTCGATATTGCTAATGCATTAGCTAAGACTAGAGAGAAAAAGAAACTTTAGAACAAGAAATACTTAAACTTGGCGAAAATATGCATAAGAAAGAAAAACTTTGGAAAGATCAATTTAATTCTACAAAAACTAATTGAATTCTTTGAAAGTTTCAATAGTACAAGAAGAAATACTTTGTGGAGTTATTTCTATCGCCTATGGGAAAAATGCTGAGATGCTATATGCAGGAATGAACGATAAATTTTCTAAAATTCCAGCACAATATAAAACATATGTTGATAGCATGTTAAAAATGAAAGAACTAGGTTGCACTACTGCCTCTATGGGAGGTATCAAGGTGGTTTAAACGATAACCTTTAGCATTCAAATCTAATTTCGCTCCTATATTGTTGAATATTATGGAGAATTCGATTTAGTAATCTCTCTCACATTCAATTTAATGTACAACTATGGATTACCATTAAGAAGAAGAAAACTGTGAAATTAATCAAAAGATAAAAATTAAAAGAGCTGTTCTCTTTGTAATTTCATCGAAAATTACTATTGAGTCAGCTCTTTTTATTATATTTTTAACGAATTCAGATTTTAGTTTCATAGCACCGAAACCATCAATTTTACAATCGATGTTGTGGTCCCCATCAACTAATCTAATATTTTTAACGCGAGTTCCTTGTTTTAATGTAGAAGAACTACCTTTAACTTTTTAAATCTTTAATTACAGAAACTGTATCCCCCATCTTGAAGTACATTTCCATTAGCATCGCGATAAACTTTTTCTCTTCTCTGCGCACTAGCATCTTCTGGTGACCACTCATGAGCACACATTGGACACACTAGCATATTTCCATCTTCATAAGTATATTCACTTTTACATTCTGGACAATTAGGGTAATGTCATTGTATTCCTCCATCAAAATTTCATATTTGGTACAAAAGTTATTATACCATAATGAGAAACAAATATCAAAACAATATCAAAAATAATTTTCCTGAAAACGTTGATATTATAACGATTTAAGCTGTAATTCATCTTCTTATTTTTTATCGTCTACTTTTGTAGGCAAAGTGCTTGAAAATTTTGAAAAACTAGGGGTAAAATATGAATTAAAGAGTTATCATTCTATATTAAATAGCGATTATTCTAAAATATAAATATAAACAAAAAGAGGAGTCAAATTATGGTTAAATATGATTTATTAGTAGTAGGATTCGGTAAAGCCGGAAAAACTTTAGCAGACGAACATTTGCTAAAAGAAGGGAAAAAGTAGCAGATAGTTGAAGAAAGCAGTGCAATGTACGGTGGGACTTGCATCAATATCGGATGTATTCCAACTAAAACTTTAATCGTAGTCGCAGATAACAAAAAGACTTTGCAGAAGCTAGCTACAAGAGATGCTGTTGTTTCTAAACTAACGCTAAAAAACTTCGCTATGTTAGACAACAGTCCAAACATTGATGTTTACACAGCTCACGCTAAATTCGTTTCAAACAAAGTAGTAGAAATTCTGCTAACGGAGAAACTAAACAACTTGAAGGTGAAATCGTAGTAATTAACACTGGAGCTAAAAACAATGTACTACCAATTCCAGGATTAACAACATCTAAAAATGTTTTACGACAGCACTGAATTTCAAAAATTAGAAAAAGCTCCTAAAACTCTAGGAATTATCGGTGGAGGTAATATCGGATTAGAATTCGCTAACCTTTACGCTCGTCTTGGAGTTAAAGTTACAGTAATCGACTTCGCTCCCGGAATCTTAGGAAGAGAAGACAAAAGATATCGCTGAACTTGCTCAGCGATACTTGAAGAAGCAGGAATCGAGTTCAAACTCAGGAACTGCAACAAAAGAAATACGCAACAACGGAGAACTTGTAGTTGTTGATACAGAAAAATATGGTGAGTTAGAATTTGAAGCAGTATTACACGCAACTGGACGTCGTGCTAACACTGAAGGATTAGGATTAGAAAACACTGATATGAATTACGTCCAAACGGAACAATCGTAGTTGACGAATTCTGTCAAACAGCTATGAAAATGTATTCGCAGTTGGTGATGTTAACGGTGGATTACAATTCACTTACGTATCATTAGATGACTTCAGAGTAGTTAATGGATACTTACACGGTAATAAAGAATACACAACTGCTGACCGTAAAAACGTACCTTACTCAACATTCATGCTCTCCAGCATTATCTCACGTTGGATTACACAAAGAAGAAGCTGAGCGACGGTACCTAATGTTGCAGTAGCATCATTACCAGTAGCTAACATGCCAAGAGGAGCTGTTAACCAAGATCCACGTGGATTATTCGTGTAACTGTAGATAAAGACACTAACTACTCGGAGCTACTTTATTCGGTAGGAAAACTCAGAAGAAACTATCAACCTAATGAAAATGGCATTGATAAACAAAATTCTTACACCTTTACATCAGAAGATCAAATCTTCACTCACCCAACAATGGCTGAGAACTTAAATGATGTATTCAAATTAATCTAATAACTACAAAAAGCTTAAAAATCTCAATGATAATTTGAGGTTTTAAGCTTTTTCGATTATTTTTACTAGGATTTCTTCTATATAAAAAGTATAAAATTTTTCAAATAATTCGAAAAATATGCTTCAACCCCTTTACAAATAAATATTTTTCTTGTATAATGTACACATGTCTTTTTATACACAATAAATAATAAAAGGAGATCGGACAATGAGTTTATAAAAAGAATTCCATTAATTGCAAAAACTTATTATGAGCTGTAACATTAGGGATAGTTTTAGGAAGTACTCTATCAACACCAATCATTAGAGTTTTTGCGTTACATTCTCATCAATTTTCAGCTCATTCTTAGGATTCACAGATTCCACTTATTATCGTTGGATTTATCGTACCAGGTATTAGCCAAAGTTTTCTAACAACGCTGGTAAAATTTACTTGGATTATCAACAGGAGTGTGCATATATTTCTACTATTATCGCAGGAACATTTGTACTTCCTAACAGCTAAAGCTGTGTTACCAAATATTTTAGCTAATGCTCACACTACAAACATTCAAAAATCCAGAGGACTTAATGTTAAACCATTTATCGAGTTTAAAAATGACTCCAATTTTTGATGTTACTACTGCATTAATTATCTCATTCATCTTAGGAATCGGGATTTCTGCAACACAATCAGAAGGACTTAAACAAGGATTCGCAGACTTCGGAGAAATCATCGAAAAATTACTTGCTACAGTAATTATTCCACTTCTTCCTTTCTACATCCTAGGTGTATTCATGAACATTCACCGCTTCTGGTGAAGTATTTAAATTTTAAAATCTTCGCTATGGTATTCGTTCTAATTATTATCTTACACTTCATTATTATCCTTGTTCAATATACTTTTGCAGGTACAATTAACAAGAAAAATCCATTCAAGATGCTTGTTAACATCTTACCTGCTTACATGACAGCGATTGGTACTCAATCTTCAGCAGCTACTATCCCAGTAACACTAAGAAGTACTATGGGTGTTGATAAAAACATCGCGAACTTTACAATTCCATTAGTTTGCTACTATCCACTTATCAGGAAGTACAATTACATTAACTACATGTGCATCTGCAGTATCTGGTTACAACACGGTCTCGTGCATTCCATCAAGTGACAGTAATGGTTAAATTCATTCTTCTTCTTGGAGTAACAATGGTAGCTGCTCCTGGTGTTCCAGGGGGTGCAGTTATCGCTGCTCTTGGATTACTACAATCAGTTCTTGGATTCAACGAAATTATGTTATCTCTAATGATTGCATTATACATCACTCAAGATAGCTTTGGAACTGCGTATAACATCTCTGGAGATGGAGCTTTTATCAGCAATCGTTGATAGATTAAATAGAATTTTCTTCAAAAAGGCGAAGAACAAAAAGCATAAAATTATCCCACAAACATAAGTTTGTGGGATTTTTGGCACGACAGGCATGTCGTACATCTGAGTGAAAGTCCCAAAGGGCACTTGCTACTCGGTGAACACTAGCAGACTCCCAAAGCCTGACTATCGTGAGGGTGCAGGAGAGGAAGGGATAGCGAAATCGTGGCTCCTGAATAGAAACGCGATAATAAGGCGTATTGGGTGGATAAGGTGGCCCAAAGCACTAAAGTCCAGAAGATAGACGTGGCCAAGTACGTAAATTGCGAGGTAAACGAGGAAAGATGTACGACTTATCCCGTGAGGTCTTGTCGAGGAAACCTAGTAACAACGAACGACAAGAAGTCAGCCGATTCCATAGTAGCGAGGAAACTTCTGTAATGGAAGTGGAGCGAAGGGATGAACAAAACCAAACGAAGTAGACCAACTTTGATTGTAACTGTAAAGCCAGGTCTGATAGAGCTGAAAGTTAAGACGTATACACTAATAGAAAGCTCACAAGTATAAGACGACTTACAGGAGAGCGAAACGAGAAAAGGAATACAAACACATGTCAAAATTACTAGATAGAATGACTTGGAGAAAGCAACATGATAATTGCATTACACCAAGTAAAACTAAAGAAAGGTTCAGGCGGGAGTTGACGGAATAGAAATAGAAGACATTGAGGAATACATCCAAAACAATTGGAAGAGAATCCAAGAGTCAAATAAAAAGAAAGAAAATACAAACCGCAACCCGTACTACGAGTAGAAATACCAAAATCAAGGAGGAACAAGAAACCTAGGAATACCAACAGTAATGGACAGAATAGTCCAGTGAGCAATAGCACAAGTATTAACATCCTAATATGTAGATCAGCACTTTTCAGAATACAGCTACGGAGTTTCGACCCGAAATCGCTCGTGAAAACAGCAGTAGTCAAACTATTAGAATACCTAAATGACGGCTACGACTGGATAGTAGATATAGACTTAGAGAAATTCTTTGATACAGTACCACAGGACAAACTAATGACCCTGGTAAATCAAAATAATACATGATGGAGATACAGAATCACTGATAAGAAAATACCTACAAGCGGGAGTAATGATTAATGGAGAAAACACAAAAACATTAGTAGGAACACCACAAGGAGGAACTATCACCACTACTATCAAATATTATGCTCAACCAACTGGATAAAGAATTAGAAAAGAGAGGACTACACTTTGTAAGATACGCAGATGACTGCATAATAACAGTAAAAAGCGAATCAGCAGCTGAAAAGAGTAATGTACTCAGTAAGTCGTTTTATAGAGAAACGCTTAGGACTAAAAAGTCAACATGAATAAAACGAAAATAGTAAGACCAAGCAAATTAAAAATACCTAGGGTTTGGATTTTGGAAAAACAAAAGGAGAATGGAAAAAGTAGGCTACACGAAGAAAGTGTTCAGAATTCAAAAGAAAAACTGAAACAACTAACATCACGAAAAATGGAGTATCTCATAGTAGATAGAATAATAAAATTAAATCAAGTGATAAGAGGATGGATAAATTACTTTTCATTGGATTTATGAAAACTGCGATGACGAAAGTAGATGAACACCTACGAACAAGAATTCGAGTAATAATTTGGACAATGGAAGAAGAAATCAAGACGACTTTGGGGATTGATTAAAATTGGAGTCTCAAATGGATGGCAGATAAAAGTATCGGGATAGGGGTGACCACTACCAATTTTATAGCACTTAAATCGGTACTAAAAGCGAGCAGTATCAAAACCAGTCTTGCAGGGCAAGGACTGGTCAGATGTCTTGATTACTACTTAGAAAAGCATGAATTGAAGATTGGTTTGAACCGCCGTAGTGCCGAACGGCACGTACGGTGGTGTGAGAGGGGCTAGAAATTAGCCCCTACTCGATTCTATAATAAATCCGGTTGATAATAAATATCGTAAGCGTCCAATAACAAGGTATCGAGAAATGTTCCCTAACGCTGACATAATAATAGATAGATTTCACATGGTTCAAAATATTAATAGAGAATTAAACAAAGCTAGAGTAAAACTAATGAATTAATATAAGAATAGCCTCTACTTATGCTATTCTAGAGAATTTCTGGAAAGTAAGATTAGAAGATAGATAAAAGTAAATTCAACAAAAACATTTTATTCTAGAAGCTTTTAAATGCTATGTAACTAGAAAAGAGGTATGATTATATACTAGAGCTATAGATGCTGGATTTACAGCTAGCTATGAGAGAGTATATGAGATAAGAAGAAGCTATTAAAGTTAAAAGATTTTATAGAATTAGAGAAGTATATAGATATGAATACTAGAGGATTATCTAAAGGTGCGGCTAATATGAAAAAGCACAAAGAGTATATGCTTAACGCTGTTAAATATGCGTATTCAAATGATCCATTAGAAGGATTTAATAATAAAATAAAATTACTAAAGAGAGTATCTTATGTATATTCTAGCTTTTTAGTACTTTCAGATCACGCATTTTAATTGTGTCTAGATTATTTGTTTTCGAATATAAAAATAATATCAAACTTAATAGTGAAAGTGGGAAATCTAAGCAACAAACTGCTTTCGCCTAGATTTCTAGAGCTGATTTTTCTATGCCCCGAACTTGACAAGAGCCAAGAAAAGAATTTTTATCAATCTTTTCTTGGCTTTTTCTTCTATGCTTTTGGGTCAACCCCACATATCATTTCTTAAGAAATCATGATTTTTGAATCGCTCCCAGTCTTGTGTTCTTAGAATAAGGAAATTGGAATTTTACCAGTTCTCTATCTTGGAAAGGATATAAAAATCTTTTAAACTGATGGGTTTTCTTAGTGAAAGACTGTGAAATTTTTGATATAATATAAAAGAATCAACTGGTAGATGATTTTTATTTGTCTAGAAAAATAGATATTTTTAGAAAGACTTACAGGTGAGAACTAAGGAAATTTACATACATATGTAACGTTTGATAGAAATTCACTCTATCCTCATCAATAGATAAACAGAAATAAATTAAATAAAAGGAGAAACAGATGCCTGGAAATTATTCAACACGTAGAATACCGTGAAAAATTATACGATGATCTTCTATGTTAGATCGAGAGATACAGCGATTTTGATGTGTGTGCAATTTTATTGCCCTATCGGACTAAATATGAATTCAACAGCTGTTATTATAGGAGCTATGTTAATTTCACCTCTCATGGCACCGATTGTTGGACTAGGATTAGGTTTAGCTATTTTTGACACTCGTTTCAGTCAAAGCAAGCCCTAGGGGTTTTACTTACTCAAGTATTGAGGCATTTGCCTTGTATCGACTCTGTATTTCTGGATTACTCCCTTATCTTATGCAAGTAGCGAGTTGATTGCACGAACTTCTCCAACGATTTGGGATGTCTTAATTGCTATTGCCGGTGGGGTTGCTGGTGCTGATCGGTTCAAGGAGAAGCAAAACAATATTGTGCCAGGAGTAGCCATTGCTACAGCTCTGATGCTAGCCTATCTCGCACTGCCGGCTATGGTTTAGCTAATGGAAATATGCGATTTTTATTTGGAGCTCTCTATCTTTTCTTGATTAACTGTGTCTTTATAATGCTAGCCAACATTGTTGGAGCAAAAATTTTAATGAGAAAATCTCCCTTAACTTCATTCAAAGAGCTAAACATTAAAATGAAAATTGGGTTGATATCTTTGATTGTATTATTGGTTGTTCCAGCCAGCTATTCGGCAGTTACTCTGACGATAGAACAAGCGCGAAAGAAGGTATTAAACAGTTTGTAGGAAAAGAGTTTGCCAATCATGCGGTTATCAATCAAGTCTACAAGTCAAGGGACAATGAATTGATCTTGACAATTGTTGGTGACCCGATTTCAGAAGAAGAATTAGAAACAATCCACCAAAAACAAGCCTCTACGGTATTCAATCTGTTCAATTGAAAGTTAATCAAGTTCATGAATTCGACAAAATTAGATAGTGAAGCGACCAAGGAATTTTATGAAATTATTAATAAATATATCGATCAAAAACTATCAGAGAAAAGATTCACAAAAAGATTTTGTAAAAGAATAAAGCAGACAAGGGTTAAGGATATTCTATATCCTCAATCCTTTTGTCTTTTTGAGTTTGATAGAAAAACAGTAATTAGGTCTTTTAGTATAGATCCCCAATAACTTTAAAGGTTTCATTGCGTTCTAAGCCTCAATTGGATATCGATGGAAGATATTTGTGTGTTATCATAGTTGGTCTTATTTCTAATTTAAACGTTTCACACTTAATTACAATGTAAAAATCATTTTCAGAGTAGTTTCCACTTTGATTAGGTAGGTGGAAATTAGCTTTGAGAAGCTACTTAGATAATAAGCTGTTTATACGAGTTGCCAAAGTATATAAAGAAAACAAGAAAAATCTTGCAGATAATACAGACTCATGATTGAAATAAATAAGATTATAAGTATATTATGTTGAAATTTAACGTTTACTTTAGAAACTAGCTGAATAAAAGCACCAAGGAAATTAGACCCTAGATGCTTTTTATCTATGTAATTATTTACCTAATTTTTCTAAGTGTTTAGCTAGGCGTTCGTTAACGATCCCAGTTTACAACACGGAAGAATTCTTTAATGTAGTCTGGACGACGGTTTTTGGTGAGTTTAGGGTGAGTATGCGTGCTCCCAAAACGTCTAATCCAAGGATTGGAGTAAGACCTGTTAAGTATGGAGAGTCTTGGTTAGCTGTAGAAGTAACTACTAATTTACCTCTTTGTCTGAAAAGCCAGCCATGCCCAACCACTACCAAATCTTGTAGCAGTGCTATGAAAAGCTCTTAACGAACTCTTCGTATCCACCAAGTTCAGCTTCAACTATTTTCTTTTACTAATCCATGCAATTCAGAAGATCTGCTTTAGTTAGAGATTTCCAGAATAGGCTGTGGTTGTGGTGTCCACCACCGTTGTTGATAACAGCTTGACGAATATCAGCAGGTACGTTATCAATGTTTTAATAAACCGCAGATGCAGTTAGCTTCGAATTCTGGGTGTATCAAAAGTCGCGTTTAAGTTGTTAACGTAAAGCGGCGTGGTGTTTGTCGTGGTGAGATTTCCATGGTCTTAGGCGTCGATAACTGGTTCTAAGAAATCGAATCCATAAGGTAATCCAGGTAATTTAAATGTCATAGTAATAATCCTCCTGGGGGTTTTTATAAATATATAATAATTATAAGAAAAATATTAAAAATAAACAACAAAAATGCTTACAAAAATCTCGGTAAAAACTATTTTACTAGATGTAATAACAACTAATTTAGATTAATTAAACACTTGAAATAAGTGGATTTGAAAAGTCTATAGCATTATAATAAATATGCTAGTTTATAATTTTTTAATGGCTATCTATGGACTAATTTATAAAAATTTTATACAATAGTATTTGCATGAATTATTTTAATCATGATAGGAAATTTATAGCTATTACGCTTTAATTTTTAATAGTTTAATAGTATAATTATAGTTGGAAGAAATTGTATGATAAATGATTCGAATTGTAATCGAAAGGAATTTGATAATGAAAATAGGAATAGATAAAATTGGTTTTGCAATGCCAAATTATTATTTAGATATTCGTGATTTAATACTTACACGCGTGGAATAGAGCCAGATAAATTTACAAAAGGTTTATTACAACTTGAAATGAGTATTCCACCAGTTTCTCAAGATATTGTAACTCTTGGAGCACAAGTCGCATATGAAATATTAGATAAAGATGATTTCAGAAAAATTGAGCATGATTATCGTAGGAACTGAGTCTGGAATTGACCAAAAGTAAAGCTTCTGCGGTAGTTTATTCATGGACTTCTAGATATTCAGCCATTTGTACGTGCTATTGAGTAAAGAAGCATGTTATGCAGTTGCAACAGCGAAAGATTAGATTTCGCATAAAATCATGTAATGAATAATCCAGAGTCAAAGTACTGGTTATAGCTAGTGATATGGCGAAATATGGTGTTAAATCTTCTGGAGAATCGACACAAGGCGCTGGAAGCTGTGCAATGTTAGTTAGCGGCAATCCCGAGAATTTTAGAGTTCAATAATGATAATGTTTGTTTTAACTCGTGATGTCATGGATTTTTGGCGCCCTAATTACTCACATTATGCATTTGTTGAAGGAAAAATTCTCAACAGAACAATATCTTGATTGTTTAACTAATACTTGGGGTAGATTGTTGAAAAATCTAAGAAAACTCATAATGATTTTTCTGCAGTGTGCCTACATTTACCATATCCCAAATTAGGATTAAAAAGGTTTAAGTTTAATATTAGAACAAGCTGAAGAAGATAAGAAGAATTACTTGCTCGTTTTTAATGAGTCAATTTTACACAGTCAACGTGTAGGTAATATTTATACAGGATCATTATTCTTAGGACTGTTATCTTTGCTTGAGAACAATACTACTCTAGAAGCGGGTAAATAAGATTGTATTATATAGCTACGGAAGCGGTGCTGTTGCGGGAAGTATTTAGTATGACATTAGTTGATGGTTATAGAGAACAATTAAGAAATAATCGTTTTGAAGATTTTGATAGTAGAACACATATTTCAATTGATGAATATGAGAAAATGTTCTTTAGAGATACCACAGTTGACGAAGAAGGAAATCTAGATATTTCTGATATTCAAGATGAAAAGCAGATTTATTTTAGAAAAATTGAAAATCACAAGAGAGTTTATAAAAACAATTTTAATAGAGGGAACTATGGAAAATTTGGAGTGGATTTTATATATATTGAAGAGCGCTTAGAGGTCATTAAACAAGCTGATATTTTAAGTGAGGAGTATCTTGAACTTCTTAAAAATAACAAAGTTTTAGACTTCGATACAGCTAACAACATGGTAGAAAATGTAATTGGAACTTTTTCATTACCTTTTAGTGTTGTGCCAAATTTTACTGTTGATGGGAAAACAGTATGTAGTACCATTTGTTACAGAAGAACCATCGGTAGTTGCAGCTTGTAGTAATGCTGGGAAGATAGTAGCGAAATCAGGTGGCTTCAAAACAAAAATCCTTGATAGAAAAATGATTGGTCATGTTGCGTTATACGATATAGCAGATACTACTGCAGCTGTAGAGCGTATTTTGCAGAGATGAGAACTTCTTTTAAAAACAGCTAACGAAGCATATCCATCTAGTAGCTCGTGGTGGTGGAGCTTGTGATATTGATGCAAAAGTTCTATCAGAAGAGGGTGTAGATTTCGTAGTTGTTTACTCTATCGTTGATACTTTAGAGGCGATGGGGCCAATATGTTAAATACTATCGCTAGAGGCGCTTAAAGTTTCGTTAGAATCATTAACTCGAAGGTGTAGCCCTTATGGCGATTTTATCAATTACGCGACACATTCACTGGTTATTGCTGAATGTTCTATTCCATTCGAAAACTTAGGAGAAAAATGGAAGTGTTAGCTAAAAAGAATTGAGATTGCTAGTAATTTTGCAAAAGCAGATGTCTATCAGATGCTACCCATAACAAAGGGTATCTTCAACGGTATAGATAGTGTTGTAAATAGCGAGTGGTAATGACTGGCGAGCAATAGAAGTACGACATGTCAAAAGCTATGTAACTAAAGATGGTAACTATAAGGGTTATCTACTTGGCGTTGTGATAAAGAGGCTGAGGAAACTTGTTGGAGAAATCACGTTACCTATGCCGGTTGCTGAGTGTAGGTGGATCTCATCGGAATCAATCCTGCTGTAAAAGTAGCTGGAGGATTATTAAACAATCCAGATGCGAAAACATTGAGCGAGTATACTCGTTTCAGTAGGTCAGCTCAAAACTTAGCGCGCTAAAAGAGCGTTGGTAGGAGATGGTATACAAAAAGGTCATATGAAATTACATGCTAAATCTTTAGCGATTTTGGCTGGAGCTACTAATGAAAATATTGAATTAATAGTAGAAGAGTTAAGAAATGAAAATATATGAATCTAGCCAATGCTAAGAAAAATAGTAGAGAAATTTAGTAAGTAAAAATATAGAAAGTAACTAGGTTGAGAAATATCCCGAGTTGACTTTTTACTTTTGCAAATTTGGAACATGAAGAAAATGGAGCTATAGCTATGATATTTTAGTACTTAACTTTTTGTTCACTGTTGAATTTTTGATAGCATGAAGTATTAGAAGAATACGAGGGGCTGATTCAAAAGTCCTGGAATTTACTACAAGTTGTATATGAGAACTCATAGACGCAGTGGTTTATTGATATCTAAATACGCTTTATAAAAGCTATTTGATATCTAATAAACTTTGTGCGGAGTGACTCAGAAAAAATCACGATTTTTGAGTCACTCCCTCTGTTCATTCTTTTAATATAATTCGAATCTTTCTACGTAGTACATAGTTCTATTAGCTCCGCTAGCATAATTTTTATTGTTTAAGCGAAGTGTCATAATACCAACAGGTTTTCTTGTGGCAACATTTTCGTATGGGATAAGAACTCTATCACCTTTAATATCCCATTTTTCTACTGGCATAAGAGTGCATCTGTAGCACCACCGTAGCCAATATCACTTTTTGCTAAGAATACTTGATCTTTTACGAAGTACACTACTATTTTTGTGATTCATTAATTTTTCTAAGTTTTTCTTTATTATAATCAGCAACATGATTATTTAATTTGACAAATTCAATTTGTTTATCGTTTTGTAATCTTTGTAATACATCTTGTTTTTGGAATGTTTGAGCGTTATATGTATTTAGTAAATCCAATACTTTTAGTTAAGTTTATTTGTTTTACTCACATTGTCGCTACCATCATTACTAGCAATGTATCTGACAACATTGGCAGTCTCTGCTTCATGTAGGTTTAGCATACCATAAGCCATAGGTTGCAAAATTTCTCCTGCTTTAGCTAAATCTATGTTTATAGCTTTGAGTATTATTGTCTTGAATATTTTTGTTTAGATGGAGTAGTTACTTTTGTGTAACTTTTTGTTTATATCTTTATTAGTATTGTTATTATCTTTAATATTGTTGTGTAGTTATTGTCAGTTTGAGCAACACGTTCAACTTCTTTTGTAAACTAGTCCAGAAGTTGGGTTTTCTTCTATGAAGTTTTCACTTCAGTAGTGATAGTATCATTAGTATACTACTTTTTGCTACTTTATCTGTACATCCTGTTAATAATCCAATTTCTAAAAATAAATATACCCTGTTGTTTTTAGAGTTTGTTCATGTTTTTCACCTTCTTTTTATATAACTTCTTTTACACTTATATTATACATTTAAAAATTACAAAAATCAATCTTTTTATTACAAAATATTACAATTACATTACAAATAAATGAGGATTGTTACAAAAGTGAAATTTCAATAAATATAATCTTGTGTAGACAATATTTGAATCAACGCTAGTTTTTATAGTAAAATATACTAGAAAATCAAAAATTAGAGATATTACACATGAATAGAGTTGCTATTGTAGGGTGCAAAAGAACTGCTATAGGAAGTTTTTGGAGGAAGTTTAAAGATATTTCTGTCTGCAAAATCGGTGGAGAGCTAGTAAAACAAGCATTAGAAAGTATAAATCTTAATCCAAATCTAGTTGATGAAATAATATTCGGTAATGTTTTTACAGACTGGTTTAGGACAAAATGTAGCACGTCAAATCGCAGTTAATGCAGGTATTCAAAGAGTGCCTTGTTGTAAATAAAGTTTGTGGATCAGGACTGAAGAGTGTTGTTCTTGGTGTGCAATCAATTTTTATTAGGTGATAATGATGTAGTAGTTTGTGGTGGTGTTGAGAACATGAGTCGAAAGCCTCACTATACGAAGAATGCTCGTTTTGGACAAAAATTAGGAAGTTTTGAATTAGAAGATACTAGCAATAAATGATGATCTACAGATGCATTTGAAAACTATCATATGGGTATTACTGCGGAAAATCTTGCAGAACAATACAAAATAACAAAGAGAACGAAGATGAATTTGCTCTTTTAGGTCAGAGCGACTACAGCTATTGAAAACAATCAGTTTGCTAACGAAATAGCGCCGATGGTTATTAAAACTGGACAAGAAGAAATTATTTTGACACAGATGAATATGTTCGTCCAGACGCAACATTAGAAAGTTTAGCCAAATTACGACCATCCTTTAAAAAGATGGAACTGTAACGGCAGGTAATGCATCAGGAATTAATGACAGTGCAAGCATGTTATTTTACAATGAGTGAAGCTCGCGCGAAAGAGTTAGAATTAGAAGTTCTTGCTTATATTGACGGTTATGCTTCGACAGGATTAGACAATAAGGTAATGGGCTAGGTCCAGTTCCAGCAAACGAAAAAGTACTAGAGAAATTGAGTTTTAAACACAAACTGATATGATTTATTTGAAATGAATGAAGCTTTTTTCGCTGCAATCTATAGCTGTAACTCGTCTATTAAATTTAGATCAGAAATAAAGTTAATACGCGTGGAGGAGCTGTTTTCACTAGGACATCCAATCGAGGGCTAGTGGATGTCGAGTTTTAGTTACTTTTAGTTCATGCACTAATAAATGATGAATCAGGAAAAGGTGTCTGTTCGCTTTGTATAGGAGGAGGACAAGCATAGCTATGGTGATTTCTAGAAAATAGTTATATGATTTATATAAAAATATATATATCTAAAAAGCTGAATATCTTATTGAAAATTAAAGTTATTTATAAAAATAATTGTTTATTAGTGAAGAAAGTGTTAAAATAGATAGGTGATTATTTTTAAGGAGAAATATTGTGAATAAATTCATAAAAGAACATGGACAAGTTATTTTGTGGTTTATCTTCTTAGTATTTATGATAATATCGCTTAGTATGGTATTTACTCACGGTGTGTAGGTATGCTAGTATTGTATTCATGTTAAGCTTTGTATTATTGTGCCCGCCTATTGTAAAACTTATTCAACGAAAAACACGTTTGAAAAAAGTAGTTTTAGGAGCTGTGAGTGCATTAGTAATGATGTTAACAATGCTAATGACTAATCACTTTAGTGATGCTAAAAAAGAAGAACAAAGAAAACTTTCCAAGAGAAAAAAGAAGAACGTGATAAAAATAGAAGAACAGTCATCAGAAGAGAAAAAGAAAGATAACTCTGGTGAAAAATAAAGAACAACAGGTTCTTCCACCTCCCTGCTTCTAAGATAGATGAAGAAGAATGGAATGAAAAATGAGACCGTTCAATTAGCTCAAACACAACCAAACAAACAACAACCTAGAAAAGTGGTTGTAAGAGCTAGTAAAAAGAGTGGCTACTATTATACACCAACACATCCTTCTTATAACAACGTTGCAGCAGGGAATCTACTAGTCTTCAATTCAGAAGAAGCAGCCCAACAAGCGGATATAGAAGGCGCATAATTAAAAAGGACTGACTCAAAGATCATGATTTCGGAGAAACAAGATTTTTGAGTCAATCCTTTCCTATTGCTTTAATGTAGTCAAAACAAAGAGAAAATTCATTTATCACTATATATATTGACGAATAGGGAATTTATAATAAATTATAGTTATAGAGTGGAAGAAGGATATGAAAAATCATTGTAGAAATTAACAGAAAAGATGGGGCTGACCCAAAAGTCCTAGAATTTTAACAAAGTGTCTGTGAGAACTCATAGACGCAGTGGCTAATGATATCTAAATTCGCTTTACAAAAAGCTTTTTAGATATCTAATAACCTAGTGTGAGAGCGACTCGACAAAAATCGATTTCTACGAAAATCACGATTTTTAGTCGCTCCCTATCCTAAGATCTAACTTTTTGAGGGTCGAGATCAATTATCGTCTTTTTAATTTCTTTTATTAGTGGTGATTGATAAAGAAAGTATTGTTATAAAGTATTATCTTTAAATCTTTGCTTTGAAAATAAAAGTATAAATTTATTGAATACACTGCTATTAAACTTATTATATATAATGATTTCATATTTTTATCCCCTTTAAAACTAAAGTAATATAATATATGTATTTTGCAACTACATATAAAGATTAAAAGATAAATTTATCTAAAGGTATTACAAGTACAAAAATATCATAAAAACAAGATGAAAAACAGAGAAAAATATAGTGTGAATCAGAGTATTTTTCAATACGTGTTTGAGGGACACGTATGAACTAAATTAAGTTCTAAGCAATTTCTTGCTTGTTTATATCTAATCTTATACAAATAACAAAAAGAGTCTTACAACTCTTTGAAAGGGAGAATAAAGCTTGCCTAAGGGGCGACAAGCCACATTATGAAAAATTAAAAAGTTTTATTATCTGTTAATATCATAAAGAATTAACCGAAATATTGGTTTAAACAAAAATAATTTCAAACTTAAAAGGGAGAAACGACAAGTGTCGTTAAGAATGAAAATATTATTACTTTTTGTTCAGATAATCATTATATACCTCTTACTTAAAATATACTTAAAATTTTCTAAGTATGAAATTTGTTCGTTTGTTTTCATTTTTAATTCAAAATTTATAGTTTCCCTATCATTTTCAGCTAAATAGCTGTTAATTTGAGAAAAACTTTGCTTCCGAAAAAGCCACGATATGCGGATGAGTGGACTTGGATGAGCTGATTCAATAATTTTGTGTTTTGAAGAATCAATTAGTTTATTTTTGCTACTTGCATAAGTTCCCCATAAAAACAAAAACTACATTTTTCATCTGAAATATTTTCAATTATGTAATCAGTAAGTACTCAGCCCATTTTACTATGACTTGCTGGAGAATTTTTCTACTGTTAGAACAGCATTAAGTAAAATACACCTTGATTGAACCAAGATTCTAGGTTTCCTGTTTTGCTGGTTTAATACCTAAGTCATCATGTAGTTCTTTATAGATATTTATTAAACTTTTGAGGTAGTGGGACATCATCGTTTACCGAAAACTTAGACCACATGCTGATCAGGATTGTGATAAGGGTCTTGTCCTAATATTACGACTTTAATATCTTCTAATGCCAGGTCAAAACTCTAAAAACCTGTTCTTTTGGTGGATAGATAGTTTTAGTAAGACGTTGTTCGTCAATATCATGTTATTTAGTTCATCTATTTTTGGATAATTATTGAATATTTCTTCCCAACTGCTGTGCATATAAAACTCCTTTGAATAACTACTTGTTATAAAAGAGTATAACATAGTTAAATTTGTATTAAAAATAGTTCTGATTGAAGTTGTCTAGGACATAAGGGTTTAGAGTATGATATAATGTTAGTAACGAATATTTAGGAGGAATATGTATGAAAATTAGGGTTTTTATCGATTGTAGGAAATATGGGAAAAGCTATCTTAGAAGGAGTTACTTCGTAGTGGTAAAGTTAGGAGTACTGATGTCTTTGTGAGAAATTCCTCGGATAAAAGTACTAGAAATGTCGCTGAAGAAACAGGTGCTGTATTCTGCAAAAGTCTAAAAAGAGTCGTGAAAACAGTGATATTGTATTTTTTAGGGGTGAAAGCCATATTTAGTAGGAACAGTACTTGATGAGTGAGCCTTAGTTTGAAGGGGATAAGATTGTTATTTCAATGGGTCATGACTGTCGAAATAAATGATTTGAAAAAAGAAAATTCCAGAGACTAAAAATAGTTGAAATTATGCCGAATACACCAGTAAAAATAGGGAGTAGGGTGTAGTAGGGGGTTTACATTTAATTCTTTAGTGGTTGCTGAAGAAAAACACTAGTATTAGACCTATTAAATAATTTAGGTATTGCCGAGGAAATATTGGAAAAAGATATGGAGGCTTTAACAGCTTTTAGAGTGGTTCAGGTCCTGCGTATGGATATTTATTTATAGAAGCATTAGCTGATGGAGCTGTGTTAAATGGATTAAAGCGTGATGTAGCCTATAGACTTGCAGACAAAGTACAGTTTTGGGTCTTTGCCGAAGATGGTGTTAGAAACTAAAGAACACCCAGGTAGGTTAAAAGATGACGTATGTTCACCCGGTGAGTACTATCGAAGCTGTGAGGTTTTAGAAGAAAAGAATTTCCGTAGCGCAGTTATAGAATGTGAAAAAGCATTTTCGATAAACTAGATAGAATGAAATAGAATATAAGAGTATGATTAAAGATTGACCAAAGGTCTTAGAATTTTAACAAAGTTCATATGAGAACTCATAGACGCAGTGGTTTATTGATATCTAAATTCGCTTTAGAAGACTTTTAGATATCTAATAAACTAGTGCGAGGTGACTCGACAAAATCGATTTCTACGAAATAACGATTTTTGAGTCACTCCTTTATTATTTAATTCGTCTGTTAAGTTGTAAGTTCATCTACTAGGTGACCAACATAAGCGATAGCTTCTTTAAGTGGTTCATCAGTACTTACATCACAACCTGCAAGTTTAGAAAGATCTAGGTGTGACATGCTACTTCCTTTAGAAAGAACATTTAACCAAGTGTCGAGCATAAGAACTGTCATTATCAATCTTATTAGCGATAGCTGTACCGATTGTTAATCCTGCAGAGTAAGTGTATGGATATAGTCCCATGTAGTAGTGAGGGTTGTCTCATCCAAGTAAGCTCTGCACCTTCATTAATTACTAAACTATCTCCGAAGAAATTCTTCCATAACGTTGCGTTTTTACTTCAGAAAGAACATCAGCAGTTAACATTTCATTGTTATCTACCATTTTGTAGATTCTATCTTGATAAACAGCTTCTAAGTAGTGTGTTACCATATTGTGGAAATGTGTTCTACTAATCATGTTGCTGATAACCCAACGTTTGAAACGAGCATCAGTGTTAGTTTTTAGTAGGTAGTTAGATACAATAACCTCATTACAAGTTGATGGAGCTTCAACGAAGTAAAGTGGGCAATCGTTGTTTAACATTGTTTGGTGTTTCCTGTACTCATGAAGTGATATGCATGTCCAAGCTCGTGAGCAAGAACGAAAACTTCATTCATTTTTCCAGTCCAAGAAAGTAGGATAAATCCAGCTACATTAGGAACTGTTGCACAGAATCCACCAGTACTTTTCCCATGTTTTTGAGGGAAGTCAGTCCAACGTTTGTCATAACTTTCATCCGATCATTTTAACGTAGTCTTCACCAAGAACACCAAGTGCTTTTTAAGGTAAGAACGAGATTCGTCTGATAGTCATATCAACTTCAAAATCTGGATCTAGGGTTGATTTTACAGTCTGCAAACTGCATATCTTCAATTTTGTGTTCGCGAGCTAGAAGTTTAATGTAACGTCCGAATATGAGAGTGCTAAATCTGTCACTAAGAGTATGGATTTGACGATCATATAGTTCGCGGTTACCATCTTGGCTGACTAATAGGTAATCGATAACACTATCATAACCACGCATTGTAGCAAAGCATTTTTCTTTTTGATTTGTGAAATATACTCGTTTGCTGAAGTGTTTTTATAAGCATTTAATGTTTTATAAAAACTTTTTCGCGCATTGCAGCGCACTTCAGTATCATTATCCATTTCGTGTAAGTTTTCGTATAGTACGAAGCTGTTTTTCATAAGTTTTACCATTTGCTTCAAAGCTGTCGAGTGCATATCTTCATGTTTAGTTACCTCGTATGTAGATTGTAGTAACCAGGGGAAGACTCTCGTAGTTTGCGATTACTTGTTCAGCTTCTTTTGATAAAGTATGTTTTTCTCCTGAACGATTTTTTGAGTAATATTCTAAATCAGGACGATAGTTTTTCACGAAATCTTTAATGAACTGTTCATCTAGTTCTACAAGTTCAGTATCGAAGAAACTTAAATTCCCCGCCCATAAAGTAGAAACATCTTCAAAAAGTGTTACATTTTTGCACTACATTGTCATTAAATCTATCCACCGCCATTGTAGTAACTCAGCGTAGTGAGATAGTTTATAGTATTCTTCATAAAGTTCTTCGTATAATGGCAGTATCTAAAGTAGCATGATCCACTAATTTCCTTCGTAAGTAGCCTTGAAATCTAAGATCTCTTTTTAATATTATCAAGGCTCGCTTTAAAATCTTCATCAGTTTTGTATAGAAGAGTCATATCCAAGTATATTTCTCTTCGACTTCATTTCTTCAGTATTAATTTTCATTTCAGTCATGGTTTTACCTCCTGTGTAATTTGGTCGAATTATATCGATTGATAGTTGCCTATGAGCAACTAATAATAATTATAATACATAAATGCAGTTTGGTAAATATAAAAATCGAGTTTATCACTTAGAAACAACATAAAACCGCTATGAACACTTGGTACAATAGTGTTTATAGCGGTTATTTTCGAGGAAATTTGTTGTACACAATTATAAAGGATACCTATTTTAATTCTTCGTGTTTTACTATTCCTTTTTCCCATTTTATTCCTAGTAACTTGTTTAATAATTTCATATCTTCACTCTCTTGTAATCTGTAATATCCTTGATTTAATTTTGTTACCTTTGCTGTTTTTCAACGCATTTATTATTCGCTCTGAACTCATTTGTTTATTTGTTTTATACTGTAATAATCTAACATGTATTAATGCTAAAAACATGTTAGAAAAATGTCCTTATATATGCTCTGGAGTTCTTACATATACCGGTCTTGTTTCTAATTGGCTTTTTGTCACTCTGAAAGCAATCTTCTATTTCTGAGTAGCTCTCCGTAAGCTGATGTATCTCTTCATCTGACATTGTTAATTCACTTGTCACTATTACATTTATCCGTCGAATTGTGCATCAAAATTGATTTGGTCTTCATCTAATGTTATTGTTGGTTTGTGAGGTGAGAATCTCTCCTGTTTTTGGATCTACTAATCTTACTTCTAAATATTTCTTTCCACCTTTTTACTTGTCATTCTAAAGTTGGGGTTGTGTTAATTTTCTTGCGTAATCTGAGTGCGTCATTCTCGTCTTGCTTGCTCTCTTTGAGCGTATTTCTTATTCAAGTAACTAATACTTTTTCTTTACTTTCTTACCTTCTATTTTTCTTTCTCTTATGAATGATTTCTGCTGAGATGTCATTTTCTTCATTCACTTCCCAGTCTTCATCTTCTAATATAGAAGTTTTTGCATATCTTTAGGTGCTCCTCTTTTCCTCCCTATGTTTTTGTGAAAAATACCCATCCGTCATTTCCTTCGGACATATAACATTTTTGAACTATTCATAGCTTTATCCGCCACTACTATTAATCTTTCTATTTCCGAATTGTTTTTATTGTTTCTATCGCTGGTGGGTAAGTTATTGGATCTGTTTGATTTCCTTTGAATAATTTATAACTATCAGCATTCGTTTGTATCATAAATAACCCCAGCTGTATAATTGGTTCTGGACGATGTTCTTTACTGGTCCTTTTCGTCTCATTTCTTTTTCCCAAAGCTTTTCTTGTGACAATTCATCGTATTTAGCTTTGTGCATAATTTTCTATACTGTCTGTTTCAAGTAGTGAGTTCGATTACGTCATAAAATACTAAGTTTGCAGTTCTATTAGTTATTTTTGAGATTTTCTTTATGAAGGTGAATTTTGTAAGTCTTCTTTTATTTTATCTAATTTTATCTAAACTTCTGTATATACTATTTAGCTAATATCCCAATTACCGTAAAGTTCTTCTTGAGCTTTATAGGTTGAGATTTTACTGTTTGGTTTTTAGTATTCTTTGTATAGTTAGTGAGTCTTAGGGATATCTGATATTTTTGTCACTTCTGTCTTCATACTTTTCTAAAAATTTATCGATCTTAAGTTCTTTGAATATAGAATCTATTATTTTTCCAACCATATATTTTGTCTGGTTCGTTCATAGGAGCATTTAAATCATATGTTATTTCAATATGACTATCTTTGTTAAATTTCCCTCTTTAGCTTCTTTTTAATCTTTCTAAAATTCCCGATTCTTCTTGTTCAAGTTTATCTAGCCTTCCATAAGTATGAATTGTTCGTTGTTTTGCTTTATCTCCTTCTCGATATCCTTCTACCAAATATACGTGTTGTTTGCCTTCTCTGTTTTATTACTTTTTATAAATGCCATATCTATATTATATCACAGATAACCGTTTACAACAATACAGAAAAATAAAAATAATAGACTTTTCACCTGTAGTGATTTCTGGTTTTGTCTATTATTTTTCTTCCTAAGTGATAAACTCAGGTTCTCTTCGACTTCATTTCTTGGTATTAATTTTATTTCAGTCATAGTTTACCTCCTGTGTAATTTAGTCGAATTATATCGATTGATAGTTGCCTATGAGCAACTTAGTAATGAATATAATACATAAATGCAGTTTGGTAAATATATGGATATATTGCTAAAAATCTAGCCAACTCAAAAGGTAAAGCTGAATTTTGTTATTAATCAAATTTATTTCATCTATTTTTCGTCAATTTTTCTAGTGAGTTGAAATTTCGCCTGTGTGTGTCTTTTTAAAATTGATTCATTAATGTTTTGGCAGATAGTGTATTCAGTTGACTCACTTAGAGTCTTTTTCTTTTTCTAGTTGGTTTTTAGCCATCTTCTATAAATGATTTTAAATCAAGGGTAATGTGTTAAGACTTCATTTGTAGTAGTATCTATTGTTGCGATAAATGATAGGGAGTCATATTTGAAAGGTCATAGCTTCTTCACTCTAGAAAAAGTGACCTGGTTTAGGTAAAATTTATTTCCGATGTCCGATAGTTTTATTTTTCCACTAAAGTTAGTTTATTATCTGATTTTTCATAGTTTTATCAGTTATAGTGTTAAAAAGTGTATTTCCATTGAAAAATACTTGGATTGCAGATAAAAACTTCTAAATCGTCTGTAATTATACAGGAACTAATTTTCCATTTTCAACATTGAATTTATCGTATCCAGAATTGTTTTTCTTAAGGAAAATATGTTCTTCTTTTGTTGTGGTTTTCCCTAGTTCAGTTTCTTGCTCTGAAAATTTCTTTAAAACATTGCCACTATCGTCTATTTTAATATTAGATAATGCGTTAACTGAGTAACCCTCTGCCATAAAAATTAGATTTAATGTTAACCTTAGTATCTAACTCTAAATCTTTTGAAAAGAGTTGCTAAGGGATGTTTTAACAATTTCTTCATTTTGACAATTCTTTTTCGCTTCTTGTGATGTAGGTTGATTTTACATTTTTATTTTGTGAGCAACCTAGTGTTTTCCAGTAAGAACAGCAATTACGAAAGTTAGTAGTAGTTGTTTCTTTTTCATTTTTATACCTCTTTAAGTTATCTTAGTTAATAATTATAACTTAAAAAGATTTTTATGTAAATAAAAAGATCTAGGAAAAATTCAGTATATATTATAAAAAGTTTACTAGTATGATGTATAATTTTAATTAGTAGATTTATTAGCGAGGTATCTTATGAAAATAGCAGTAGTAGGTGGGGGAATAGTAGGGACTACATGTGCTTATTATTTGTCAAAAAGAACATGAAATAGTAGTTTTTGATTATAGTTTGGGTCAAGCTACAAAGCATCGGCTGGGATTATAAGTCCGTGGTTTTCTAAAGACGTAATAAACCTTGGTATAAGATGGCGAGACTAGGTGCGGATTTTTATTTGAAATTAGTTAGAGATTTAGAAGCTGATGGACTATAATACTGACTTTTTATTCACAATGTGGAGTATATTTATTGATGAAGATAAGCTACCTGAGTTAAAAGAACTTGCTGAAAAGTCGTAAGAATTATCACCGATGAGGGAAATTTAGAATAATCTCAAAAGAAGAGGTTCGAAAAATCATTCCTAGCTTCGATAACAATGGAGATGTATTGTACGCGAGTGGTGGTGGACGAGTAGAAGGAGAGAGATTCGTTAATACTTTACTTACTGCTTCGAAAGCTAATGTCGTTAGGGAAAAAGTTAGTCTAAAGGTTGTGGGAGATAAATACGAGATTAATGGACAGGTTTTTGATACTGTTGTTCTTGCGACTGGTGCGTGGTTAAAAGATATATTAGAGCCTCTTGGTTTTGATGTTGATGTTCGTCCACAAAAGGGTCAACTAAGAGATTATAAAGTTTCTGATGAAAATACAGGATCTTATCCGGTTATTATGCCTGAGGGTGAATTGGATATTATTCCATTTGAAAAAGGCGTTGTTAGTGTTGGAGCGACACATGAAAATGACATGGGTTTTGATTTAACTGTTGATAAAATGCAACTTGACGCTTTTGGTGAAAAAGCAGAGAACTTCTAGGTGAATTGAAAAATTCAGAAATAATAAATGAGCGTGTTGGAATTAGAAGCCTATACTGAGTGATTATTCTCCGTTTTTTTGGGGAGGTTCCGACATTAGAAAAATGTTTATGCGATTAGTGGTCTTGGTTCTTCTGGTTTAACTACAGGCCCGATAATTGGTTATAGTGTGGCGAATATAATTTTTAGGAAATGACATAGAATTAGATCACGCAAGATTATAATATTGCAAACTATATAAAAATGGAAAATAGTTAGAGCATTCTTTAGTAGTATATTGTTGGTTTTTATGAAAATCTGTAAATAAAAATATAAGATGTTTTATAATAACAATATTGTAATTTTGATATAAGTAAAATAATAATTCTAAAAGTTTGAAGCAGATTCAAAAGTTCTAAATTTTTAACAAAGTTTATATAAAAACTCATAGATGCAGTGGTTTATTGATATCTAAATTCGCTTTATAAAAAGCTTTTTAGATATCTAATAAACTGTGCAGGTGACTCGACAAAATCTTGTTTCTTAAGAAATCACGATTTTTGAGTCACTCCCTTTTCTTCTATAAAAATTGGTACAACAGTTGCATTTTATGATATAATTAAATGTGGACTGTTGTACGCATTAGATGTTGTTTTTGCGTGCTAACGATGATTATTAATCAAAGGAAGGAGATTATTTATGATAGCTGAATACTTATCAGGAGTAAGTACTCTAACACTAATTATTCATTTATTGGATATATTATTAGTTTGGTTCTTAGTTTATAAATTACTAAGTTTATTAAAAAGGTACTCGTGGTATGCAACTTGTTAAAGGTATATTAATCGTTATTGGATTGAAAATATTCTTTAACTTTTATTGGATTCAAAACGATGACATATATATTCGAACAAGTAGTTACTTGGGGAGTTCTAGGAATAATGATTATATTTCAACCAGAATTAAGACGTGCTCTTGAATACATAGGAAGGGTACAGCTATCGAATATCTTCAATATTAATTATAAAGATGTACAGAAAAATCTACTGAACATATAATCAAAGCTGTTGTTGATTCATCAAGACATATGGCAAGACGAAGAATAGGAGCGCTTATAGTTTTAGAAAATAATACAGGACTTGATGAATATGTGAAAGCGGTATTACAGTCAATGCCGAGGTAACAACTGAACTTATAGTTAATATTTTATTCCTAATACACCTTTGCATGATGGTGCAATGATAATTGATGAAAATAAAATTCGTGTTTGCAAGTTGTGTGCTCCTCTATCGGATAATAGGTCTATAGCTAGTAGTTATGGGAACTAGACACCCAGTGCAGCTCTAGGGTTATCTGAAGTGACAGACGCTATAGTAATTGCTGTATCAGAAGAAACAGGGAAAAATTAGTGTATGTCAAAATGGAATTTTAACTTCAGATTTTTCGACAGAAGATTTAGCGAAATATTTAGCTAAAAACTGGAAACAGCAAGATAAAAATAATTAAATAAGAGGTGATATTATGCAACTAAAAAGAAAATAATAAGTTAAAGTTAATATCATTTTTAATAGCAATACTATTGTTCTTATCAGTTAATGAGAATTTTCAAGAACTTCTCAGTTCTCGGAGGTGATACGAACGATAATGCTACTGCGTGGGTTAGTGATATTCCACTTGAAGTTGATTATGATAAAGATAAATTGTATGTGGTAGGTATTCCTAATACTGTATCTGTGAAATTAACTGGATCACAGACAAAGGTCCAAAAAGAAAGTGTCACTAAGAACTTTAAAGCGAAGTTGAATCTTAGAAATGCTCAAATAGGTGATGATCAAAAAGTTAAGATTGAAATAAATGGCTTGGAAAAAGGTGTAGATGGGACTGCAGAACCTTCTACAATAACGATATCTATTAGAGAAAAAGCAACGAGAGAGTTTAGAGTTACGCCAATAGTCAAAAAGAGCGACTATTGATTGGATATGAAGTAGATAAACTTAGCGTTACGAATGAAACTGTTAAAATTTCTGGAGCAATCGAGAGTCTGAATAGAATAAATGAGGTTCGAGCTGAGAGCGATACTCGTACGAAAAATTAATAGAAATACTAGAAAGAGGCTAAATTAGTAGCTTATGATAGTGATTATAATAAAATAGAGGATATTCAAATAGAGCCAAATTCGACGCTTATGAGTATTGAGTTGAAAAATATCGAAAAAGAAGTCCCATTAGAAGTGAAATACTATAGGTAGTTTACCTTCGGGATTTGAATTAGTTAGTGCTACTGCTGATGTTGCTAAGGTGACGATTAGAGCGGAAGAATGCTAATGAATTGGCGAGAATTAATGAAATGTTCGTTGATGTTGACTTGAGCGATGTTAAAGAAGAAACAGAAGAGCGTAGTAATTTAAAAATATATCCAAAAGAAAATATAAGGATAGCTACAGATACGCCGATTGTTAAAGTAACGATCAAGATAAGGAAAAATAAAGATGACAGACAAAAAATTGATGTTTTTAGCTATTAATATGCTTATAACGGTTTTCAGCTTTAGCTATAATAATAGGAACTATGTTTATAGAAAAGCCAAAGTGTTAAAAAAACAGCCATTTTTTTGTGGCGATTACGATATTAATAGTTCAGAGTTAGTAGAGATAAAAGTAATTGAAGAAACTCGAAAAGTTAGTATTGTTATACTACTTATAATTATTGCAGCTGCAGGGTACTTCGGTTATAGATTATATTAAAATATAAAGAGCTTGGGGAAGATTTGAAACCTGATTAGAATTCATGTTTTTAAATCGCCCCCCAAAGTTTATTAGATAAGTACAAAGCTATTACTTCGTAGCATATTTATTTGAAAACTATTGCGATATAATATGTAGTTAAGTTTTTATCTTAATTATATAAATTAACCCCTTTGCTCATTAATGAATTAGTAGGAGATGTTATGGATAAATTATTTTCATCAAAAATATATATAAATCATAGATTTAAGCTGATTATGGCATTGGATTTATTGACGGTAATATTTGGGAGTAGTAGCATCTATATTTTTAGAGTAAGGCTTCGGATCCATTTTCTATGTTGAATGACCATCACGTAGAAATAACCGAGTTTTTAGTGATTTCACTTGTGGTTTATACAATTAGTTTTTATTCATTTTGGTACTAATAAATCACTATGGTCTTACTTAGGTGTAAATGAAATAGTAAATATCTGTTTTTCAGTAGTGCTAGGGGATTTAATCACTAGTATTTTATACCAATATATGCTACCTGATACATTTTCAAATGTTAGATTTGCGATTTTTCACCGTTATTAATAATCGCAGGAATGATGTTTATAAGAATGCTTTACCGTGCTTTAAGAGAAAGAAGCGGGTAAATAGGTGCTAATTCTTATAAGAATACATTTATAATAGGTGCAGGAGATGCTGGGATATATCTTGTTAAAAGAATTATCTAAAAAATAATATTTTCCGTGCCAATGTAGTTGGGCTTATCGATGATAACAGAAAAATTCTGTAATTAGTGGAGTTTCTGTTGTTGGAACAACGTATGATATGTTGAATCTTATTCCAAAATATGAAGTAGAGCAGGTATTTTTAGCTATTCCTTCAATTGGTGCATATGATAAAAATAGAATATTAAACGTACTAAAAGAAGCGAATGTTGCTGTTAAAGTAATGAGTTCAGGTATTGCTGTAGAGGATGGGGAAAAGTATTTCTAAACACTTAAAAGACGTGTCTATCGAAGATTTATTAGGACGTGGTGAAGTGAAAACTGTCTCAAGGTGAGATTCGTTCATATATTAAAGGAAAGAGTATTCTTGTTACTGGTGCTGGTGGTTCAATCGGAAGCCAGATTGTTCGAGAAATATTCAAATTCAAACCTAGTCAACTTGTTTTAGTAGATGTTAACGAGAATGCATTATACATGTTAGAGCGTGATTTAGATTTTGAAAAATCACATAGTAAAGAATATGAGGATATACAATATATTTCTGAAATAGTAAGTATTCGTGAAAAAGCTGCTTTAGCTGAGGTGTTTTTGATAAGTATAAACCTGATGTAGTGTTCCATGCGGCAGCGCATAAACATGTGCCTTTAATGGAACGTCGTCCACAAGAAGCTATAAAAATAATGTTTTTGGAACGAAAAATGTTATGGATGTGGCGATTGAAAAAAGAAGTAGAAAAGATTTATTATGATTTCTACTGACAAGGCGGTAAATCCAACGAATGCGATGGGAGCTTCGAAACGTTTAACAGAGATTATCTTACAATCAAAAGGTAATAAGTATAAAACGAAATTTGCTGCGGTTAGATTTGGTAATGTATTAGGTTCTAATGGTTCTGTAATTCCTATTTTCAAAGAACAGATTAAAAAAGGTGGACCTATCACTATTACGCATAGAAATATTATTCGTTACTTCATGACGATTCCAGAAGCGGCACAGTTAGTACTACAAGCTGGATATTATGCAAGTGAAGGAGATTTTTCCTATTAGACATGGGAGAACCCGTAAAAAAATAATAGATCTTGCGACAAACTTAATCAAACTATCAGGATTAGAACCATATAAAGATATCGATATCGAAGAGATCGGTCTAAGACCTGGTGAGAAAATGTATGAAGAGTTATCACTTGATTACGAAAGCAGTGAGAAAGACTGATAACCAAAATGATCTATAAAAAATACAACTTTAGACATTGATGTAGATGAATTAGATAAAAAAATTAAATGAATTAAAATCAATGCTAGGACATTCAACAAATGAAGAAATACGTAGCAAGTTATTTGAAATAATAAATTGTTATAATGGATAAAAAGGAGGGCGATTCAAAAGTTATTTTGAATCGCCCTTTTACTATGGGGAGTGACGAGAAAATCGCGATTTCTAAGAAACAAGATTTTTGTCGAATCACTCTCTAGCTAGTTTTAGAGAGTGTTATTTTTATTTTTTTCTACGTTTTTTTAGTTTTTTTATCTATATAGTTATTTATAATCAAAGCTAACACTATAGGTAATTCCATATAGGTAAGTTTGAGTACAAATAATAAAGTTTTGTATTTTTGTTCAAAGTCTGGACTAACTACTTCATCTAAGCAAGATAATGATTATAGTACCAAATAAAAAAATAGAATACTAGAGATATGTAAAATCTTTTTTTGAGTTTTTCTGTATTTAACATAGCAACCTCCTGAAATCGCGTATTACGTATTTTGCTATGAATGAGGGAGTGACTCAAAAAGTATAATCTTTTTAAGAAACAAGATTTTTGTTGAGTCACTCGCTAGCTAGTTTTTAGATAGTGTTATTTTTTTCTACATTTTTAGTTTTTTTATCTATATAGTTAGTTAGAGCTCAAAGATAACACTATAGGTAAATTCATATAAACAAATTTTAATCACTGATAATATGGTTTTTATATTTTATGTGTAAAAGTCTGGACTAACTCACTTCATCAATACTAATAATGATTATAGTACCAAATAAAAACATAGAATACTAGAAATATGTAATATCTTTTTTTGATTTTTTTGCGTTTACCATAGCAACCTCCCCAAAATCGCGTATTGCGTATTTACTATTAATATGGAGTGACTCAAAAAGTATGATCTTTTAAGAAACAAGATTTTTCTGAGTCAGCTCTTTAGTACCTTTAGCATAACACAAAATATTAAAAAAATAAAAAGACTGATAAAATCATTGTTTTTATGGTATAATAAAGGTCAGTGATGTTATTTTTAGAGATAGTTAACACAACATTACCTAAAAGAATATATAATGATTAAGTGCTGATTTCAAAAGAGTAAATTTTTTGAGGTTGGTATTTTTTTATAACTTCGGTTCTATATATTATTTGAAGGATGTAATATTGTGTTGTAGTTGTTAAATTAATACTCTTTAAGTTATAATAATATTGTAAGATATTGAGAGGATGGGGGAGTATTTTATGGAATTTAGACAGTTAAACTATTTTATTACAGTTGCGAATAAGAGAAGTTATTCTTTAGCGGCAAAAGGAATTATTTGTTACGCAACCTACATTAACGTTAGCAATAAAGAAATTGGAGAAGGAATTTAATACTACTTTATTTGAGCAAAAATAATAGACGTTTAGAGTTAACAGAAAGTGGGCAAATGCTTTTATGAAAAAAGGTATTGTTTTATTGAAATCATACAATAATTTAATTGATGAAATGAGATGCATCTAGTGAAGAAAGTAGAGAAGTGCTGAAGGTAGGTTTAACAGTATTATTTGCAATTCAATACATGGAAGAAATATCGAGTTTTATAGCTAGACATCCTAAAGTTGAGTTGAGTTTAATTCAACATGGTTCTAAACAACTGCAAAGGATGGTTGCTAATGGAGATCTAGATTTAGGATTACTTTCTTTTCCACAGTATGAGAGAGGCATTGTTATGAAACCTATTGAAAGAAAAAAGGCTTCGTATGTTGCTGCGATTGTAGTTCCTTCTAATCATCCTTTGGAAAATAAAGAAGAGATTACTATTGAGGATTTAAAAGATGTGCGAATAAGTTCACTTACAAAAAATTATGTCCTAGGAAATGAAATTTATGTGAAGTGTAGGGAGAGAGGTTTTGAACCGAATATTGTTTTTGCCGATGATAATTGGACTGTTCTCGTTAAGAGTATAGAGATATTTGATAGTGTGGCTATATTGCCTGCTGAGTTCGAAGATATTAGTCAATTTCAAAATACAAAATGGATACCATTAGCTGAAAAGATGGAGTACAAGGTAGGAATTGCTCATAAAAAAGACGAAGATGTTTCTGAAATAGGAAAAATTGTTTATAGACTACATACTTTCGGAAAAAATTAAGAAAAAGTAAAAATATAGAAAGAGGAATGGGGCTGACCCAAAAGACCTAAATTTTAACAAAGTGTATATGAGAACTCATAGACGCAGTGGTTTATTGATTTCAAAAATGGCTTTTATAAAAGTTTTTGAAATCTAATAAACAATATGAGGGCGACTCGACAAAATCGATTTTTTCCTACGAAATCACGATTTTTGAGTCGCTCCCACTTCCTTTTTATATGCCATACCATTAATGATAATATTAGTTTAAGTCATAGTAGTTCTATTTTTTTCGAAAAATATTATATTTTTCTTCGTTATTAAGAACTCTCAGTGCGCCTGATGCTAGAGCCTGCATTTCTTTTTCACCTGGGATAATGAATAGTGGAGCGATGAATTCAACTCTTTCTCTAACTTTATCTGAGATAAAATTAGAACGTGCTATTCCACCGGTAAGGATTATAGCATTCACTTGTCCTTTTAATACTGTAGCTAACTCACCTATAGCTTTTTGATATTTGATAGGCCATTGCTTCTAATACAAGTTTTGCTTTTTCATCACCATTATCCATAAGTTCATGGATTTTTCTTGCATCATTTGTTCCGAAGTATGAGACAAGTCCTCCTTTTTTACGAGTCAGTTCTGTCACTTCAGATTTAGTCTTTTCATAGCATAAGTTAATATATTGTTTAAGTGGAATACCTCCTGTACGTTCGCTAGAAAACATTACTTCATCATCAGAAATAACATCGACCATACGTCCATTTTCATGTGCACTAGCACTAGAACCGCCACCAACATGAACGACTATAAAAGTTCCCAGATTCGTATGGGATATTTAACTTATTAGCCACATCATGAGCTACAGCTCGCATATTAAGTGCGTGGCCGACACTTTTTCTATCGATTAGGCTTGAACCAGAGATACGAGCAACATCATTCATTTGATCGACGGTAACAGGATCATATATGAAAGAAGGCGCAGACTCAACACCAAATTTTTCCGCAACACTTTTAGCAAGTGATGCTCCTAGGTTAGAGGCGTGTTCTAATAAGGGCCTATTTTTTAAACAATCTATAAGATTCTCATCTACAAGAATAGCCCCAGCATCCACTGGTGGAAGAAGCCCCCCACGACCTACAACTGCATCAAACTTGTGATTAGGCATCTTCTCTTTAATTAGTGATTCAATATCAGTTAATCTAAGTGACAATTGATCGAAGATATTATTGAATGGCTTTAGTTGTTCTAATGAATAGGTAATCTCATGTGAGAAGATTTCTGTAGTATTTTCATAGTATGCAACCTTAGTAGAAGTTGCACCTGGATTAATAACGAATATTTTTTTCATATTAATTCTCCTTGTCTACTAGTAGTGCTAGAATTAACGAGTATTTTTTTTCGGTATCAGAAGCGGAGCGTGATGTTAGTACGATTGGAACAGTTGCTCCAAGTATCAATCCAGCCATTTTGGCTTCTGCCATTAGTATTAGTGATTTAGAAATACCGTTACCAGAAACTATGTCAGGGAACTACTAGAACATCAGCGTCGCCTTGGATATTCCCTGCATATTGTTTCTCTTGTGCAATATTTTTATCAAGAGATATATCCAAAGATAATGGTCCCTCAACAATTAGTGTTTCATTATTTTTTTGAAGTGTTTTAGAGATTTCATCAGCTTCTACTGAAGATTTTTTTGTTTAGGGTTAACCGTCTCTGCGACAGATAATAGGCTAAATTTTTATTTTTTTCATAACCAAGAGATGTGAAAATCTTAGAAGTTTCTTCGATTATTTTTTTATTTTTCTGTTCTTCAGAAGGTTCAAGAATCATTCCGCCATCGGTTATACCTAAAAGTTTATTATATTTTTGGGATATCTAATAATGCTAGGTGGAAAAGAACGGAACTTTTTAATTCCTGTTTCTTTATTTACTACTTCTCTTAAAAAGTGTTGAAGTAGGGAAGGTTTCCTTTCATGATAAAGTCAGCTTTACCCTCTCTAACTAACTCTATACCTTTTTTGCAGCAGATACATCATCTTCTATATCTATAATTTCAAAATTATTGTTTTTAGTATTTATATCTAGTAATAATTCATCTATTTTTTTCTTTAGAATCTATTAGAATAGGTATTAAATAACCTTTATTAGCAAACTCAAAAAAACACTATGAAGAGCATGGTCTTGAGCAGCTTTTACAACGACGATTGTTTTAGGTTTAGTTATTTTTGTTTTAAAAATGTCATCTAGTTGATTAAAACTTTCTAACATAATATTCTCCTTTCTTTTTTTGAAAGAAAGAAACAGAGAAGTTGAACATCCCTGTTCTTTCTTTAAAAGTTAAATTTTAGGAATGAATTGCTTTTTTTAGAATAATATCGGCTGCTTCAACCACGACTTCATTAAGAGAAGGGTGTCCATGGATGGTTAGAGAAATATCATCAACTGTCAGTCCTTGTTCTACGGCAAGAGCTAATTCCGCAATTAGGTCACTGGCACCAGGCCCAACGATGGCTGCACCGATAATTTTATTAGTATTTTTTATTGCGACAATACGGACGAATCCTTTACTTTGAGAAATCGATAAAGATCTTCCGTTATGTCCAAATGAATATTGTCCAGTTACTACTTCATAACCTTTTTCTTGTGCTTGAGCTTTTTGTATATCCTACGAGTGCTATTTCAGGTGTAGTAAAGCAGACCGTTGGGATGGCAAAGTAGTCGACTATTGCAGCTTTATCCCCATTTAATGCTTCAGCAGCAATTTTTGCTTCATACATTGCTTTATGAGCTAATGTAGGACCTTCTACGATATCTCCAATAGCGAATATATGTTCTTTAGTCGTTCTACGTTGTTCATCAACTTTAATTAATCCGCGATCTGTAACTTCAACGCCCGCGTATTCTAAGCCAAGTTCATCGAATTTTGCTTTTCTACCAACGGATACCAAAACATAATCTGATTCTATAGTAAATTCTTTTCCATCAACAGAGTAGTTCGTGATGACAGAATTGTCAGTGTTTTTTGCGTTATTAGCAGTGGCATTCGTGATAATTTCTACACCTTTATTTTTTAGTTCTTCAATCACTACATTGGCTATATCATCTTCAAAAACTCGTAAAATTTTTTCTGTTCCTTCAATGATAGTAACTTTTGAACCAAGTGAAGCATATGCTCCAGCTAATTCAATACCAATATAGCCACCACCGATAACAACTAGTGATTTGGGTACTTCAGTAAGATTTAAAACTTCAGTAGAACTAAGTATGCGATCTTTAAATTTAAACCCTTTAATTTCTATCGGTTGTGTTCCAGTTGCGATAATAGCTTCTTTAAAATGATATGTATTATTGTGGAATTCGTCTAAAATTACGCTGATAGTTTTATCGTCTATAAAGTTAACCTCACCATAAATTACATTAACACCATTTTTTTTCAATAAGCCTTGAACACCTTTGTGTAAAGTTTCTACAACTTCTTCGTTTTTCCAACGTTGCGTCTCAACAAAGTCTATTTCTGCATTATCAACTTTTATTCCACGAGTTGATTTTTTTATTTCGTCAAATTGATGACCTACAGATATAAGTGCTTTTGAAGGGATACAACCACGATGTAAACAAGTTCCGCCCACTTTTTCTTTCTCAAATAGGGTAACTTTTTTACCTAGTTGAGATAATTTAATAGCTGCGACGTAACCACCAGGGCCACCACCAATGACAATAGTATCTAATTCTTGAATAAAATTTCCTACTACCATAATTATCCCTCCACTAACAATAAATCAGGATCTGCTAAATACTCTTTGACTGTATTTAGTGCGCGTTGTGCTGTACCACCATCTACAATTCTGTGGTCGAATGAGAATGAAAGTTTAAGCATTGGGACAAGTTTTGGTTGTTTGTTTTCATCTGGGATAAATGTTTCTTCGAAACGTCCAAATCCTAGTATAGCTACTTCAGGTTGATTGATAATTGGAGTAGCCCAAACACCGCTAGTAGCAATTGCTCCGACATTTGTAATAGTCATAGAGCCATCTGTTTGTTTATCTCTTCCTAATTTACCAGCATGAGCAAGAGCTGTGTTCTCATCTAGTTCACGAGCTATTTTGAATAGACTCTTGAAGTTAGCATCCTTAATGTTTGGTACGAATAAACCATGTTCAGTATCGGTTGCAACACCAATATTAATGTAATTTTTATATATTATCTCTAATTTTTCGTTATCTACAGAGGCATTTAACTCTGGGAATTTCGTAAGAGTGGCTGCCACAGCTTTTATGAAGTATGCTGTGTATGTAAGTTTAATGTCTCTGTCTTTTGCTATTTGTTTCATTCTATTTCTATGTTCAACAAGTTTTTCAACATTTACTTGATTTAGAACTGTTACGTGAGGTGAAATAGCTTTACTATTAACCATTGCACGTGCAATAGCTTTTCTAATATTAGTCATCGGTACTCTTGTAGTATTGTTAGTACTATTTGAAGGAGTAGGTTCAAATTTAGGAACTGCCGCCACCTCAGGTTTTTCGCTAATAACTTCGTTTGTAACTTGTGGCTGCTGAACTGTTTCAACTTCTTTAACAGTACCGTTATTAAGGTAATTTTCAATGTCTTCGATTGTAACCAGGCCACGTTTACCAGTGGCAGGTACTAGTCTAAGATCGACCCCTTTATCTCTAGCATATTTTCTTACTCTAGGGATGGCTAATAATCTAATATCAACATCAGATGAATTATTTTGTTTTTCTACAGGTTTAATAGTCTCGGTAGCAGTATTATCTTCAACTTCGGCAGATTCTTGTTCCTCGTGTATTTCTACATTTTGATCTGTTTCAATATCAACAATAACTGAACCAACCTTAGCCATTTCCCCAACTTTTGCATAAATTGTTTTAATTGTTCCAGAAACAGGAGACGGCAGGGCAACAACAGCTTTATCACTTTGAATTTCTACTAGAATATCATCTTCTTTCACTGTTTCTCCAACTTTAAATCCCCATTGAATAATTTCACTTTCATGAAGTCCTTCTCCACTATCTGGTAAAATAAATGAATAAATCATATTAAGTCCCTCCATTCATTAAAAGTCATAGACTTCTTTAACTTTATTAACGATGTCTGTTGGAGTAGGTAGCCAATATTCTTCAGCTAAACCAAATGAAAATGTAGTATCAGGAGATGTAACTCGTCCAACAGGTGCATCTAGATACATAAATGCACGTTCAGAAATTTCTGATAGAAGTTGTCCAGCAACCCCAGCTTGACGTTGAGATTCTTGGACTACTATCACACGTCCTGTTTTCTTAACAGAAGATATAATAGTTTCCATATCTACAGGAGAGATAGTTCTAAGGTCAACAACTTCAACAGAGATACCTTCTTTTTCTAATTGTTCAGCTGCTTTTAAGCTATAGTGAACCATAAGACCGTATGTAATGATTGAAACATCTGTTCCTTCTCTGACAACGCTTGCTTTGTCTAATGGTACACGATATCCCTCGTCTGGAACTTCACCTTTAATTGAGCGATACATTCTAAGATGTTCTAAGAATATGACTGGATCGTTACTTTCGATAGAAGAAATTAATAATCCTTTTGCATCATAGGGATTACTAGGAATTACTACACGAAGTCCAGGAATTTGAGCTAAAATTCCGTCTAAGCTATCTGAGTGTAATTCAGGAGTATGGACAGGCCCTCCGAATGTAGAGCGTATAGTAACTGCCATGTTTCGAGTATTTCCTGAACGATATCTAAAACGAGCTAATTGAGAGTATACCGCATCGAAACCTTCTAAAATAAAACTTAAAAATTGAATTTCAGGGGATAGGTCTAAATCCTTCAGCGGCTAGTCCAATAGCAAGTCCCAAGATACCTGATTCAGCTAAAGGAGTATCTAATACTCTTTTATCTCCATATTTTGCTTGTAAACCATCTGTAATTCTAAAAACTCCACCGTTAACCCCGACATCTTCACCGAATATTAGAGTTTTTTCATCAGTTTTTAATTTGTAATCAAGTGCTTCTGTGACTGCTTGCGCAATAGTTTTCTCAGACATATTAGTTCGCCTCCCTTTGTTTGTATATTTCGATTTGTTCTTTAATGTTTTGGGTAGGAATTTCAAACATATTTTCTAAAAATGTTGAAACTTTTTGTTTTTCAGCTTTGTTTATTGCAACCATCGCTTCTTTAATTTGACGTTTTACATCATCGATTGTTTCTTCTTCTATTTCGCTATTCCATAATCCTTTTTTCTCAAGATATTTTCTTAATCGAATTAGTGGATCTTTTTTCTGCCATGATGATACTTCTTCATCAGTACGATAACGAGTTGGATCATCTGACATAGTGTGTGGTCCTAGACGATAAGTAAATGCTTCGATTAGAACAGGTCCATGTTCAATTGCATATTCACGTGCTTTAGATACAGCGGCATACATTGCCAATGAATCCATACCATCTACTTTTATACTAGCGATACCAGCAGCAACCCCTTTTTGTGCCAGTGTAATTGACTTAGTCTGTTTAGATATAGGAGTGGAGATACCATAACCGTTATTTTGCAAAATAGTAATTAAAGGAGCATTATACACTCCAGCAAAATTTAATCCTTCATAGAAGTCCCCTTGAGAAGATCCACCATCTCCACAAAATGCTAGTACAACATTTTTTTCACCTTTTAGACGTTTTCCAAAAGCAACACCAGCAGCATGTGGCATCTGTCCACCAACAATAACTTGAGGAGAGAAGGCGCATAGTGATTCAGGATATTGGTTAGCTTTTAAATGACCTTTATACCATAAAAAAGCTTGTTCTATTGTTAAGCCGTGAATAAGTAGTGGAGGGATATCGCGATAGGTAGGAACAAGAAAATCATTTTTTTCAAGGGCGAACGTTGTCGCTAATTGACTAGCTTCTTGACCACCGGCAGGTGGATAGTTACCTAGAGCCCCTTGCCTATTTAAAATAATTACTCTCTCGTCATATGTTCTACCGAAAACTAGAACTTTCATTAATTCCACTAGTTTTTCATCACTAATATCAGGAAACAAATCTGGATTAGTAACTTCACCATCTTCGTTTAGAACTTGATACATAGGAAACAATTCAGCTGGTTTCTTTATTGAATCTTCGAATGTAAATGGTCCTTGTTTAACAATTTTCATAATTTATCACTCCTTAAATTTTGTATTATTGAAAACGATTTCTATAATTTAATTATAATGGATTTACACAAAATTTACTAATTGTATTTTTTTATAGTAATATTAAAAAAATTTATATTAATCAATTGTTACTTAATGATACAGATTAATATTTTTGAGGATATAGCTTTGAATTGTCTTTGATATTTCAATAGATGAATAGAGTGTGGTATAATATTTAAGTGAAACAAATAGGAATGATTTAAGAGGTTTGAACTATTGAGATTATATAGTTTATATCTAAGTTGATAGAGAGGTGATTGAATGAGTAAAGTTTCAGGTAAGGTAACAAAGGTTGAAAAGTAAGGGTCTGTACATAAAACTAGAAAAATGGCAAAGATGCATTTTTACCTAAGGAAAATATGTTTATAGGAAAAAGAAAAAGTTAGAGGAGATTTTTTTCTATTGGTTTTGTTATTAAAGCTGAGGAGAAAAGTACAAAAGGATTCTTTAGTGATCTTAACACAAAAAAAGAGTTAAAAACAAGCTGAAGGGTGAGAAGAAAAAGTGAGAAAAAAACTCTAAAGAAAAAAACAGAATAAAAAAAGAAAAAAATAAACCGAAGGCACTGATTAAAAAAGAAGTCAAAGAACAACCAGAGGCTCCGAAAAAGCAAGAAGTACAGGAAGAAAAATCAGGAGCCTAAAGCAAGAGACAAAAAAACTCTAAAAAGATTTGAAAAAACTTCAATTTATAGGAAATATGAAAATTTCTGTAGGAAAAAGGCAAGAAGAGTAATATTACTGAGCTGTCTGAGGAAAAAGAAGAGAAAAAGAAATTCCACCAGCACCAGAAGGACTATTAGAAAGATATAATCTGCAACGACGAAGCAAGCTGAAGATAAGTTTGAGAAAAATCAAAAAGAAAGTCTTCAAGAGAGAGGTTATCTAGATGGATATTAATCTTTTATGGCAAGAAAACTGATAAAAATAGCACTAGGTCTGTCAGGAGGAGTAGACTCTATAGTTTTATTTCATCTACTTGTAACGAAGTATAAAGAAAGTTATAAGGAACTAGTGGCATTTCACATAAATCATGGACTAAGAGAAGCAGTCTTATGAAGAAGCTGAATTTCGTAGAGAATTTTTGTTAAAAACTATAACGTGAAATTTTATAAAAAAAGAGCTAAATATGAATGATTTAGTAAGAGATAGTCACACATCAGAGGAAATGCTCGCAAAGAAAAACTGCGTTATGAAGCATTTTGAGGAGATGTCTTCGTTAGAAGGTGGAGTGAAGTTAGTAACTGCTCATCACAAAAATGATCAGGTAGAAAAATATTCTTATGAGACTACTTAGCGGACGTAGTATGGATTATAATCTGATGATAGAAGAGCAGACTACTATTGGAAACTTAGAAGTTTATCGTCCGTTATTAAATATATTAAAAATCGATCTTGAGCAGTATGCTCGATAAAAATAACTTGAAATACTACGTTGATTCAACAAACTTCGATACTGACTACACTAGAAACAATATAAGGCATAACATTGTACCATTGTTGAACGATGTAAATGTCTGCAGTTTTGATAATTTGATTAATTTTTTTCTAGTTATTATCAAAAATATTAATACAGAGCTGAAAAAAACAAAGTATTAGAAGCTAAAAAAATGACTATGTGATTTCACTAGAAGAAGATAAAAGTCGAATTAGATAAAGAAAAATTTATTGAAAAATACCAAAGAAGAGATTTATTTCTTGCTAAAAAAACATATTAGCAAATAATTTTTGGTATTTTTGATGTGAAACAAAGAGCCTTATTTACAATAATAGATGACTTAAAAAAACAGAAATAACAATAAAAGTTATGATTTGAAAAAAATAATTTAAAAATAATTAGCGAATATAATAGTATTTATATTCATAAAAATCGATGTTATAATGATAGGATAGAATTAATAATAGATGAAGTGGATATAAATAAAGTTTATACGTTTCATCAGAGTAATTTTCTAATAACGACAATGAATAACTCATCTGAAGTAGGATTTCAACAGGGAAGACTTGCCGCTTGATAGTTACTACTAAGAGGGATGGAGATAGGGATTCAAAGAGGTAAAGTTAGTAAAAACTTTCCGTCTTTTTATCGATGAAAAAAAGATTCCCTAGAGAACTTAGAGATAAACTTCCAGTAATTCACAATAAAGATGGGGTTTTAGGAGTTTTAGGAATAAATACTAAAGTCAACAAAAAAATAAAAAAATATGATTATTATATAAACATGAAAGGATAAAACAGTGGAAAAATTTATTAAAAGATATCGAGAAAGTTCTATTTACACACGAGGAAATCGTAGTTGCTAGTAAAAGAATCGCTAAACAAATTGAAGAGGATTATAAAGATAAATCTCCTGTTCTAATTTGTACATTAAAAGGTGCATTACCTTTTATGGCAGAACTTATGAAGCATATTGATATTCATATAGTTACTGACTTCATGGATGTGTCTAGTTATCACGGAGGAACTGAATCTTCTGGTGTAATTAAAATCAAAAAAGATTGTGGAATGGATATCGAAGGTCGTCACGTAATTATCGTTGAAGACATCGTAGATACAGGAAGAACTCTTAAAGCTCTTATTGAAAACCTAAAAGGAAGAAATGTTGCTTCTGTAGCATGTGCTTCACTAGTAGATAAACCTGAAACTCGTGTAGTTGATGTTGAAGCTGACTACATCGGAATAGTTTCACCAAATGAATTCCTAGTAGGGTTTGGTTTAGACTATGATGAGAGATATAGAAACTTACCTTATATCGGTGTTCTAAAAGAAGAAATTTACTCATAATAATATTTTAATCAAAAAAAGGTCAAAAATATTAGTCAAACTTTTAGTTACATATGGTAAAAATAAATTATGTTTAGAAAAAAATGATAGGAGGAAGATTGTCTATATGAATAATAAAAAAGGCAAAACCCTATCCTTGGTATGCTTGCGTTAATCGTTATTGCGATTGGATTATTTGCTTATTGGCAACAAGACTTACCTGGGACAACTGAAAAAATAGACTATGCTAAACTTGTTCAGACTATTAAAGATGACAAAGTTAAAGAAATAAGTCTACAAAGAAAAAGATGAGAACTACAATGTTAAAAGGTACTTACACAGATGGTAATAAGAACTTCGAGAGTGTAGTTGCAGCATCTGATTCTGAAGTACAAAAACAAATTAATGAAAAAGCTAAAGATGGAAAGCTAAGTGTAGTAGAATATAAACCAGCTGAAAAAACTGGAGCAATCTTATCATTCTTAGGTAATATTATTCCATTTATCTTAATGATGGGACTATTAGTTTTCTTTATGTCACAAATGCAAGGTGGCGGTGGAGGCAAAGTAATGAGCTTCCAAAAATCTAAAGCTAAAAAAATAGATGGCGGAGAAGCGAAAGTTACATTCAAAGATGTAGCTGGAGCTGATGAAGAAAAAAACAAGAACTTGCAGAAATGGTTGAGTTCTTAAAAAGATCACCGTAAATTCACTAAGATGGGTGCTAGAATCCCTAAAGGCGTCCTACTTGAGGGTCCTCCAGGGACTGGTAAAACTTTACTAGCTCGTGCTGTAGCTGGTGAGGCGAAAGTACCATTCTTCTCAATCTCAGGATCTGACTTCGTTGAGATGTTCGTAGGGGTAGGGGCAAGTCGTGTTCGTGACCTATTCAAAGAAGCTGAAAAAAATGCGCCATGTATCATTTTCATCGATGAGATTGATGCTGTAGGACGTAAACGTGGAAGCGGAGTAGGTGGAGGAAATGACGAACGTGAACAAACTCTTAACCAACTTCTTGTTGAAATGGATGGATTCGATGGTGAAAAAGGTATTATCGTAATTGCAGCTACTAACCGTGCTGACGTATTAGATAACGCCCTTAGAAGACCAGGACGTTTCGACAGACAAATTAAAGTTTCTACACCTGATGTAAAAGGTCGTGAAGCTATTCTTAAAGTGCATGCTAAAAACAAACCACTTGCTAAAGGTGTTGAACTTCGTTCATTAGCAGAAAAAACTCCAGGATTCTCTGGTGCTGACCTTGCTAACATTCTTAACGAAGCAGCATTATTAGCAGCTCGTGAAAACAAATCTAGTATTGATAAAGAAGATCTAGATGAAGCTATGGACAGAGTAATTGGTGGTCCAGCTAAACGTAGTAGAGTATATACTCCAAAAGAAAAACGTTTAGTAGCTTACCACGAAGCAGGTCACGCAATCGTAGGTATGGTACTTGATAGTGCTGATAAAGTGCAAAAAGTTACTATTATCCCACGTGGTGATGCTGGTGGATATAACTTAATGATTCCGGAAGAAGAAAAATACTTCCAAACTCGTACAGATTTAATCGACAAAATCTGTGGATTACTTGGTGGACGTGCTGCAGAGCAAATCTTCTTTAATGAAGTATCTACAGGAGCTCATAACGACTTCGAACGTGTAACAGCTATTGCTCGTGCGATGGTTACAGAATACGGTATGAGTGAAGCTGTAGGTCCAATGCAAGCTCCATTCCACGATCCATACGGTGGACGTCAACTTTCAAGTATCGGTAACTACTCAGAAGAAATGCTGAAAGAAATCGATAAAGAAGTTCGTAAAATTATTAACGAATGTTACTCAAAAGTTCTTCACATTATTGAAACTCACAGAGAACAATTAGAACTTATTGCACAAACTCTTATCGAAGTTGAAACAATCGATAGAAAAGAAATCGTTGCTCTTTACCAATTTGGAAAAATGCCAAAAGACTTAGATGAAAGAGAAGCAGAACAACTAGATAAAGTAGTTAATAAGAAATATTACGAAGAACAAGCTCGTAAAGCCAAAGAAGAAGCTGAGAAAAAAAGCTCAAGAAGAGGCCGAAGTAGAGAAAGAAAAAAACTGACTCAAACGACGATAAATCTTCAGCCGAAGAATAATAAAAGAAACCCTAGATTTGGAACTAACCAAGTCTAGGGTTTTTTTGTTATACTCTTTTAGTACTATTATAGTAACGTTCAGTGAATGCTCATACTCAAAAATGAGCGATAAATGAGCGATAAATGAGCGATAAATTGTTATTTATGATATAATAATAAAAAGAACTTGATAGGAGAATGCTATGAAACCACCATTTACCATTACGAGTACAATTCTTAATTATCTTATAGAGATTTCTAAAGTATTAGGTAATCTTGAAATAGAAACAAAGAAAAAAATTTGCATCTAAGAAAAGAAAAATAGAATCAAGTCTATCCACTCATCTTTAGCAATTGAGAATAATAGTTTGTCAATAGAACAGATTACAGCAATTATCGATGGAAAGAGAGTTCTGGGAGATCCAAAGGAAATTAAAGAAGTAAAAAAATGCATATGAAGCATATGAAAAAATATTGAACTTGAATCCATATAGTGAGAAAGATTTTTTTACTCGCTCATAAATTATTAACTACAGAAATAGTGGGACAATCTGGAAAATATAGGAATTCAGATGTAGGGATTTTTGATGAACAGGGGAATATGGTTCATCTAGGAGCAAGACCCCAGTTTATTGGTCATCTAATGGGAGAATTATTTGACTGGGGACGTAAAGATGATACTCCAGAACTTGTAAAGAGTTGTGTATTTCACTATGAAATAGAGATGATTCACCCTTTTGAAGATGGAAATGGTAGAATGGGAAGGTTATGGCAAAATGTTATTTTAGCTAATTGGAATCCATTATTTAGTTGGATTCCCATTGAAACTATAATATATGAAAATCAACAGCGATATTATAAAGTTTTAGCGCAGGCAGACAGAAACAATAATTCAACAATATTCATTGAATTTATGTTAGGGTGTCATATTAGAAACGCTACTAGCATATAAGGAACCTGATGATAAGATAAAAAGAACTGTCTAAAAGCAGAACAGGATGTTTTTGAAAAAAATAAAAGAATACTTGAAAAATGAGAAATATATTACTGTGACAATAGCTTGTAAATTAATCGAAAAAAATCTAAGCCAACTGTTAGAAGATATATTTCGAAATTTGTTGAGTATGAGCTATTAGAATCTCATGGAGAAAAATAAGGATAGAAGATATTCGTTGAAAAAAATAAATAAAAAAAGATATCAGAGAGAAGCATGAAAATAGATGCTAGATTCTATTAATGCTCTGATATCTTCTATTTTTATTTGATTTTTCTTCTCGTAAAGAAGTGGACTGTTGAGATTACTATTGCAAGTATAATTATATAAATTATTTGAGAAAAATACTAATGGTGTAAAGTGATTTTTCAGGATAAATATATTAACTCCCACACCTATAATTGCAGCGATACTTAACATAGAAAGTAGTGCAACTTTATATTTGTTAAGAGGTAAGCTGACTTTTGCAACCATACATAATCCATTTATTAACGCAAGAAGGAAACAGATGAATTTTGCTTGTGAATTATCTGTGATGGCAAAGTTTGTCAGTAGTACTGTAGCTACTAAAATACCACCCCCGATTGCAGCGTTTGTCAGTATATCCTTCATGAAGTTATTGCTTACTTTTTCCTTATTCGCTTCAAAAGTTAGGAAGAATGATGGAATACCGATTGTTATCGCTGAAATAATCGTAAATTGAATCGGTATAAATGCAAACTCCAAGGCGAAGATTACACTAAGTATTGAGAAGACAATCGAGAAGAATGTCTTTGTTAGGAATAGAGAAGCTACCTTTTGAATGTTATTAATAACACGACGTCCTTCCATAAGTATATCGTAAAATACTCCGAAGTCATCTGTTAAAAATACGATATTTGATACACTTTTTGCAGCGCTAGTAGCACCATTCATAGCAAAACTAATATCAGCCTTTTTCAAGGCAAGAACATCGTTAACACCGTCACCACTCATAGCGACAGTCTTACCGGCTTTTTGTAATACGTCCACCATTCTTTGTTTTTGTTCAGGAGTAACACGTCCGAAAATATCATTCTCAAGAACAGTTTTTTCGAAATGCTCGTCAGTTACTTTAGTCATATCGATAGCCTTAGCATCTTCTTTGAAACCAGCTTTCTTAGCTACACCGTAAACAGCTATATGGTTATCTCCGCTGATTATTTTCACTTCAACACCTTGTGACTCGAAGTATTTGAATGTTTCTTGTGTATTTTCTTTAATTTCATCCGATAGAACTACATGTCCCACAAGTTTCATATTAGTAGGGACGTTTGTACTGTCTTCAGTATAGGCTAACGATAAAATTCTATAACCTTCTCTTTTTAGATTTTCGTAATATTCATCCATTTTATCTGAGAAACCTAAAAATTCATATGCCCCGAAGAAATATGTTCCACCATTTTTTTAGCTTTTATAAATGAATATTTATTTTTACTAGAAAAAGGCTCCTAATTCCGCTATATCCCACTGTTTTTCACATGTTAAATAATTTTTTAAAGCCTTAGATGTCGCATTTTCATCATCGAAGTATGCAAGATAGCTTGATAGTTTTTCTGCAACTTCTTCATTAATTTCTACCACATTCATATTACCTGTAGTGATAGTTCCTGTTTTATCGAAACAAAGAACATCAACTCTAGCAAGAGTTTCCACGCAGTATAATTCCTGAACTAGAACTTTCTTTTTAGCGAGTTTCATCGCAGCAACTGCAAGAGAAACGCTGACAAGTAGGATTAAACCTTCAGGAATCATACCTACTAAAGCTCCAGCACTACGCAAGACTATTTCTACATAACCACGTCCCAGACTAGCTCCACGCATATACAGCATAATTGCGACAGGAACTAATAGAATAGATATAACTTTTAAGATTTTATCCATATAGTCACGAAGTTTAGATGGATATTTCTTAAACTCTTTAGTGCTTTTAGCAAGCTTATTGATATAGCTATCTTCACCAACAGCAATAGTTCTTACTAAACAACTACCACTTACTACGTTGCTGCCACTCATTACTTTATCACCAGCAGTTTTAAAGATATTGTCACTTTCACCAGTTAGCAGGGATTCATCGACCTCTATACTACCCTCAATGATTTCAGCATCAACAGGAATCTGATCACCGAGATTTAAGTGTAAATATTCTCCAAGGACGATTTCTTCAGAATCTATATTTATTATTTCATTATCACGATTTACTCGATATTTACTTCTCCCTAGCAAACTGAGCTTTTCAAGGGCATTTTTCGAACGAACTTCTTGAAAAATACCAATTGCAGTATTTATAGTAATTACACCTAAAAACAACATATTTTCAAATCTAAGTGTCGTGGCTATAAATGTTTGCTAAAACTAAGTTCATAGCATTGAAAAAAAGTAAAAAAATATTAGAAAAGATAATCTCTTTTGTAGTTTTATAAGGTTTTATATCACTAATATCGCTTTAGTTATTTCTTCACTAGTTAAATATTTCATTCTACCTCCGCCATAACTATATTTTTTTAATTAGTTTCTATTTTATCACACTTTAGTACAGTTTGGAAAAATTAAAGGATGATGTATTAAAAAAATATAGTGGTAGCTGTGGTTAACTGATATTGAGTCTATTAAAAAAATAATAAGGAATAATTAAAAACATTATATCTATTAGTTAATTTTTACTTGTATATCTGAATATTAATTTTGATTTTTCAGAAATTATATGTTAAAATATAGAAATATACTTTAAATATACTTGAAAAAGATAGGAGATGAAGAAATGACGCTGGCTAAGAAAACAGCAGTAAGTGTGCTAAGTGCAGCATTACTACTAGGAAATATCAGTACATTTAATTATGGAGTACCATCAAAGATAACACTAGCTCAAGAAGAAAAAAAGACGAGCTATCAAATGTTTCAAAAAGTGAAGAACATAAGTTCCAGAATGATGATAAGGTAAAAGTTATTGTTAAGTTAAAGGGTGATGTTGATCCTAACAAGTTAAAAACCAAAGAAGGAATTAAAGAAGTTACAGAATCAACAAAAGCACCTAGAGAAAAGGCATTAAAAGATATTAAAGATAAAGGTATCGAGTATAAAAAACTGTTTGAGTACGATACATTGATGAATGGTTTTGCCTTAGAAACTACATTCTCGAATGCTAAAAAAATTCAAGAGTTAGACTTTGTAGATACTGTTGAAATGAGTGTTAGCTACAATAAACCAGAAAAATGTAGCAAGTGAAGAAGAGAAGAAAGAAAGCACAGAAGCTAATGATTTTTCTAAAGCTTTAGACAGTTATAATCTTATTAATATACAACCTCTTTGGAATAAAGGATACAGAGGACAAGGAAAAGTTGTCGCTGTATTAGATTCTGGACTTGATCCTAATCATCCAGTGCTTAGATTATCAGATAATTCAAAAATCTAAATACAAATCTAAAGATGAAAATTGAAAAAAATAAAAAAGAAGCGGGTATAGACTACGGTAAGTGGTATAGTGAAAAATTACCATTTGCATTTAACTATAACGACTGGAATAATGATATTAAACAAAGTGCATATAAATCACATGGGATGCACGTTGCTGGGACTGCAGTAGGTAATCCTAAGGAGAAATTCACAAATGGTGATTACGTAACAGGTATAGCACCTGAAGCACAGTTAATTTTTATGCGTGTATTCTCAGATACTAAAAATGCTGGAACAGAGTCTTATATTTATACAAAAGCTATAGAAGATGCTATTAAATTAGGTGCAGATACTATAAATCTAAGTTTAGGTTCACCAGCTGGTTCAGTTGTAGAAGTGGGTGATGGTCTAGTTCGTGCAATGGATGTCGCGAAAAAAGCCGGGGTTAATATAGTCGCAGCGGCAGGGAATAATGCATTCTTTGCTAGTGGACAAACAAACCCAAGTGCAGCTAATCCTGATTATGGAACTGTAGGAAGACCATCGGTTTCTGAAGATGCGATTTCTGTAGCGAATATAAGCAACAGTGTTCTTAACAGAGAAATAGCGAATATCGAGCAGACTTAAAGATAATGCTGATTTTGATAATGGAAAAAAATGCCAATTTTTAGTTATACTAAACAATTTGAGAAAAAAGCATATGACTATGTATATGTTGGAGTTGGTAAAAGCAGAAAAACTATGCTGACAAAAGATTTAACTGGGAAAAATCGCCCTTTATTCAACGTGGTGGTAATAGCTTTGAAGAAAAAGTTAAATTAGCTAAACAGTACGGGAGCGACTGGAGCGGTAATCTACTTCAATGAAGGAGACACAATCTACAACTTAACGTTAAATGGTCAGGATAAAGATTTCCCTGTAGTAACAACATACTATAAATTTGGTAATGAACTTTCTACTCATGAAGGAGAATATAAAATAACATTCAATGGAACATGGGATAAACAAGATAATCCTAAAAAAGGTGAATTTGATGAATCTACTGGTTGGGGAATGAGTGTTGATGGATACTTAAAACCTGACGTAACAGCACCAGGAGGAGATATACTATCATCTTATAATGATGGAAGATATGGTCTAGATAGTGGAACAAGTATGGCTTCACCACACGTTGCGGGAGCTATAACTCTTGTGAAACAAGTATTATCAGAAAGATTCCCGAACTTAAGTGCAGAAGAAATTCAAGGATTAGCGAAGAGATTAATCATGAGTACAGCAAATCCTCAGGTATACTCTGATGGTTACACAACAGCATATAGATCGCCACGTCTTCAAGGTGCAGGTTTAATAGATGCGAATAAAGCAGCATATGGAGATCTTTATGTGACTGGAGAAAACAACTACGGAAGTGTTTCTCTAGGAAATGTTGGAGATAAATTTACTTTTAAATTAGTATTACATAATCTATCAGATAAAAGCTCAAAACTTACAATATGCGACTCACCTTACTACAGATAATTATTATGGTGAAGATGCTGGAGTAGATTGGAATGGTAAACTTACAATGACTCCTAAGAAGTTGTTGACAACTGATTGGGCTACTGTAGAAGTTCCAGCAAAAAGGTGAAAAAAGAAGTAGAAATTACTGTTGATGCTCGCAAGTTTCAAAGAAGAACTAGAAAAAGTATTCACTAATGGATATTATCTAGAAGGGTTTGTAACTTTCTATGATGAAGAAAAGTGCATTAAAAAGCTAATATTCCATTTGTAGGATTTAAAGGTCAGTTCCAAAATCTACCTGTACTAGAAAAAAACCAATTTATTCTATGAAAAATGGAGAAAAAACCAACATATGAGTACGGTTATACTTCAAACCCTAATAACTGGGATTCATTAACAGAAATGAACTTCACAGGAATGTTAACAACTTATAAAGAAGATAAAAAAGATAAGAGAACACTAGCAGGAGCATATGTAAATCCTGTTACTGGTGAAAGATTCTTTACTGATAAAATTTTCTTTTCACCAAATGGTGATGAGAATTATGATGAAATAGGAATGAGAGGGGTATTCTATCGTAACTTCGAAAACTTAAAACTTTCAGTATATGCTAAGGATGATGTAGAACGTAAAAACCCACTTTACCAAAATGGAAATGGTTCTGGTAATAAAAACTTTTACAACAACACAAGTAAAAAATACACATCATTAACTATGACAAACTGGAAAGGTGTTGACAATAACGGTAACCCTCTTCCGGATGGAGAATATCAATATGTAGTTTCTTATAGCGCAGCAGTAAGTGGTGCAGATATGCAAGAGACAACATTCAATGTAGTAATCGATAGAAAAGCTCCGAAAATCACAGGTGCTAACGGTGGTTACTATGACGAAGTAACTCGTAAATTCACACCATATCCAGTACTAGAAGATGGAAGTGGAATATTCTACAAAAAATTAAGCTATGGTAAAAATACTATTGCAGCAAATGAAGATGGAAGTTATACAATTCCAGAAGGTGTAGAATTAAAAGATCTTACTTTTGAAGTTAAAGACTTTGCAGATAACAAGGATAGTATTAATTTATCAAATGTTGAAGGTAATGGTAAAGGAAGCCTAGAAGTAGAAGTTAAGAAAGGTGATGGAACTGGAAACAATTCACGTCGCTTGCGTTACAAGATCACTAATGAAAAAGGTGAAATTGTAGGGGAAGACTTCTCTAGAAATAAACGTACATACCAAGCATTACCATTCGGTAAATATACTGTTGAAGTAGTAATGGTAGATGGAGAGTACAAACTACTTACACCATCAAAAGTTGACTTCGAAATAACAAAAGATAAACCAACAAAAGAGGTTGAATTCAGGGTAGATGAAATTAGCAGAAATGCTACAGAAATCAGTTTCGACAAACAAGTTCCAGAAGGAACAAAAGTTTATGCAGTAGCTCAAGATGGCACTAAAGTATTACTTCCAAAAAGTTTATATGGAAAAAATGCCTTCCAGAAAAACTTAGAAAATGGAACATACACAATTCAAATAGTGACACCTGAAGGATATACTCCAGCAGAAAACAATTTTGAATTAGTAGTAAAAGATGGGCATAACAAAAAGCAAGTTGTTCTGAATGTTGCAGAAAAAAAGTAGTAAGTGTAGGGACTACTGAGAACTCTAAAAGCACAAGGTACAGTAGATTTCACTGAGAAAAAAACTTTATAATAATTACAAACTTGTTGTAACAGAACCAACTGCAGAAGAGAAAAGCAAATATTCAAAAACAATTAACAGAAGGTAATGTAGACTTAAGAAAAATATGATGTTGAATACTTTAACATTCATATTGTAGATGCAACAGGAAAAGAAGTTAAAGTTCCTGGTGATAGAGCGGTAACTTTAGATTTAGCGAAAGCTCCAGAGCGCTTCTTCCATGAAAAAGATGGGAAATTAACAGCTGTAAAGCAGTGTTAATTATGCTGATGGTAAAGCTTACATTTACTACTGATAGCTTCAGTAACTTCGTAGCATTGACTCCAAAAAATGCTCCAGTTGAGAAAAAAAGCGGAAGTGAATAAAGCAGAGCTTCAAAAAAGCAATAGAAGCGGATAAAGCGTTAGATGAAACTAAAGGAATACAAAAATGCAACTATCGAAGCTAAAGATGCATATAATAAAGCATTAGAGGCAGCTAAGAAAGTTTTTGAAAACGAAAATGCAACTCAAGAGGAAGTAAACAGTGCAGTAGCAAGTCTAAATGAAGCTAAAGTAACATTAGCTAATTCACAACAACCAGAAGTGAAAAAAGAAGTAGATAAAGCTAAATTAATCGAAAAATTAAAAGAAACTGAAAAACTTCAAACTGAGGTTAAATTCAAAAATGCAGGACAAGAGAAAAAAGATAACTTTGTAAATGCTATAAAAGAAGCGACAGCAGTTCTTGATAACAAAGATGCAACTGTAGAAGAAGTTACAGCAGTGTTAGAAAAATTACAACAAGCTGAAAATACTCTTGACGGTAAAGAAGTAGAAGTTCCGAAAAAAGAAGATCCAAGACCAGCGACTGAAACACCGAAGAAAGAAGATCCAAAACCAGCAGTTGAAACGCCGAAAAAAGAAGAGCCAAGACCAGTGGTTGGAGAACCTAAGAAAGAAGAATCAAAACCAGCAGTTGAAACTCCGAAAAAAGAAGAGCCAAGACCAGTGGTTGGAGAACCTAAGAAAGAAGAATCAAAACCAGCGGCTGAAACACCGAAGAAAGAGGAGCCAAAACCAGCAACTGAAGAACCTAAGAAAGAGGGCCGAAACCAACAGCTGAGGAACCTAAGAAAGAAGAAGGCAACAAACCTCAACCTGAAACACCAAAAAGTAGATAAGAAAAAAATTAAATGAACAATTAAGTCATTTAGCAGAGGTTAAAGAGAAAGATAGTTTTGAAAGTGCAAGTTCAGAAGATAAGAAAAGCTTATTTAGATGCAGTTCAAAAAGCACAAGAACTATTGGCTTCAGCAACTTCTACTCAAGAAGAAGTAGATAAAAGCATTAGAAGCATTAAAAAGAAGCTGAGAAAAAGTCTATAAAAAATCAATAAAAAGATATTCTAGGTGGTTTTGTTGGAAAAAGAAGCTAAGAAGGAAAAATACATTTAATGTAGATGAAGATTTCGGAAAAAGTTTCAAAATCTAATTCACTATTAGCAAAAAAACAGGATTAGATAATAATGCGACAGCTTACGCTGGAATAGCAGTTCTAGCCTTAGTAGGATTAACTGTTTATGTAAAACGTCGTAAACAAAAAAATAAAATAAAATATATCGACTTCATAAGTTAGGATTTAAACCCTGGCTTCTGAAGTCGAATTTTTATATCAATAAATCACTGTGTAAATGAGTTCTCATATAACATTTTTTTAAAAATTTAGAGTTACCTACTAAGTCTATAAAAAAATTATAGTGTGACTTTATAATAGACACGTATCTGGGTAGGGGTATATAATAAAAACAAGTGACATGGAGGAAGCATTTAGAACATGGAAAAAAACTAGATTTTTTTAATAAAAAAACACTAAATTCAGAAATAGAAATACCAGAAACGGAAAAAGAAAAGAAAGATTTATTTAGAACACTGATGAACACATGGAAAGTGTCGGAGCTACCGAGTGAATTCTACGAAGTTCAAGATGAGTACTTGCAAGGAGTTCTAAAAGTTAAAGGAATAACAAAGCTAGAAGAATTAACTGAGATTGAAGAAAATATTTACTTATGGCAAGGTGATATTACTACATTGGAAGTAGATGCTATAGTCAATGCGGCAAACAAAGCTTTATTAGGATGTTTAATTCCGCTACATAGATGTATCGACAATGCTATACACTCGCAAGCAGGATTACAACTCAGAAAAGAATGCGATGAAATAATAAAAGAGCAAGGAAGTTTTGAGAAAACGGGACAAGCGAAGATAACAGCGGGATATAACCTACCGGCTAAACATGTTATTCATACTGTTGGGCCGATAATATATCGTGTTGTTGAAGATGACGATAAGGAACTTCTCGCATCATGTTATAGAAATTCTTTAAAATTAGCTTTAGAGAATAATCTTAAGAGCATTGCTTTTTGTTGTATAAGTACGGGAGAATTTAGATTCCCGAATGATCTTGCAGACTGAAATAGCGGTAGTTGAAGTTAGGAAATTCTTTATAGAAAACCCTAATGTTAATTTAAAAGTAGTATTCAATGTATTTAAAGATTTAGATAAAAATTTTATGAAAAACATATTAGGTTAAGGGATAATAAAAAAGAAGATTATAGGATTGTAATTCATCAAATTGATGTTGCTGTTCTATAATCTTCTTTTGTTTGTTTTATAATAAAAAGAATGTTTAATTATTTCTACGTTTAAATATTGAAAGGCCAATAATTGATAAAATTATAGTTCCAATAGTAGCCACAGTTGAGCTTGATTCTATACCAGTATTTGGTAGAATTTTTTTATTGTCTGGTGACTTGTTTTCTTTTGGATTTAGTTTAGTTGGGTTAGTAGGTTTATCTAATTTTGGTTTTTCTGGAGTAGATTCTTTGGGAGCCTCTGGAGTGTTTGGTTTTTCCGGAGTTGGCTCCTTAGGAATCTCAGGAGTGTTTGGTTTTTCCGGAGTAGATTCTTTAGGGATGTCAGGAGTATTAGGAACCTCTAATTTTGGTTTGTCCAATACTGGAGGATCAATAGGATTGACTCCACCATTAAATTCAGGCTTTTCTAATACTGGAGGATCTATAAGTTTGTATCCAAACTCAAACTCTGGTTTTTCCAATACCGGAGGATCAATAGGCTTAGCACCACCATTGTATTCTGGTACATCATTAACTGGAGAGTCTTTTGGAACCTCGTGTACAGGTGCGCCGTAGAATCTAACATATTGATAAATTCTGTTAATTACAGTCCCAGCTGCTCCTTGTTTGTAGTTGATGACCCTAACAATTTCTTTAGAATACCCCTTTTCTTTGTTAACTAAAGGTACGTCGGGACTCTTCATTCTTACTGCTGTAATTCCATCTTTATCAGTGAATTTTTCAGCAAATGGGAACTGTTCGATGAAACTTTTGTTTATAGTTTCGCTCGTAGTTCCTGTAGTGTTATCTGCTGCCTCTACTACAGTAAGAGAGTTAAGGCCAAAACCTAATGCAATTGCCAATGTGCATTTTGTAAAATTATTTATCTTCATAAAACCACCTCTATCTATATAATTGTAACTTTTAAAAATAGTTTAACAATCTAGAAGCGAACGTTTTCACTCCTATCTTTAATTATATCACTGTAAAAATTTGAATTCAAGAAATTGGCTATACTACTTATATAAATAGTGAAATATGTTAGATAAAACTTACTAGTACGTGTCTTTTTATGTATAAAAAAATATGATATAATAGTAAGCGTAATAGATATTGTAAAAAAGTAGTGAAGGAAGGGAATAATTAAAATAAACTAACTAGAATTAGATAGTTAGTCGAAAGGTTATTAAGAAATAAGACATGAATAGAATAAGAAAAAAAGTATAATAGAATAGGTAATAGTCCCCAAAATTTATCCAAATTTTTGGGGGATATTTCATATGAAATTAACAGATGAAAAATAAGATAGAAATGTATAGACTTAAGAAAGAAGGGTACTCAAACAAAGAACTATCTAAAAAGTTTAAAATAAATCTTAGTAATGTGAACTACATAATTAGATTAGCTGATTTACATGGTGAGCTAATACTGATTAAAGAGAAAAATACATATTATCCACCACGATTAAAACTAGATATAATCAATGAAGTGTTAATATTTGGAAATTCTATACACGCTACTTCATTAAAGTACGCATTACCAAATCATGGTTTACTATGTAATTGGATTTTAAAGTTTAAAGAAAAACGGGTATACTATACTAGAGAAACCGAAAGGAAGACCTAGTAAGATGAAGAAAAATAATAAAAAAATATTGAAAAATAAAGAATTATCAAAAAGTTGAACAATTAGAGAAGGAACTTGAGTACTTACGTGTAGAAAAATGCAGTTTTAAAAAAAGTTGAGGGAGATAAGGTTAAAAACAATCTCAAACGAAGAGAAAACAAAAATAGTAGAAGAATTAAAGAAAAACATATAAATTAAATATACCATTAGAAATTTTAGGCTTATCTCATTCATCATATTTTAAAAAATTCTTGACTAAATAGTTTGAAAAATTTAAAATAACTGTAAGGAATGAAAAGTCACTAAAAAGTAATAAAAATTTACTGACTTTAAAGTTTAAAACACTAAACAAAAAAATAACTTAATATTTTGTCCAATTTTTTTGGGTGCAGGACCCACTCATTATGAGTAAAGATGCTTCTACTATATATAAATAAAAAGAGGAGTGAGAATTATTATCTATTTTGTATATTTTAGTTTAGGAGATTTGTAATTCTTTTTAATTAATTTTTTTAATAAATGGGAGTATAGTTATAATATCAATTTACATAAGGGTGTAATATAATAATTTAAAAGATAATGGAGGATTTTTCCAATGAAAAAGACATAGCATTTTAAATGATCCGTTCCTTAATAAAGGAACTGCCTTTACACAGGAGGAGCGAAAGGAACTAGACCTTATTGGGTTATTGCCCCCTTATATTCAAACTATTGAAGAACAAGCGGCACAAACCTATGCGCAAATGCAAACAAAAAGTAAACGATTTAGAAAAACGTCTATTTTTGATGGAGATTTTTTTAATACAAATCGCACGCTTTTCTATTATTTATTTTCTCAACACTTAGAAGAGTTCAATCCAATTGTGTATGACCCAACAATTGCAGATACTATCGAGGGTTATAGCGATCTTTTTGTTGAGCCACAATATGCAGGATATCTAGATATTAATCATCCTGAAAATATAGAAGAAACCCTTAAAAATGCAGCAGATAACCGTGATATACGTCTAATAGTAGTTACTGATGCAGAAGGTATATTGGGGATAGGAGATTGGGGTGTTAATGGAGTAGATATTTCTGTAGGTAAACTTATGGTCTACACAGGAGCGGCAGGAATTGATCCTTCTATGGTTCTTCCGTTAGTTATTGATGCAGGAACAAATCGTGAGGAATTACGTAATAATCCGAATTATCTAGGTAATCGTCATGAACGTGTACGAGGAGAGCGATATTATGAGTTTATTGACCAATTCGTCCAAACTGCTGAACGTTTATTCCCTAAACTTTATTTACATTGGGAAGACTTTGGACGAATGAATGCGGCGAATATACTGGAAAAATATCGAAAAAACATCCCAACATTTAATGATGATATTCAAGGGACAGGTATCGTAACTCTAGGAGGTATTTTTGGAGCTATGGATATTACAGGTGAAAAAAATTAGTTGACCAAGTATATCTTTGTTATGGTGGGGGAACTGCAGGTGCAGGAATTGCATCACGTGTACTACGTGAGATGGTAAGTCAAGGGTTATCTGAAGAAGAAGCATATGAACGTTTCTTTATGGTAGATAAACAAGGGCTTCTCTTCGATGATATGGATGATTTAACTCCTGAACAAAAAAACCGTTTTGCTAAAAACCGTGCTAATTTTCCAAATGCTGATAAATTAACAGATTTATTAGAAGTTGTTAAAACTGTTAAACCAACTATTCTAGTAGGAACTTCGACACAGCCGAATACTTTTACTAAGGAGGTAGTCGAAGCTATGTGTCAAAATACTGAGCGTCCATGTATATTTCCGTTATCAAATCCTACTAAATTAGCAGAAGCATCAGCAGAAGATTTGATTGTTTGGTCTGATGGTAAAGCGTTTGTAGCAACAGGTATTCCTTCTGATAATGTTATATATAAAGGTGTGGAGTACATTATTGGTCAAGCTAACAATGCCCTTATATATCCAGGGTTAGGGCTTGGAGTGTTGGCATCAGAAGCTAGCCTTTTAACAGATGAAATGATTGGTGCATCGGCACACTCATTAAGTGGAATTACAGATATTACTAAACCTGGAGCTCCAGTGTTGCCTCCGTTCAAATATGTTGCAGATGTTTCTATTAAAGTAGCAGAAGCAGTCGCTAAAAAAGCACAAGAACAAGGATTGGCTCGTGCTCAAGAAAAAGATATGGAGAAAGCGGTTCGAGATTTTAAATGGATTCCAAAGTATAAATAATTAAAAAGAAGTATCTTAACTCATTATGAGTAAAGATACTTCTTTTTAAAAATATAGATTTGTAAAATTCTCCCAGTCATGCATACTCTTAATAATGGGGTCTAGAGTTTTCCCTAAATCTGTAAATCTGTATTCGACGCGAGGTGGCACTTCTAGGGAAACTTCTCTTTCTATAATTCCTTTCTCCTCTAACGAGCGAAGGTTGGCAGTTAATACTTTTTGGCTGACTCAATTAAGTGATTTTTATTTTCCAAAACGTTTAGTACTGGTAAATAAATCTCTTAAAATTAGTATCGTCCATCCGCAAAAAAATCTGTGTAGCTCTTACTGCGCGTTTCCAACCTTTATATAGTTTTTTTCTCGTTCTTCTTTTTCCATAGTAGGAATGAATAGTTTCCCTGCTGTATTTAGGTTTTTTAGTTCATCTAAGTTTTTCCAGTAACCAGTAGCAAGACCTGCTAAAAATGCAGCACCTAATGCCGTTGTTTCGAGATTTTCTGCACGAGCTACTTTAACACCTAGTATATTAGCTTGGAATTCTAACAAGTAATCGTTGTTAGCAGCTCCTCCATCAACTTTAAGAAGCGGGTATTTCTACATTCGCATCAATTTTCATAGTATCGATAATATCGCGTACTTGATAAGCGATAGATTGCAACGTAGCTTTTAACTAGATCTTCTTTTGAAGTAGCACGTGTTAGACCAAAAATAGTTCCACGAGCATTTGATTCCAATAAGGAGCGCCTAATCCTGTGAAAGCTGGCACTAGGTATACTTCGTTGTTATTTTTAGAATTGTATGCTAATGATTCTGTTTCAGATGATTTTTTTAATTAAACGTAAACCATCTCGTAGCCATTGAATAGCACTTCCTGCAATAAAAAATAGATCCTTCTAAAGCGTAATAAACTTTTACCATTTATTCCAAAAACCAATAGTTGTTAGCAGGTTATTTTTAGAAAGTTCCATATTTTCTCCAGTATTCATAATAATGAATGATCCTGTACCGTATGTATTTTTATCATTCCTTTATCAAAAGGCAAGTTGTCCGAAAAAGAGCGACTTGTTGGTCTCCGGCAAGCCCGCTAATCGTAACTTCCCCACCGTAGAAATGATAGTCTATGGTTTTTCCGTATACTTCTGAGTTAGATTTTACTTCAGGTAATAGAGATTCGGGTATATTAAGAATTTCTAAAATTTCTTTATCCCAAGTTAAATCTTTGATATTAAATAACATCGTTCTAGCTGCGTTTGTATAGTCGGTAACGTGAGTTTTCCCACCTGTAAGTTTCCAAACTAGCCATGTATCGATAGTTCCAAACAGTAGTTCGCCATTTTCAGCTCGTTGTTGAGCTCCAGGAACATTATCTAAAATCCAACGTATCTTAGTAGCTGAGAAATATGCATCAACTACTAATCCAGTCTTTTGATGTATCATGTCTTTATAACCATCGTTAACAAGCTTACTTGCTATATCAGCACTTTGTCTACTTTGCCAAACAATTGCATTATAAATAGGTAACCCAGTATTTTTATCCCAAATTACAGTTGTTTCGCGTTGATTTGTAATACCGATACTGTCAATTTGATTCGGTTTTATTCCACTTTCGATAAATACTTCTGCGATTACTGATTGAACAGAGTTCCAAATTGCATTAGCATCATGTTCAACCCATCCAGATTGAGGGAAAATCTGAGGAAACTCTTTTTGACTACTCGCTATTATTTCTGCTTTCTTATTAAAAATTATCGCTCTAGAACTAGTAGTACCTTGATCTATTGCCATTATGTATTTTTTCATACTCCACCTCGAAATAGTTATGTCACTAATATTATATCATTTTCTAATAATGTTTAAAAGCTGAAGACAATGTATAATTGTATATTGAAAGTGGGGGATAGAACAAAGAGAATAGATTATTATATAGCGTATTATTAGCGTTTTTCGTATTTTTTTCTTATAAAATAGAGAATGATAGTTTTAAAAATAATTTATTATAAAATAAAGGAGAAATACAATGAATAGTTTACACAAATCTTTAACAGCATTATTAGAGAAATTAGAGGAAAATGGTGTTTTACAAAAAGAAAAAAATTTAACACAGTAGCGCTTAAAAACAGAGGAGCTTGCAAAACATATTCGCGATCGTTTCGCAAAAAGAATATGCCGATTTAGAAATTCGTAGACTTTTTAGAAAAAGTTCATTATGCGAATACTTATGAGGATAAAGTACTAAAAGAAACAGCATTTTTAGTCGATGAAATTAGTGAGTATATGTTCAAACTTGAAGTTGCTAATCGTGATTTTGTAGTTGGGTACTTCAATACATTAATTATTAATCCTGCAATAGAGGCAACAGAATACAATTTCGTATTAATGGAAGTAGAAAGTTTAATCGAAAAACAGCTTCTTAGAGTTACCTGAAGAAGAGGAATAATAATGAAAATTTTAATACCGACAGCTAAAGAACTAAACAAAAAGCAACGTCCACAAGAAGCGTTAGAACTTAGTGAAAAAAAGTAATGAAATAGTTGCTGAATTTGCTAAGTTTAGTGCACAAGATTTAGCTAAAGTTTATAAAAATTAAAGAAGATAAGGCGATGGAAGAATTCTCTCGCTGGCAAGATATAAAAAAACAACACAGCAAAAAAGTTATAAAGCATTAGACTTATTCAATGGACTAATGTATAGAAATATAAATCGAGATAATTTTGATGAAGCAGATAAAGAGTATATAGAGAAAAAAATGTATTTATTACAACGTCGTTATATGGGTATAATTGGTGCTTATGATTTGATCCAAGAACATAGACTAGATTTTTTTACAAAAATGTAAAAAAATCTCAGGAGAGTCTTTAAAGAATTTCTGGCGAGCTAGTTATGATGAAAGTATTAAAGGTGAAGAGTTTTGTTGTTTCATTATTATCTAGTGAATTTGAAGAAAGTATTTTCAAAAAAATCAAAAAGAGAAATTTATTAAAATCAGCTTTATGGAAGAAAAAGAAGGAAAATTAAAAGTACACTCTACGATTTCTAAAAAAAGCAAGAGGTAAATTTTTAACAGAACTTGTAAAAACAAAGTTTCATCAGTAGAAGAGATGAAAAAAATAAAGTTCGATGGATTTGAATTTAGTAAAGAACATTCAGAAGAAAAAAAAGTATTAGCTTTCATAGCTAAGAGATAGGATAAATAAGGAAGAGTATACTATGAAAGGAAAAATAAAGAGGATAGAGGAAGATGAAATTAGAAACTAAAACCAGTAAGTTATATTACGGCTTTCCAGTAATATTAATAGGATATAAAGATAAAAAAATGGAGATACAATGTGACAGCTTGTAGTTCATCATATTCTTTAGGTGATATGATTACAGTTGGACTTTCGACAGATAGTAATGCGGTCGATAACATTAAAGAATATGGAGAATTTACTGTTAACGTACCGTGTCAACAAATACTTAGCAAGGTTGAGATTGCAGGTTTCCATTCAGGTCAGAATAAAATTGGAATGGCGGATATGACGTATGATCCAGCAAAATACATTGATGCACCGGTAATGGATGAATGTATTTTGTCACTTGAATGTAAAGTAGAAAAATATTTTCAGAATATGGAAAGTATACGAATTTTGTAGCTTCTATAAAACGTAGAGTAGTCTGTGAGAATCTTTTAGACGAAGAAGGAAATATGAAATATACACAGTTTAACCCAATTTACTTTATGGGTGATGATAACAAACGAGTATATCGATATTTTAATGAACAAAGTAAAAATTATGGAGAAAAATATGGGATGTTCTTCAGAAGAAGATGAGTATAATCCACTTTGCGGATAATATCGATTAAACAGAACTAGAAAATATTGAGGAAAGGAGGATATTAGTATGTATTACAATTTGCAGGTGCATAGTGCGTATGATCTTTTGAACAGTACTATAAAGTATGAAAGTATGTTTTTAAAATTAGCAAGAGATAATCAAAGAGCTGTTGTTATCGTTGATCCGAATATGTACGGAGCGATAAAAGCTCATAAAGAATCTAAGAAAGCTGGAATTAACCTTATTCAAGGGATTAGAAGTAAAGCTTAGGATACGGGATTGGTTTTCTAAAATTCAACATACTGTGTAAATCTGAGAAGATGTTCTATAAATTATTAGAGATTTCGACTAAGTTTATGAATGGAGAAGAGTGGACTATAGAAGATTTTTCTAGCGAGATGAAAGAATATAGCGAAGACTTTTGTTTTAATAGTTGTTGATGAACTTAGAGACAGTATGGAATTTTTCATACTTAAACAATCTTTTTAGCAATTATGATTTTTACTTCGGTTTTAATGAAAGTTTTCAAGTAAGCCCGTATAGTTTTTATGAAAATGTTGTTTATACGAAAGCCTAGTTATTATCTTAATAAAGAGAACTATCAGCAAGTCATTGTTAGTCGTGCTATTCGCGATAATAAAAATTAAATATACAAGAACTGACAACTATTTCAGGAGATGAATTCGTAAGAGAACAGAAGGATTTTGAAGAAATATTAGCACCCTGGGTGATGAAGAATTACATTTGATTTTTAAGAAGTCATTTGTAAAATCAGCAAAAATATTGTTGATAAATGTCAATATGAGCTGAACTTTTTCGGGCTATCATCTTCCTAAGTATGTTTATGGAGAAAAAGAAGACATATATTCTAAGTTTTCTTCTAAAGAGTACCTGCATTACTTGGTTCAAAAAAGGTGTAAAAGAAAAGCTAGTTGGCAAAGATTTATATCCTTATAAAAAACGCTATAGTTATGAGCTTAAGATTATTGATGAGATGGGGTTTAACGATTATTTCTTAATTGTTTATGATTTTTGTGAAATATGCGAAAGATAATGGAATCTTAGTAGGAGCAGGACGTGGTAGTGTCGCGGGAAGTTTAGTCTGTTATTTACTAGATATAACAGAAGCGGATTCATTAGAATACAGTCTTCTATTCGAAAGATTTTTAAACAAAGAGCGTATATCTATGCCTGATATTGATATTGACTTCCAAGATACTAGACGTGATGAAGTTATAAAATATGTAGAAGAGAAGTACGGTCAGGATAAGGTTGCACAAATTATTACTTTTACTACATTTCAATCGAAGAGTGCTGCAAGAGAATCGGCGAGAATATTGCAGTTTGATGAACAGACTTTAAAATTTATTAGTAGTAATATTAGTTCGACAAGAACATTGAAAGAATGTTACGAAATATCAGAAGAGTTAAGGGTGTTTATTAATCAGAGTAATATTAATAAACGTTGGTTTAGTATAGCGCTGAGTTTAGAGAACTTACCGAAGAATCCATCGGTGCATGCAGCTGGGATAGTAATAAGTGATGATAAACCTTTGGTCAACTATGCACCACTTGCTGAATCAAATATGACGAAGTATTTAACACAATGGACGATGGATGATGTTGAGAGTGTTGGTTTATTAAAAAATAGATTTTTTTAGGTATTAGATATCTTACGATGGTATCGAGTATTGTTGAAGAGATAAAAAAAGAAAAATCCGACATTTGATATAACGAAGATAAATTACCAAGATCCCTAAAAGTGTATGAATTATTTGCTAAAGGTAAAACAGAAGGTATCTTCCAATTTGAATCTAGTGGGATGAAAGAGAAATTAAATCTTTTGAAAACCTACGGAGTTTAATGATATTGTTGCGATGAATGCTCTTTATAGACCAGGGGCCAATGGCTCAGATAGAAGTCTATGTGCGAAGAAAAAAATAAAGAAGAGCAAGTGGTATATCCGCATCCTCATTTAGAGAAAAATATTAAAAAGATACTTACGGGGTAATAGTCTATCAAGAACAGATTATGCTGATTGCGGTGAATTTCGCTCATATGAGTTTGAATGAAGCGGATAATATGAGAAGAGCTGTAGTAAAAAAAGAAAAAAAGAAGACTTAGAGTACTATGGACGTATCTTCGTAGAGAAGAGTGTTCTTTGCAGGATATGATCGCAAGTTGCCAAGAAACTTTTTGATCTTATTGTAACTTTTGCGAATTATGGTTTTAATAAGAGTCAGCGGTTGTATACAGTATGCTTGCGTATCGCTTGGCATATTTAAAAGTTTATTATACTAAGTATTTTATGACGGCTTTATTAAACAACGTAATTAGTAGTGAGAAAAAATTAACGAGTATAAGCAAGAACTTAATAACCTAGGAATAAATCTGGTAAAACCTGATGTGAATCGAAGTTTATCAAATTTTAGTGTTTATAAAAATGATATTGTATTTGCTCTAACTGCGATTAAGAATGTTGGATATAGAAGTGGGTATGAAATAGTACAAGATAGAATAAATTTTGGACGCTACTTAGATATAGATGATTTCTTAAAACGTATGAATAAAAAAAGTAGACTATCAAGCGACGGTTTCTTTAGTTAAGGCGGGAGCAATGGACACTTTTGGATATAATCGTGCTACGTTAATGAAGAAAGTGGAGGATTATTATTCAGATAATAGGCAGTATATAAATAATGTTCGAGTTGCCTTATCCGCTGAAAGTGGATTAACACTGAAAGTCGAAGAGGTAGAAGATTATTCTATTACTGAAAGAATCCAAATGGAAAAAAAGAAGTGACGGGTACGTACTTTTTAAAAACATCCTGTTCAAGTTGAAAAAGAGAAAATATTCTTATCTGCCATTACAGTATATAGGAGCTGAACTTAGTGATAGTTATGTTGAAATAATTACAAGAAAAGAAATTAAGACTAAAAACGGTGATTATATGGGCATTTTTTTAACTGTAAATGATGGGAAGAATGATTATGATGTTACTGTGTTCCCAAGTGTTTATAAGTACGCTAATGTATTTATAAAAAGTAGGGAGTTTTGCGGTAATGACATTGAAAAACAGATTCGAAATGGAAGAGAACAATATATCTTAGAAAAAAATTGCAAAGTCTTAGAAATTATAGAGAGTACTGCCTTAGTAATATAAAAATTATCTATACGATAGTTGATGAAGAAATACTTAAATTTTTAAATGAGTATAAGTCGGAGGTAGGTAAAGTCAAGGTTGTAGCTTTGCTGAACAATGATACTAACAGAGGTAAAACGATATCAATAGAAAACGAACAGGAATTTGTTCATAAATTTTTTTGAAAATTTCCCAGGAAAAACGTATCAAAAATAGCATACTCTTAAAAAACAAAAAATCGAACAAAAATTAAAACAAAATTATGTTTTTACTAGAAAAAAATAACAAAAATATGATATTGTTGATAAGTAAATTAAAAAAATAATTAATAACAAATACGAGGAAGGTAAGACTACATGAAAAATAGCAGTTTTAACAAGTGGTGGGGATGCACCAGGAATGAACGCAGCTGTGCGTGCCGTTGTAAGAACAGCAATCTATAATGGATTAGAAGTTTATGGAGTATATCAAGGATACAAAGGATTAGTAGAAAACAACATTAAAAAACTTGAAGTTGGAGATGTTGGTAACATCATTAACCGTGGAGGAACAATGCTTTATTCAGCTCGTCTTCCAGAATTCGCTAACCCAGAAGTTAGAAAAGGTGCTATTAAGAACTTAGAAGCATTAGGAATTGATGGACTAGTAGTAATCGGTGGAGATGGTTCATATCGTGGAGCTATGGCTTTAAGTAACGAAATGAATATCCAAACTATCGGAGTTCCAGGAACAATCGATAACGATATTTGTTGTACAGATTACACTATCGGATTTGATACTGCGCTTAACACAATCGTTGACGCTATTGACAAAGTTCGTGATACAGCATCAAGTCACGAGCGTGCATTCATTATCGAGGTAATGGGGCGTAATGCAGGGGATTTAGCATTATTCGCTGGTATTGCTGGAGGAAGTGAAAGTCTTCTAATTCCAGAGAAAAAAGAAGATATCGAAGAAGTTGTTGCACGTATTAAAGCTGGTGAAGATCGTGGTAAAAAACACTCAATCATCGTACTTGCTGAAGGTGTAATGGGTGGACAAGAACTAGCTGCAAAACTTAAAGAACTTACAGGAGAAGAAGTAAGAGCAACTATTTTAGGACACATCCAACGTGGTGGTACTCCAACAGCTCAAGACAGAGTATTAGCATCTCGTCTAGGTAACTATGCTGTTCAACTATTATTAGCTGGAGAATCAGGACGTGCAGTAGGTATTCAAAACAACAAACTTGTAAGTACTCGTTTTGAAGACGTATTTAGTGATGTTCATAATGTGGATCTTTCTATCTACGAGGTTTCTAAACAACTTTCAATTTAGTTTAAAAACGTTTTCTTTAGATAAAAATAGTATTTTTTTCAAGAAAATATTTGAAAACATAATGAAAATGAGTTAAAAATATTAAAAGATAAAAATTAAGAGGTATATTTATGATACAGAAAAAAACAAAAAAATAATTTGTACAATTGGGCCTAAGTCTGAAGATAAAGCAAAACTTACTGAAATGGTAGAATTAGGGATGAACGTATGTCGTCTTAACTTCTCACACGGTGACTACTCAGAACACGGAGCAAGAATTCAAACAATTAAAGAAGTAAGAGAAGCTACAGGAACTAACTTAGCTATCCTTTTAGATACTAAAGGACCTGAAATCAGAACTAACAACATGGAAAAATGATGCAATCATGTTAGAAACTGGAAAAAGACGTTATTGTTTCTATGACAGAAGTTCTAGGAACTCCAGAAAAATTCTCAATCACATACGGAGAATTAGTACACGACGTTAAAGCTGGAGACACTATCTTACTTGACGACGGATTAATCGGATTAACTGTAAACAGCGTAGATGCTGAAGCAGGATTAATCTACACTACAGTACAAAACGGTGGAGTACTTAAAAACAAAAAAGGAGTTAACGTTCCAGGTGTATCTACAAAATTACCAGGTATTACTCCAAAAGATGAAGAAGATATCCGTTTCGGATGTAAAAATGATATTGACTTCGTTGCTGCTTCATTCGTTCGTACTAAAGAAAACGTACTAGAAGTTAGACGTATTCTTAAAGAAGAAGGATGTGAACACGTTCAAATCATCCCTAAAATCGAATGTCAAGAAGCCATCGATAACATCGACGAAATCATTGAAGTATCTGACGGTATCATGATCGCTCGTGGTGACCTTGGGGTTGAAGTGCCAGCAGAAGAAGTACCAATTATGCAAAAAGACATCATTGCTAAATGTAATGCAGCTGGTAAATTCGTAATCACAGCTACTCAAATGTTAGACTCAATGCAAAAAAACCCACGTCCAACACGTGCCGAAGTATCTGACGTAGCTAACGCAATCTACGATGGAACTGATGCAATCATGTTATCAGGAGAATCTGCAGCAGGTGCATACCCAATCGAATCAGTTCGTACAATGGCTACAATCGCTAAACGTACTGAAGAAATGCAAGATTACTCTCGTATCTTAAAAGATCGTTCTAAAAAAATCGTTTCTAAAGATATTACAAACGCAATTGGAGTATCTGTAGGATACACAGCTCTAAACTTAGACTTACACACAATCGTAACTTACACTGAATCAGGACAAACAGCTAGATTAATTTCTAAATACCGTCCAAACGCAGCTATCTTAGCTGTAACTCCAAGTGAAAAAGTTGCACGTGGATTAAGCTTAGTATGGGGTGTAGACGCTCAAATTTCTGAACAAGTTAAATCAACTGACGAAATGTTAGATACAGCTAAAAACATCGCAGAAACTTCAGGATATGCTAAAAAAAGGTGATGCTATCGTAATCACTGGAGGTATCCCAGTAAACACTTCAAGAAGTAATGTTGGATCAACTAACTTCTAAAAAGTTTCAGTAATCGACTAATAGTAAATAAAATAAGAAGAAGTAGGATAAATTCTTACTTCTTCTTTTTCGTTATACAATAAACGTAGAAAATTAGAATGCGATATTGAATAAATAATGCGTTAAAAACAAAAAAAGTGGCCCGTAATGGACCGCTTTTTCGTTATATGAACACAAAATAAGAATTTAGGGTAAATTGTTATTTTGTAGTAATCAGAATTTCTTCCGATATTAAATTAAAAGTTTTATTGTTAAATAAATTTAACAATCGAAAGGAAATTATGACTATAACGAGTATAGCCGTAAAAAATGGAAGAATGATATACTTCCACAGTTTTAAGAACAATCTAGACGATTGTATGAGGCATATAGACATATCCTCTTCTATCTATTAACTCATATAATGCTTATCATATGCTATTAAGAAAATTTTTCAAAATTTACGTTTAAGATGATGTGGATTTTTTGAAGAACTTCTGAAACGATATTTTAGTAATAATTAATATCAAAAATGTAACAAATAGTATAATCGAAAAAAATATAAATAATATTAATTATACTAAGATATTTTAATGATAAAATTATCCTACTAACTGTTTACATCTTTATTGTAACAAAATGTCGATGGTTGTCAAATAAAAACAAGATTTTATAAAATTTATTGAATAGAATATTTTTCTATATTAAATCCTGTATATACAATATTGAATGCTGTTAAACAAAGAATTAGTAAAAAAATATTTAGGTTATGCAAACTTACAGATAATATCATTTGAATAGTCACAAAAATATAAAAAGGAATAACCGATAAACATTATCAAGTATATTCCTTTTTTATGAAAAAGATTTAGAATCAATGAATATAATATAACAAACTATCTGTTGACAATATTAGGAGAATCTCCAGTTGTAATCACTTCGACAGCAGCGTTTAATGCACCTTCTACAAGATTTTTAACAGCTGTTTCTGTGTAGAATGCAGTATGTGGAGTGTAGATGATATCATCTCTATCGATTAATTCTTGCATTAATTTATCATCGAAGTCTTTATTTGAGAAGTCTTTAGGAACGTAGTTTCCTTCGTTTTCGTATACATCAAGGCTAGCTCCTAATAATTTTCCGCTATCTAGAGCACGAATAACGGCTTTAGTATCAACAAGAACACCACGAGCAGCATTAGCGAAGATAGAGCCATCTTTCATTTTACTGAAGAAATCATCATTTACCATATGAGTATATTCTTTTGTAGCAGGTACATGAATAGTCACAACATCAGATTGAGCTAGTAATTCATCTATGCTGTCAACATACTCTAAAACTTCACGAGCAGCGTCAGAAGGATATAAATCATAACCAATAACTTTGCAACCTAGTCCCTTAAATAGTGTTGCAGCTTGGCGTCCAATGTTTCCTGTTCCTAGGACACCTACAGTAAGAGTTTTTAGTTCTCGAGAAATTATATTTTTATTCCATGTAAAATCATGTTTTTTTCAACATTGTTAAGTATTTTTTTAATATTTCTACTAATATATAAGACAGTAGTAACAACATGTTCTGCGATTGCGTTTTGGAGAGTAACGAGGAACGTTAGTCATGCTAATTCCTAATTCACGCATATATTTTATATCATAAATATCGAATCCTGCCATTCTGTTTGCGATAACTTTAACACCTTGTTCTTTTGCATAATCGTATACTTCTTTAGCAAATGGTCTATTTTGGAACATTACTGCTCCTTGTTTCCCTTCTAATAAGTGTTTTGTTTCTGCTTGAAGTTCTCCTTCATGAAGATCAATCTCTACTTCAGGATGTTCTTTTAACCAGGCATCAACAAATGGTCTTTCATCTTCTCTCAAGTTAAATAGTGCTAATTTCATAATATAATCTCCTTTTTAATTATATTTTAGATGAATAGTAGATTAAAATAACGTATTAAATTATCATTTTTGGCATCTAGTATTCATCTAAAAATATAATATATAAAGATAGTACAACAGACTATAGATAACGCTACAATTATTATTTTAAAGAGAATAACAAAGTTTGTCAACAGTGTTAAATGTATAGTACAGATAATATATTCCATAAAATTAATACGCTTTCAAAGTTGTTGTTGTAATATTTGCTTGAAAATTTCAAATGAAAAACGTGTTTGATGTAGAGTGTAATTGTATAATAGATATTAATTATAATATCATATAGATAAATATAATCTTATTATTAAAAATAATCATAAAAAAATATTGTAATTTATAGTACAGCTAATAGGTTGTGTTAAACAAATTCTAACAACTATTTAGAAAAATTTTTCTAAATAGTTATTGACTTAAAAATAATAGAGTTATAATCTATTTAGAAAGATATCTAAATAGAATTGCAGTTCGTTATATAAAGAGGTGATATACATGGGATGAGTGAAACTTTAAAAGGCGATATCTGATCCGGTAAGAAGAAATATATTAGAAATGTTGAAAGAAGAGAAGAAAAGTGCAGGAGAGTTAGCTTCAGAATTTAATCTATCTGGGGCGACTGTATCGTATCATTTAACGCAATTAAAAAAAGCAGGTTTGATATTAGAATCTAGACATAAAAATTTTTATATACTATGAATTAAATGCCAGTGTATTCGAAGAAGTGCTTGTCTGGATCTATGGTTTAGGAGGAAAAAACGATGAGAGTAGATAAAAAAGTTTGTTTTTAAGTGTCGGTATTTGTTTATTGCCTATATTGATTGGAGTTTATTATTATGATGTGCTACCTGAACAGATAGCCGTACATTTTAATTTTAATGGAGAGCCTAATAATTTTGTGAGTAAGACTCGTGCGATTATCGATGTTCCGATATTTTTAGCGGTAGTTCAGGTCATAATTTCGCTAGTAGTTGACTTTGATAAAACGCCTAAAAAAGGTGCGCTAATAATTAAGGGGATTATACCTTTGATAAGTGTTCTAGTTCAAGGTGGATTAATAGCATATGCTTTTAGATAATAATTTTTAATGTTACACAATTAACAGCGTTTGTTATAGGTATAGTGTTTATTATTCTTGGTAATTACCTACCAAAAAGAATTTTGGGGAAAATACAATTTTAATCTTTTTGGTTTAGAAAAAGGTGTAAATGAGCAAAAAGTGATTAGAGCCTATGCATTGCTTATGACCTTTAGTGGAGTTGCTATATTTATTAGTGGATTCTTTAGTTCAACAGTAGCATTAGTTTTAATAGTTATTTCTGCAATTGCCTCTACGGTTTTTACCTTTTTACTTGGTTAAAAAAATATAAAAGCGTAGTAATCGATTATAATAAGTAGCATACATGTATCCCCAGAAGAGAGTATTCTTTTTAATGGGGATATATTGTATGCTATAATTACATACACGAGAAGCTTTGTGTAGTGAAAAGTTTAAGTTTGTCTAATAATAAATTAGGAGGACATAGAGTGTTAGAACTTAAAAAAATATAGTTAAGAAGTATAATACTGGTGGTAGTGAAGTAGAAGTACTAAAATCTGTAAATATTCATTTTAGAGAAAAATGAATTTGTCTCGATTTTAGGAGCAAGTGGAAGTGGGAAAACGACACTATTGAACATCATAGGTGGTTTAGATAAATATACATCTGGTGATATGGCTCTTATGGGGCGTTCTACTAAAGAGTTTAAAGATAGAGATTGGGATAGTTATAGAAATGGGACTATAGGTTTTGTCTTTCAAAGTTATAATTTAATATCTCATTTAAGTGTTATAGAAAATGTGAAATTAGCACTATCGATTTCGGGGCATTCGAATGCTGAAAATGATGAAAAGGCGAAAAAGGTACTAGTAGATGTTGGGTTAGCTGATCATCTGTATAAAAAACCTAATCAACTTTCTGGTGGACAGATGCAAAGGGTAGCTATTGCTCGTGCATTAGTTACTGATCCGAAGATTATTCTTGCTGATGAACCAACAGGGGCTTTAGATAGTAAAACTAGTGTTCAGATTATGGAGCTTATTAAAGAAATAAGTAAGACGAAGTTAGTTATAATGGTAACGCACAATCCAGAATTAGCGAAAGAATACAGCGATAGAATAGTACGAGTTAAAGATGGAGAGATTCAAGAAGACACAAATCCGTATGTAGCTGAAGAGGTCACTGATAATGGTTTTGCTTTGAAGAAAACTGCTATGGCATTTAATAGTGCGATTAAATCTAGTTTTAAGAACCTACTTACGAAGAAGTTCCGTACGTTTATGACGGTTGTTGCGAGCAGTATAGGAATTATTAGCATCGGTCTAGTATTAGCTATTTCATCGGGGATGGATAAGTATATTCAAACAATGCAAAATGAGAATTTATCGTCAATGCCGATTATGATAAGTGCTAATCAGGTGAATTTTGGGTTAAGTGTTGATGATGACAACTCGGAAAAAAAGACTCGAACGCCTCGGAATTAGTGCCAAAAATCACGTCGAGATGTGCATAGAAATTTATACTCAGTTGATTCGTTAGGGAATGGAGAAACATTTATAAATTATATTAAAAAAATAATACGAAGGATTATTACTCTGCGATTGATTTTGCAGAAGGTTATAAATTACAAGCATTAACTAAAAAATACAAAAGGTGATGTGGTAGCTGTAAAACAAGAACAAACTTCATTGAATGATAATATTTTTTTGGTGTATTACCAGAAGATAAGAACCTAATTATGAATCAATATGAAGTGGTAAAATCATCTAAAGATAATTTCGAATATCCTAGCGATAATGAAGTTGTGTTATTTACTGCGAAGAATAACGAAATCGATAAAGCTACGATAAAAGCTCTAGGATTTGATGAAAATACAAAGGTTAAGTATGAAGATGTTATAGGAAAAGAGTTCAGTGTTGTAGAAAATAACAACTATTACAGAAAAAAATAGCCGATAGATTTGTTCCGCGTGATGTTGATGGTAAGATGTATGATTCAGGAACTAAGGTTAAAGTAGTAGCTATATTAAAAGCTAAAGATAGTTTTACTAGACCTCAGATGACGATTGGTTACACAAGAGCTTTACAAAAATCAATGATTGAAAAAGAAGTGAAGTCAGATATTGTAGTGGCTCAACAAAAAGATAAAACTAGAAATGTTATAACTAATCAGAAGATGGATAGTGATACAGCTGAACAACTGCTTGCTACATTAGGGGCAAAAACTGCACCGAGTGCAATTAATATTTATCCGAAGTCTTTCAATGATCGTGATAAAATAGCTGGAGTTATAAATGACTTTAACAAGAAAGTAGCAGAGAAATATGGTTCAGATAGCTCAGATTATCATAAATATAGTATTACGTATGCGGATTTAGCAAAGCAAATGACGACGATTATGTCACAAATGATTAATACAATTTCATTGATCTTATCGGCATTTGCAGGAATATCGTTAATTGTATCATCTATTATGATTGGGATACTAACGTATGTATCTGTGGTGGAAAGAACGAAGGAAATTGGTATTTTACGTGCAATTGGTGCTCGAAAAAAAGATATTACAAGAATCTTTATCGCAGAAGCAGGGTTAATCGGATTTATTTCCGGTACTGTAGGTGTAGTGGTGACTATGCTTTTATCAGTTCCAATAAGTGGAAGTATTGCTAAGGTGCTAAAAGTTGAAGCATTCACAGCGTCATTGAATGCTCAATCATCAATTGGATTAATAGCTCTTAGCTTAGTGCTAACACTTATCGCAAGTATTATTCCAGCGAGAATAGCTGCGAAAAAAGATCCAGTCGAAGCGTTAAGAACTGAATAATAAAAAATATGAGGAATAGTGGATTGTGTTATAATCAGAGGTTGCTGAAAAAAATGTAACGTTCGGAGGTTAAAACGAATCTAGTATTCCTTATTTTTTTATATTTTTACTAAGAAATTGGCTAATTTGATTCTTTTGTAAGATTGACACGTATCTTGGTTTGCAATATAATTTATATTATAGATATATTAAGTAGGAGTTTTTATGATAATAGGTTCGTTTATAGTTTTTGTGATATTCCTTTTATTGTTCTTATCTGTTTTGTATTTTGACAGAAGGAACTTGTTTTTAGGGATATTTTTTTATAGCGACAGGTTTAAGTTTTTATTTTTTTATGTAATGACTTTTATTACTAACCATGCACAAGACAATAGATTTTTATACAATTTAGGTGTAGTATTACTTGTTATGGCGGTGGTAATATTGACTTTGATTCCAATGGCGGTAGTCATTATGTTTTTATACAATTCGTTTATACTTATTAGAAGAGAGGATTAAGAGTAGGTAACCTACTTAGTCTAGCTGTATTTTTCTTTCTGGTAGGTTATTTTACATATTGGCCTCGTGTTGCTACCTACACACGTGACAATATTCTGTTAAATACACTTTATGTTTATATCAGTTTGGTAGTTTTATATTTTTTTATGTATTGCGATGTCTTATTTAGTATCTAGTGTTTTAAATTTTATTAATATCTTACCAAGAAAGATTGATTATGTAGTGGTCTTAGGTGCAGGACTGATTGGTGAAAGGGTAACGCCTCTTTTTAGCTAGTAGAATTAGAAAAGGGATAAAAAGTTTATAAAGCTAATCCTGGGAGTAAGCTAATCATGTCAGGTGGTCAAGGTCCTGATGAAGTAGTATCTGAAGCATTTGCGATGAAAAAAATTATGCTCTTGAGCAAGGTGTTGATGAAAAAGATATAATCTTAGAAGAAAAAAATCGACACGAACTGAAGAAAATATTATTTTTTTCAAAGAAATTTATTCCAGCTGATAAAAAGTTTTGCTGTGGTGACGAATTATTATCACGTTTATCGTGCGTTGGTTCAAGCAAGAACTTTAGGGTTTTAGATGTATTGGCTATGGAGCGCCGACTAAGTTCTATTTCAGTCTCAATGCTTTCATTAGAGAATTTATAGGGTATCTATATTTCAAAAGAAGAATACACGCTATAGTCCTAGGTGTGCTGACATCCTTGTTTATAGCAGCTGTCCTAGTGGAAATATATTTTTTGGGCTAATAATAGCTAGAATTTAAGAGGATCGACTTAACAAAATTAGTTTTGAAATTAGTTTTGTTAAGTCTTTTTCTATCTAATTGTTATATGTAATTTCGCAACTTACTCCCCTAATGATTTCTAAATATGATATAATTAATTGAAAAAATATTTGCGGAAGGATGTAGTGGTGTGAAAGATCATTCTTATTATATGGAGTTGGCATTAGAAGAAGCGCGGAGAGCTTACGCTAAAGGTGAAGTACCTATTGGAGCTGTGCTAGTTATTGATGATAAGGTTGTTGCGAAGGCTCATAATACTCGTGAAGAAAATCAACAGGCATTGAATCATGCAGAAATGTTAGTTATTAAAGAAGGTTGTGAAAAACAGGGTTTTTGGAGACTTGATAATAGTTATTTATATACTACTGTAGAGCCGTGTGTTATGTGTAGTGGAGCAATTGTTCAAGCTAGAGTTGAAAATGTTATTTATGGAGCGAGTGATCCTAAATATGGTTGCTGTGGTAGTTGCATTGACTTAGTGGGTGAGAATAAATTCAATCATCAAGCTAAGGTTATCTCTGAGGGTGCACGAAGAAGAGTGTTCCATGCTAATGAAGAACTTTTTTCAAAAGAGTTAAGAGGGCGAAAAGAAGAAATAAACATTCAATATATTTATAAATTTAAAAATTTTTAAATTATAAATATAAAAATAATTAAAGATAATAATATATAAATAGAATGACGATAAAAACAATTCAGAGGATTGTGTCGTCATTTTTGTTTTAATATATAGTAATAAAAATAAATAGTTACTTATTAAAAAAATAAACTAAGAGGAAATCTAAAAAGTCGAAAATTTCTAATTTTTTTCAACTGTTTTTACTATCATTATTAAAAATTTGATACAATTATCTTAGAAAGTATAGAGGAGTTTCAATGAAAATAGAAAATGTAATAAAAAGTTTAATCAAGAGGAAATATACCTTTGTCCAAAAGTGTTTATCAGAATCTCACATAGAGTGTATCAGTCTTGTTTGCAATGAAAATCATCGTTATGATTTTTCAAAAAAGGCTATATTCATTTGATAAACAATTATAAACCAACGAAATACAGTGAAGACTTATTTAAAGCTCGTAGTGAAGTTTTTTTAGTAATAGTTTTTATGAAAAATGTATTAAAGAATATTCAAAATTCAATTGAAAAAGTATGCTAAAGATGTTGTATTGGATATTGGTTTGCGGAGAAGGATATTATATTAAAAAGTTAAAAACAGTATTTCCTGAGAAATATTTTTATGGGCTGATAATAGCAAGGATGCGATCGAGTTAGCTGTTAAAGAGGATAAATTGAATCCTTATATGGTGGCTAACTTAGCTAATCTTCCGTTTAAAGATGGAAGTGTCTCGTGCATTCTTAACATATTAACACCTGCTAATTATGAGGAGTTTTTCAGAGTATTAGGGTGATGATGGATATTTGATAAAAAATTATTCCGAATACAAATTACCTAAGAGAGATTAGAGAGTTGATTAGTGGGAAGGAATACACAAATAGTGATACTGTAAAATTGATTGAAGAAAATTGCAAGATTGTGGATAGGATAACGGTAAGTGATACTTTCCAATTGACTAAAAGAGCAAGCGACGAGTTTTCTTAAGATGACACCTTTAACATTTTCTAAAGAAATTACAGATTCTGATATTAATCAATTAAAAAGAAATTACGATAGATCTAGAACTTTTAGTTTGCAAGAAGTAGGTTAAGTTGTAACAGAAGGAAAAATTATGAAGGAGGATAGAGTGTGAATACTGAAAAATATGATCGATATGATCGAGTTGTTGAAGTGAAAAAAATATGTAAAAACCGTGGACAACAAGTTGTCTTGATTTTTTTCTATAAAAGATGAAAATACATATCTTATGAGAGAGGCTAGTATTCGTCAGACAAATTACTATTTATGTAAAAAGACGATAGAGTATATCTAGTAGATAGTGATAATCATAAAGATGAAATAAGCTGGGTTAATCTAGATAAGTTTGTTGAAATAGAAGAAGGTGATGCAACCTATAGAAGGTATAGGGTATTAAAGTAAAATGACAATTGAATAAGACGCTGTTAGATGTAGTTTTGCAAGTGTAGTACAGAAAAAGGAGAAACATTATGTACGTGGCATACGATAGTAAAGATGAAGTTTTTAATGCTTTGGATAGTGAAGTTGAAAAATAAAGAGTATCACTGTCCGATATGTGGGGAAAAGTAATTTTCAAAAAGGAGTGAAAAAATTCAATCGCATTTTGCTCATGCTAAGAATTGTTCATGTGAGTTTGAAACATACAAGAAAGAGAGTAATGAGCACCTTGAAGCGAAGAAGGATCTCTATGAGCATTTTAGAAGAAAAATATCGTAATGTGGAAGTCGAACATATTTTTTTAAAACTGGGGAGAATGATATTCAGATAGCCGATGTATTTATTAAAGATAATAGTATCGCTTTTGAGTATCAAAAGATCGGTTATTCCATTTGATCTTATTAAAGCGAGAACAAGAGGATATATGAAAGCTGGATTGAAATTAATCTGGTTAATCGATACAAACAAATTTATAAAAAGAATTGAAGAGTTATGATGGTATAAGTTATATTAGATATGCGCCATTTGTGGATAATTTTTAAATTATTATCAAGGAAAAAGTATTCTTTTATGGTTGGGATAATATAAATAAAAAAATTTGAATTTTATCAAATCTGGGCTCATAATTTGAAAAACGAAATGCTGTTTGTATAAAAACTAGTTTGAGTATTGATGAGTTTGATGTACCACTTGATTTGAAACTACTGGATAAAGATTTAACGTCTAAGTTATATCCGGAGGATGTTGAAAAACTATGTCTACGAGCAAATTAAATATGATAAAACTGTAAAAAAATAAAGTATTGAGTATGTTTTATAACCAACATATAGAGTTAAATAATATACCTGAAATTATTGGTGTGAATATGTTGGAGCAAGTTCTTATTAGAACTCCACTTGTTTATTGGCAAGGATTGATGTATAGATTTTATAAAGAGGGTAAAAAGTTACTCAGAACTTATAAGAATAATGAGTAATATTATAGAGTTTAAAGATAGTATATATATTAACAATGTTCAACAAGGGAGATTTTCTTAAAAAGTATTTAAAGCATATTATGCTTTATTGGTTGAGAATGAGAAGTAAGAGGATAAAACTATGGGGGAGTATAGTGGTAGTTTTACAGAAAAAGAAAAAGGTATTATTTTTCGTTAATAGCGATTGAGAGGATTACAACATTCAAGCTACATAAAGTTTTTATGGATTTAAATAGTATAGAGAAGATTCTTGAATTATCTATACCTGAGTTAGCTGTATATTTTTGGAGATAATGCTGAAGAAATTTATACTAAGCTTCATAATAATATGGAGTTTGATTTCGAGAGTTATTTTTGAGTTTTATAATGTAAAGTATATTTTTTGCGATGATATCTATTATCCGAAAAGAATTATTTAGGATTTATGATTATCCATATGTTATATTTTACAGGGGAATAAAGATTTGCTTCTATTTAGAAGAAAGATATCTATAGTAGGAAGCAGAAACAATACCGCATATTCAAATGATGCCTTGCAGAGTATAGTACCATATTTAACTATGAATAATTTTGTTATAGTTAGTGGTCTTGCGATTGGTGTCGATAGTCTTGCTCATGAGGGCGCTATAAAAAGTAAGGGGTACACCATCGGTGTAATAGCTCATGGGCACAATATAATTTATCCGGAAAAAAGTTATAAACTTTATAAGGAATTAGAACGAAACCATCTTATTATATCTGAGTATTTTCCAACTTCGCCTATAAGGAAATATAAATTTTTAGAACGAAATAGGATTGTCGCTGGTCTTTCCAGTGCTCTTTTAGTAACTGAAGCGGCAAAAAGAAGTGGAACGCAAAGGACGGTGGATTTTGCCTTGGATGTAGGTTCTGATGTATTCTGCCTACCAGGAAAATTTGGCGATAAGATGAGTTATGCAATGAATGAATACATTAAAGAGGGGGCGATACTTGTAAATAAATTAGAGGATTTTGGTGACGAATTAGGATTTTAGTGTAGATATTTGAGAGGATGATTAATATGACAGATATCTTATTTATTAATCCACTAGGTTGGGATAGATGTATTTGGGCGAGAGTCTTAGAAAATATGCCAGACCAAACCTTTGATTTTATTGAATTTACCGAAGAGAGTTTTAAATCTATATCAAAAAAAGAAATTGAGAAGGTACTATTAAATAAAATGACAAAAGTAAGAAGAGGAGGCTTTATAGTTACTGCTTCTTATGGTACGGTCGTTTTGCTTAACGGTTTAGAGATTTTTAGTGAGTACCTTGATGGTGTTAATTTGATTATCATCGAGGGCTTAGAACCTATACCTCCTGAATCGGTGTTAAAAACATATTTTGAACCAGAGATAAAGTTCACTAGTAAAGAAGAATATCTATCAAAGACACTTAGTGTAGAAGAGATGAAAGATGAGTTTTTAGTAGAGTTAATTCTAAGAAAACTCAAAAAAAGAAGGTAATGAATATATGGTAAGGCCGAACTCGCGAATAGAGTATAATTATTTATCTTTATACGCGGGGGTAGATAATTTAGAACTATTAAAAAGAAGTAGGAATATTTTTAATAAACTTTCAGTTTTTCTTATTTTTAAATTAGTAGGAATGAATTATACACAATAGAGGAGTCAGATCATCTTCTTATGGTTACTAAACCACAGATGATCTTGGATATATTATTAGGGAAATAGAGAATAATGAAATATTTTATAATAGAAAAACTTGATGATGTGTAAGAGGAGCACATTATTGTTGCGATATAAAATAATTATATAAAACGAGTAGTTAATTGAAATATTATTAACTACTTGTTATTATAGATAGATAAAGTATTTAATTAGGAGGATATTATATTGAGGAAAGTATTAGTATATTTATTAGGTGTACTGAGTATTAGTGGTATTATTTTTTCGTGTATTTATTTTTTAACAGCATCTGATAAAGAGGGGGGAACTTTAAAAAAGGATAGCGATTCGAGTGTGAGAACTGCGCGAGTTGTAGCTAATGGAGATATTCTTATTCATGATGCACTTTATTATACTGCTAAAAAAGAAGATGGAAGTTATGATTTCGATCCATTTTTTGAATATGTTAAGCCATGGATTGAAGGTGCTGATTTAGCGATAGGAGATTTTGAAGGGACTATTAGTGATCGTTCTCCACTAGGAGGATATCCATTGTTTAATGCTCCTGTTCAAATTGCAGATACAATGAAAGAAGTAGGGTATGATGTTGTTGATTTAGCTCATAATCATATATTGGATACAGGTTTTGTATGGATTGAAGTATACGGATAAAGTCTTCAAAGATAGAGGTTTGGATACAGTTGGAGTTCACGCTGATAGAAAACGTTCGGAAGATAAGATTCTTATTAAAGAAGTTAATGGAATTAAAATAGCAATTCTAGCCTATGCTTATGGTTATAATGGAATGGATGCTAATTTAACCGCAGAGGATAGAACTAATCATTTATCGGATCTTGATGAGGAAAAGATGAAAGAAGAACCAAAGAGCTGAGAATGAAGCGGATGTTACAGTAGTGATGCCTCAGATGGGTGTTGAGTATAAGTTAGAGCCTACAGAAGAACAAAAAGCTCTTTATCACAAGATGATAGAATGGGGTGCTGATGTAGTATTCGGAGGGCATCCTCATGTTATAGAGCCTGCTGAGACAGTAGAAAAAGATGGAGATAAAGAAATTTATAATATACTCTATGGGGAACTTCGTTTCAAACCAACGTATGGAAAGAATGGAAAACAAGTGGCCTGAGAGAGGTTTTACTAATGGATGTTACATTCTGAAAAATCAAAAGATAAAACTACGGTAAAAACTGTAAAAGCTCATCCAACATTAGTTTATTCTAAACTTAACGGTAGAAATATAAATGGAATTCCATTATACGACTATAAAATTATGGTATTAGAAGATTTTCATTAATGGTGGAAAACTTCGTGATAAATTAGATGATAAGATGAAGGAAAAAGTAGATGTTTCATATAAAGAAATAATGGAACATGTAAACTTGCAATGGTAATATAGTGAAGATAGTTTAGTATTTTTATAAATTTTTTTGTTGAGCCTTTTGTTTGATAATAATTCTCAAGTATAGTAAAATTATTGAGTTAATTATTTGAAGAAGGAGGAAATCTAGTGAGGAAATTTTTGGTACTCTATTAGGTAAGAAAAAGGCCAGAGTTTTTTTGATGTAATTAAAGGAAGAAAATCGGTTAAGTATTTTGATCCCGAATGTTAAAATTAAACGTGAAGAAATAATAGAAATGTTAAATGAAGCTAATCTTGCTCCGTCATCATGTAATTTACAACCTTGGAGATATATTGTTGTAGATACACCAGAAGGTAAAGAAAAAATTAGGAAGTGCTAATTATAATAAAATTCAAAAATGATACCTCAGTAGCTATGATTATAGTCTTAGGAGACTTGAATCACTACAGGGAAATTTGATGAAATTTACGGAGAGGCTGTTGAAAAAAGGTTATATGACTGAAGAGGTAAAAGATGGTTTTGAAAAAGGGATGGGACCTCAATTAGAAAACTTGCCAACTGACAAAAATAGAGAAGGTGTGTATTTTGATTGTGGATTGTGGACTATGCAATTTGCAAATATTGCATATGCTAAAGGATACGACACTAATATTATTGGCGGATTTGTTAGAGAGAAGGTAGCTGAATTATTTGAATTAGAAGAAAACTTAATTCCTGTGATGCTTATAGCCCTAGGTAAAAAGGAAAAAGATGCAAGACCAACTGTAAGAATGAAGGCAGAGAATCTTGTGAGATTTGAATAATAGTTTTCGAGTGATGCAACTAATTTTGATATGCTAGAGTTAAGCTTAGATAAATAAAGATATACAGAAAAGAGTACTTAATCATAATTATTTGTGGTTATGGTGCTCTTTTTGTCCAAATTATTTTGAATTTTGAGTATTACATTATAAAATAGTAGTTATATGTATATAATAAAAAGGAGATTAATGGTGGAAAAAAATTAGAGGCGGTTATTTTTGATTTTGATGGAACAATAGTAGATACTGAGAAAGTTTACTATGAAAATATGCGTGATTTAACAAAAGAAGTGTTAAATAAAAAGCTAGATAAGATGGACTATATAAAAACGTTTCTGGAACGAATGAAGAAACGAGTAGAAAAATATTATAATGACACATATGGTATGTCTAGTGAAAGATTATGATAAGTTCGAAGCGGAGATTACAAAGCGTATATTAGATAATTATCATAATGCTCCCAGTATTACCAGGGATAGCAGAGGTAATGGAATATCTATATAATAATGGAATAAAGATGGCTGTTGCTTCTAATGGAAAGAGAGAACATATCGAAACTGGACTTCAACGAAAAGGTTTTTGAGAAATATATTTCAGCGATAGCGACGAAAAGAAGAGGTAGTAAATCCTAAACCGGCTCCAGATATCTATTTACTAGCGGCACTAGGTGCAGATATTAATAATACAATTGCAGTTGAAGATTCGCGTCCGGGAGCATTAGGAGTCTGCGACTCAGGTGCAACGTTAATACTTCAGACAAATGATATTACTAAATATATGGATTTCACTGGTGTAAACTATAAGTATAAAGATGTAGACTTAGTAGAAACAGTTAGAAGTATAGTCGAGAAAAAAATAGTGTACAAAAATCTAGTGTAAGAGTATAATAAAAATTATTAGAGTAATCTTAAAATCAAATATATACGGGGAGACAGTTATGTATACGTCTAATTTAAAAAAATTAAAGAAGGTTTTACTTCTCATGCAACTACACCACTTGGTGGAGAATATAAAATATTTATAGAAGAAAGTAAAGATGGGCCTATGGATTTATTTGCTACTGCATGCAACGGATAGTGTTAGTATGTGTGCAAAAGGATATTTCTTCAGAGCATATGAACTAGTAGATCCAGCGGTAGAAACTGAACTAGTGGTAGATTATGATAATAGAAAAATTGTAGCGAATGTTCATGTAGATAGAACAGAAGAACAACTTGCATCAGGAGATAGACAAGGGTATTAGATAATATTAAACTTCATTTGCCAAAGTTTCTCATTTATTATCTTCTGATTTAGATATTCAATATAATATTTTACCTTTTAAAATAAAAATAGAAATTAGAAATACTTAGGGTGTAAAAACTCTAAGTATTTTTAATTTTTGAAGAAAAATAAATTTTTTTCTTCTATATAATATAGGTAAAATTAGAAAGTGAATTAAAAGATTAAAAAGTAAGTAAAAATAGAAAACATATTCATAGATTTTTAAAATTTTTCGTTAAAATACTTGCAATATATGCTTTTTACCATGTATAATAATAAATGTTGGTCTTG
>BNJU01004304.1_pt1 | contig 100312 bp, 123 predicted proteins | sample 8539281 | NCBI WGS metagenome assembly BNJU01 (sample SAMD00202456, study PRJDB9452) | human saliva metagenome | isolation source: human saliva | place: Japan | reverse complement strand
CGCGCGCGTTTCGCGCCATTGCGGCGTGGATCGTGGCCAGCCTGACGCCGGCCTTGTCCGCCTCGACTCGTGGCAACCCGTTCGTCGAGCAGCCACAAAGGCGGCGAGCGACGCTTTGCTGTCGTCTCGCCCAGCTGACGATCGCGTTCATGTTGGCCCCAGCTCGGACCCGCCTGGGCCGGAGGGGTGCCCTCGCGCCCAGCCGACGCCCGAGAGGACGTCGCGGACGATCTCGCCCACACTCCCGTCGGTGGCAGGGCTGCCGCCGCGGCCCGCAGGCGCGAGATTGCGGTACGCACATCGTCCGCGAAGAAGGGCTTTACGCGCGACGGCGACGGAATGCTGCGCGCCCCCAGGGCCTCTTCAAGGCCTGGGACTGCCGTTCGTACGCATGAGGACATCACGAGTGAGTGGCGCCATCCGCCCGCGATGAGGTCCGCAATCGAGGCGCACACCGGCCTCGGCCCGATCGTCGCCGTACGGTGCGACCTGCGCCGCCGTCGCGCTGGCTGGACAGGCGCACCGTGCCCTCGACGCTGGGTCGAGCGGGTTAGGACGTCGTTCGCGACGCTCACGATCTGCGGGTCGAACGGTAGTCGCGGGTCAGCTCGACGATCGTGTCGCCCGGATGCTTGCGTCCGAAACCAGTCAGGTGTCCGGGAGACGCCTGAAGGAGTAGATCGTCTCGCGCGACGCCGCCGGACGACGCACACGTCGTGGCGCCCACCCAGCCACAGGTCGAGCAGACGAGCCTGAGGAGGTTGTCCGAAACCATCGACCACGAAGGAGCGGTACTCGCTTGCGCACGATCGGAGGCGACGCTCGGCGCGTTCCTGCAGCATGCCGCACAGGTAGATGAGGGATGTCCTCAAAAGTCGATGACGCTGCACGTCGTTCTTCGCGTCCTCGTACACGTCGAGGAGGCGCGCTAGCGTCGCCCGCATCCAGCCCGGCGGGCACATCGCGGCGCAGGCGAGCCACGCGCGAGGCGTAGTGCGCGGCGTCGATCATCGACCTCTGCCCATTCGACCTCGGTCGCGTCATGTCGCGAACGTTCGTGCGGTCGATCGTGATCCCCAGGCGCGCAGCGGAAGCCGCAACGAGGGGAGTTTGTGCGATGACGTCAGCGGACCCGCCCACGACGGTGGGGTTAAAATGGCGCAGCTCGGCGCAGCGCGGCGGAGTGGAAGGCGCGCCTGCGCCTTGAACACCCAGCTGGGCCAGGCGCGCGGCGCAAGGCCGCGACGCGTGGTCACGGCGAGCACGTTGATCGGCGGTTTAGCGCTGACGGCCGCCCCGTACGCGATGCGGTACGTGATCGCGCGGGTTCATTGCGCTGCCCGCGCCAGCCAGACGGCGAGCGGGCCAGCGACCTGCGTGGCGACGGCGCGCTGATCGGGGTCCAGGGGTCCAGCAGTTCCTCGGGGTTCGCGTCCCCATTGTTCCATCGCCCATGCTCAGTTGCGTCCCGCACCGTCCGGGCCGCTCGGCAGCCCTCGCCGTACCATTCCCGCAGCAGCGCGTAGGCGATCGAGGCACGACCGGGGCACTGATCTCGCCGATTCCAGCGCGCAGCCAGCCTGCCGGCTGTAGAAGCGCGCCCACTCGATCTCCACGCCGTCCGCCTGCGGGTGGGGCGCGGCGAGGCGGTGCGAGCCCGGTAGCCCATCATCTGAGAACGCCCGAAGGGCCACGGCTGCGTCGCGACGTAGGTAGGCGTTCCGATCTCGACGCCGACCCTCCTCGGCGACCTGCGGGCAACCGTGACGTCCGGGGACTCGGCCTCGACGTAGCCGCGATGATCGACACGAAGCCGGGCCGCCACAAGGCGTTGTGCGCCAGAGCGACGCGCCCGTCATGATCCTGAACGAGGACGATGATCGCCGGGTCCTGGCGCGGATATTCCAGCCGATCGCAGCCATCTCGCATCGCGCGGCCCATCCCGCCGGACACCAGCTGCACCGGAGCCCCACAGCGCGGGACAGAAGCGATAGTTGGCGTGCCAGCCCGCGAGCGCGAGCGCAGTCAGCGCCAGGGCCGCGTCGTCACCGTCGAGCTGCACCCGACCGCGCGCAGGTGCTCCAGCGACCCTGGGCCTCGTCCCGACTCGTCTCGATCGCGACGACGGAGCGATCCGCGACGACCCCGATGAACGAGGCGTGGCTCCTCGGCGCATGCACGGCCTCGTCCCCACCCAGGCGCTGCAGGACAGGCTCCCGAGGGGGATGCTCGCTCGTCAAGGAGAACGAGCCGGCGCCGTCGACGAGGATGACATCGGCCTCACCGGCGCGCACAGGGCGACGGAGCCACGCGATTCGCGCAGCGCGACGGCCGGGGTCGACGTGACCGCGGACGAGGTAGATCAAGACTCATAACTCCACGGTAACGCGGTGGCTACCCAGGCACTGCGACAACACTCCTCGCGCGCCGATGGGCGCACCCTCCAGCTCCGCCCCGTCTCCACTACCCGCGGTTGGTCGGGCACCGTGAGGGTTCCGTCTCATCGAGTTCGGCAACACCCGTGTCCTGTGTGTCGCCTCTTTCACTGAGGGCGTGCCGCGCTGGAAGCGCGACTCCGGCGAAGGCTGTAACCGGCGAGTACTCGATGCTCCGCGTGCGACCGAGCAGCGCCTCCCGCGAGTCCGTCAGCGGCAAGGTGGGCGGCCGCACTCAGGAAATTCTGCGCTCATTGGCCGCTCCCTCGCGCGGCATCGTCGACGCCCCGCGCTCGGCGAGAACACCATCGTCCTGGACTGGCGACGTCGCTGCGCGCCGACGGCGGCACCCTGCACCGCAGCGATCACGGGCGCTACGTGGCCCTCGCCGACGCCGGTGGAGCTGGCGAAGGAGCAGGGCATCTCAAGCCTCGCCAAGGTCCTCACCGACTCGATCTCGGCGACTTCCGTCGGCGTCATCGACGGCACCTCTACGCTGGACCTGCCCTACGTCGAGGACGTGCGCCGAAACCGACATGAACGTCGTCCAGACGGGCGACGGTCGCTCATCGAGGTGCAGGGCACGCCGAGCACGCCCTTTCAACCGCGATGAGCTGGGCGAGCTGCTGGACCTGGCAACCCTGGTAACGCCTGCCTCGCGGAGGCGCAGAAGCTCGCGCTTGAGGCTCCCCTCATGGAGCGCGTCGAGGTGCGCCCGTGAGCGCGCGCCTGCCTTCGCGACCTCCAACGCGCACAGGTCAGCGAGCTCGAAGCCATCCTGGCCCCTGCATGGGAGGGTTTCGAGGCCGGCTGCGTGGCGCGCATGAGCGATTTCGACGTGGCTTCCCCGGTCGAGGACGGTGTGACCTTCGAGGAGAACTCCTCATCAAGGCCGCGCGCTGGCTCGCGCAACCGGCCTGGCCGCCATCGCCGACGACCCGGAATCACGGTGGACGTGCTGGCGAGCGCCGGCATCTTCTCCGCACGCTGGGCTGGTTCACGGGACGACGCTGCGAATCTGCGCTCTGCTCATCGATCAGCTCTCCGGACGTTCCCGACGCTCACCGCGGCGGCTACTCGTGCTCGGCTGCTGTCCTCGTTACCCGGACGGTCGCGAGTTCGTCGAGCGCGGCGAGGTGCGCGGCACCTCGACGTTCCCCTGCGCGGCGAGGGCGGGTTCGGCTACGACCCGATCTTGTCCCCGAGGGCTTTCGAGGTCACGACCGCGCAGATGAGCGCGACAGAAAGAACGCGATCAGCCATCGCGGTATCGCCTTCCGCGCCCTCATGCTCCCCACATCGTGGAGTACCTGCGCGGTTGAGAAGCACCGCAGACAATGTGCCGGCACCCGAGGGTGTCCGGCACTTGTGTGGTTGCGCTGCAGGCGCCATCAACGGGCGACGAGGTTGCCGAAGATGGGGCGGTCCATCGAGAACTGCAGGGGTTGCGTTGTTGGCGCACCTGCGGTGATGGTGAGGCGATGAAGGAGTGATGCGACGAAACGAGACATTGTGTGCTCTCTTTGAGTACAGTGCGATGATCTGTCACCGCGTCGTACTGACATAGTGCCCTGATTGTCCGTTTTTCCATCGATAATTTTCTAATTTTTCTATGAAGTGCTCCATGGACTTTTTCCTTGGTGCAGCTGGAAAATCTGACCAGAGAGGGTTGCTTCGTTAATCATCTGGTGGTGGATAGTGAGGCAGGCACGGCCCGCCCCTCACCTCCCCAATTCAGCGAAGAGTCACGAGCTCGCGCCAGGCGCGCACGACGCGGCAGGTAGCGCGCGCACGTCGAAGAAGCGAACGACCTGCATGATGCGGCGCGCGAGGCGGTCGCGCACACGCCAGATCATCGTGCAGCCGACGCCGACGAAAGATGGCGTTCGTCAGGAAGGACGGCCACGCGCCGGTGGACGCGCAGGCGAGCGCGAGCAGACACGCAGCTGGAGACGTTCAGGAGTGGTAGCGCAGGGAGTCGGGCGCAAGCGCTTGAGGAGACCAGGTAGTAGGCGGCGATGGAGGCGGCTGCGCCCACGCCAACCGAGGATCGGATTGCAGAGAGGAGATCGTCATGACTCATAGGGATGCACCTTCCGCTAGTCAGCACAATTGAATGGTTCTATAGTTATCTTTACAGTTTCACTTAACGAAGGAGTTCGCGTGGATATCGACCCCGCCGCCTGCCTTCCTTCTGTCCGTCGCGCGTGAAGGCGGCATCGCATGCCGCCGCCGACATCCTCGCTGGTCTCGCCTCGGCAGTGTCCCAGCAGATCCAGAAACTTGAGGAGGAAGTCGGCCCTGCTCGTCGACGCACCACGTCCGGCGCGATTCTCACCCCGGCCGGCACGATCGTCGCCGAGGCCGGGCGAACGCATCAACGCCGACATCGAGGAAGCCTCAGGCGCTGCGTCCTCACCGGCCAGGTGACGGGAACGGTCACCATTGGGGCGTTCCTGACGATCTGCCGCTCCACCCTCATCCCCGCGCTCCCCGACCTCGCGGACGCCCTGCCCGGCGTCGACCTGCGCATCGAGGAAACAGAAGAGACCCCGGACATGGCCGCGCTGCGCACCGGCTACTACGACATCCCTCGTCATCGAACGAGACGAGGACCCGCCTGGCCCCTCGCGGGATACACGGACGTCCCATCTCTCGACGAACCCTGGGATGCTCGTCACCCCGACCTGCTCCCGATCGGCTCGATCGAAGACTCGCGGACCTCACCTGGCTGCGCGTCAATCCAGGCACCAGCGGCGACCACGTCATGCGCCGTATCACGAAAGGCATTTCCGACACACGCTGGGCACCTCACCCGTCACACGACCCTACGAGGCCGCCCTGCACCCTCGTACGCGCCCGCACGGACTCGACGATCCTGCCGGCCATGGCGCTGGGTCGGGAGCCCACACGGAGGGCATGCGCATCACCGCCGCCCGTCGCTGGGCACCTGCAAGATCCCTGCTGCGCCACAAGAATCACGGATGGTCCGAGGCGCTCAGGCTGCCCGCGTGGCCACATACTTGGCGGAGTGGAAGCGCCACAACGCCTCATACTCGACATCCGGCGACTGATCGAGGAACCACCCGCCTCACCCATCGGTGGGGCGGGGGAGGCTCAGAGGCTCGACCTGCATCCCGAGGTCGCGAACTCAGGGACCCGACCAGGTCTGTCGCACTGGAGCCACCCGATCGCGGGCGTCCAGGGCTGGATGGGTCGCGATCACGTGGCCCACCCTGCTCGCGTGCGACCTCACCGCGCGCGCGCCGTCCATGCGCATCAGGCTCGGTCTCGTCGCTCGTAGCCGACCTCGCTGAGGAGCACGTCAACGCCGCAGCGCCCTCGATGATCGAAACTCGGACAGGTCGGTGTCGCCCGTAGAACAGCGACACCAGGCGCTCAGGATCATCCTCGGAGGGCCCCTCGATGCGCAGGCCAAATGCCTCGACCGGGATGCAGGGCCCGGTAGCGGGCGATCGTCGTGGACCCGACCCGGTAGGCCTCGCCCAGCCGTACGTGGGTGAAAGGCGAATCGACCTCGTACGCCCTGTCGTCCGGGGCATCTCGATCTGGCGCACGCGACGCAGCGTCTCGGCGGGACCGTACAGGGCAGCGCGATGCGGCCGCCCCGGACCCCACTCTGCGTAGACCCTGCAGGGAAATGATGTCGCCCATATGGTCGGCGTGACAATGGGACAGCGCCAGTGCGTCGAGCTCGCATGGGCACACGTGCGCCCACAGCGCGCCGAAGGAACCGGGACCCAAGTCGCACGCGAGCGAGAAGGTCCGCTCCTCCCCCGATCGAGGGTCCAGGCCTCGGGCCTGAACAAGGTAGGATCGATGCCGGCGACTCCGGGCCCGACATCGAACCGGTAGCGCCGATGACAGTCAGCTTCACGCGATACCACCGCCGGTGTTCACGCGGGCAACGGAGCCCACCTCGGCCGAGGAAACGGCGAGCCAGGCGCGGGAACGCGTCGGAAGCGCCTGTGGCCAGGAACTGGTGCTGCGGCCCTCAGCCCACGGGCCACGGGTCGTGAAGGAGCCTGCGGTCCACGAGCTCGTTATAGGTAACGTTCGCGGTCGCCTCCGAGGAGGTCACGAGCGTGACTCGCTCGCCCATAATGCGGCCGATAACACCGGTGAGCAGCGGGTAGTGCGTACACCCCAGGATCAGCGTGTCCACGCCCGCTTCCTTCAGCGGCGTCAGATACTCGCGCGCCACGGCCTCGATCTCCTCGCCCGTGGTCACCCCGGCCTCGACGAACTCAACGAAAGCGGGCAGGCCTGCTGGCTGACCGTCAGCCCGGGGACGGCTGCGAGCGCGCGCAGGTATGCCTCGACTCGATGGTGGCCTCGTACCGATGACGCCCACGTGGTGGTTACGCGTGGCGATAACGCTCTGGCGTGCCGCCGGGGTAATGACCTCGACGACGGGGATCCCGGCATCGATCCAGTAGCGTTCCCGAGCATCCGCAAGCGCGGCGGCCGTCGCCGTGTTGCAGGCGATGACGAGCGCCTTCACGCCGCGCGAGGCCAGCTCGTCGAGGGCGGAGAGCGTCAGCGAGCGAACCTGCGCGATAGCTCGCGGGCCGTAAGGCGTGTGCTCGGTGTCGCCCAGGTAGATGATCTCGTCGGGCAGCTTGTCGACGACCGCGCGAGCCACCGTCAGCTCCACCCAGGCCCGAGTCGAAAATTCTGATCGGGCGTTGTTCATGTATCGACCTTATGCGTTACTGGGAATTATTGACAGCTTCAGGAGTGAGTCCCTGCCACCATGTGATGAGCATATAGATGGCGGCGACGGTTTGCGAGCGTCCCCCGTCGGCTCACTGAGCGCCATTCTTCGATGCGCTGAGCGTCGTTTGATCCGATAGGTCCAGCTCACCGGCTAAGCCCAGCCTGATGTCATTGAGCGCACCCAGCCAGGACCACACGTCCTCGGGCTGATCCTCGAGGGTCGTCACTCACCGTGGACGATGTGGTCAAGATCGCCGACGATGGCGCGCAAACGGACGGACTTTATCGGCGCGCAGAGAATCCTCGGTCAGGGCGCGCAGGCGGCCAGCGTTCGTCATCCCCGCTCATCGAGGGCAGCAGCATACGCAGAGTGTCTCGCGGGGTCGTCTCGGCGCTGTTCGGTCTCGGTGGCGGCATTCACCATGGACGAGGTCGCGGCGTACCACCGGATCATCCAAGACGACGAGAACCTCCGTCGCCAACTGGCGCGGGAGGAGCGCCCTCGCCGTCGCTCATCGACGAGGCGTAGACACCGTCTCGAAGAGCGAAGCCTTCCATATCCTCAGTCCCGGTCCTCTTCGATGGTGGCGCGTAGACCGTAGAGTGCATGGCCATGACGTCCGCCTCGATGCGTTCGCGCACCCCGTGGAAACGGTGGCGCGCCCGCGCGTATGAACGGCCATCATGAGTTCCTCAGCGCGGGCGTTGGAATAGCCGAAATACTGGCGAAACACAGCGCTCACGTAGCTCATGAGGTTGACAGGATCGTCCCACACGACGGCACGCCAACGCGGCACCGCGGGTGCCTCGTGCGTGGGACGCGGGTTGAAGATCGTTGTCATACGTCAACACTAAAACGTATTTGGGTATCAGGGAAGGATATTCGCACCCCGGTGACACGCTTCTCAGGGTAGGCTCACAGTATGCCTGCATCGACATCTACCTCATTGCTGACCGATATGACGAGCTCACGATGCTCGACGCCGCCCTGAAGGATGGCACCGCGCATCGTCGCTGCACGCTTTGAGCTGTTTGGCGCTGCCCGCCCGCCACGCGACGCTTCGGCGTCGTGGCCGGAACCGGCCGCATCCTCGAGGCCCTGAACGCTTCTGAGTTCGACGCTGAGCAGATCGACTGGCTGCACGACCAGGGATCATCTCCGAGAGGCCGCCCAGTTCCCTGGCCTCGTGGCGCTTCCACGGGCGACATCTGGGGCTACGCCGAGGGCGAGTGCTACTTCCCCGGCTCTCCCTCGCTGACCGTTGAGGGCACGTTCTGCGGACCGCACGCCCTGGAGACGCTGCTCCTGTCGATCCTCAACCACGACTGCGCCGTGGCTTCGGCCGCCTCGCGTATGACGATCGCCGCTCATGGCCGTCCCTGCATGGACATGGGCGCGCGCCGCGCCCACGAGCGTGCCGCCGTCTCCGCCGCCCGCGCGGCCATCATCGGTGGCTTCCAGGGCACCTCCGACCTCGAGGCCGCCAAGCGCTACGGCATCCGCTGCATCGGCACGGCCGCCCACGCGTTCACGCTCCTGCACGACAGCGAGCGCGACGCCTTCGATTCCCAGGTCGCCAAGCTGGGCGCGGGCACAACCCTGCTCGTGGACACCTACGACATCAGGCAGGGCGTCATCAACGCGGTCGAGGCGCGCAGCGCTGCCGGCGGCGAGCTGGGCGCGTGCGCCTGACTCCGGCGACCTCGTCGCCAGGCGTTCACGGTGCGCGGACAGCTCGACGCGATGGGCGCACCACCACGAAGATCACGGTGACCTCCGACCTGACGAGTACGCGATCGCCGCCCTGGGCGCGGCCCCGTCGATCCTCACGGCGTGGGCACCAAGCTCGTGACGGGCTCGGGCGTGCCTGACGGCCGCCTGGTCTACAAGGTCGTCCAGCGCGAGGATCGCAACGGCCAGATCGTGTCTGTCGCCAAGAAGGCCGAGTCGAAGTCCACGGTCGGCGGGCGCGCGGTCGCCGGGCCGCGTCATGGGCGAGGACGGCTACGCGACCGAGGAACTCCCTGCTCGTCGGCACGTCCTCGAGGAGGGCCAGGCTCTGCTGGCCGAGCGCGGCGCCCGCCCGCTGCAGGTCCAGCTGGTCCGCGGCGGTCAGATCGACGCCGAAGCCTGGGGCCCTCGAGGCGCTGTCCCGCGCCCAGGAGCACCACCTGCGCGCCTGCAACGAACTGCCCTACCAGGCGTGGCGCCTGTCCGAGGGCGAGGTCGCGATCCCGACGCGCTACGAGCAGGTCGACTGACCCTCACCTCACTGATCGAAGCCCCGGCCTCGTCCTTCTCGGAGGGACGAGGCCGGGACTCGTTATGCGTCAGGGTGCGCGGCAGAGCGGAGCCGCGTCAGTGGCGACCGACGAACCACTCGCGCAGCAGGGCGATGCGGGCTCGATCTGCTCGGTCGTGGCCTGGGCGACCTCGGGGCCGCCGCAGCGCGAACGCAGGCGCGAGTGAATGGTCGCGTGGTCTCGCCGAGCGGCGCGACCACGTGGAGCATTCAGGTGCCGAAGCCTCTGCGCTTGGCGGCACGCAGCCAGGCGGGATTCCGGCGTTCTTCGCGCATCTTCTGCGCCGCGCGGTCTTCTTCGGCGGCAACCTGGTCGGCCTGGCGAGCGCGCAGCAGGGTCGTCACCCGGTCGGCGTCCAGCAGGCCGGGAATACCCAGGTATTCCTGCTCTTCCTCGGAGCCAACCTCGGCGCCGGCGCCCCACGCGGCACCGTCGAAGAGGACGCCGTCGAACTCGGCGTCCGCGCCCAGGACCTCGAACTGGGAGAGCAGGTCGGAGGAGGCTCTCGCGGCTGCGGCCGCGACGAGGGCGTCCTCGGGATTCCACATGTCGTCTTCGCTGGCCTCGTCGCGCTTGGGCCGGTCCAGCGCATGGTCGCGCTCGACCTCCATGCCGCCGGCGAGCGTCAGCAGGGGCACGACGGAGGGGATGAAGACGGTGGCTGTCTCGCCGCGACGCCGGGCGTCGCACGTAGCGGCCGATGGCCTGGGCGAAAGAACAGCGGCGTGGAGGCGTTCGTCGCGTAGACGCCGACCGCGAGGCGGGCACGTCGACGCCCCTCGGACACCATGCGCACGGCGACCATCCACTTGTCGGTGGAGTCGGCGAACTCGGAGATGCGGTCGGAGGCGTCCGCGTCGTCGGACAGGACGACCGTGGGAGCCTTGCCGGTGATGAGGCGCAGGTGGCGGGCGTAGGCGCGCGCGTGGTCCTGGTTGGAGGCGATGACGAGGCCGCCCGCGTCGGGCACGGCGCGGCGCACCTCTTCGAGGCGCATATCGGCGGCGCGCAGGACGGCGGGAATCCACTCGCCCTGGGGTCCAGCGCGGTGCGCCAGGCCTGCTTCATCATGTCCTTGGTGAGAGGGTTTCACCCAGGCGGGCGCTCACCTCGTCGCCCGCGCTGGTGCGCCAGGCCATCTGCCCCGAGTAGGACATGAACAGGACGGGACGAACGACGCCATCCTTGAGGGCGTCGCCGTAGCCGTAGGTGTAGTCGGCGCGCGAGCGTCGGATGCCCTCCTCGTCCTCCTCGTAGGTGACGAAGGGAATCGGAGAGGTGTCGGAGCGGAAGGGCGTACCCGTCAGCGCCAGGCGCCGCGTCGCGTCCGTGAAGGCCTCGCGCACGCCATCGCCCCACGACAGGGAGTCGCCGGCGTGGTGGATTTCGTCGAGGATGACGAGGGTACGGTAGGCGCGGGTGCGCGCCGCGTGAACGGCCGGGTTGGAGCCAATCTGCGCGTAGGTGACAGCCACGCCATCGAAGTGCGAGCCGGCCACGCCCTGCGAGTTCGTAAAGTCGGGGTCGATGTGGATGCCGAAGCGCGCGGCGCTCGAGGCCCACTGTCCCTTGAGGTGCTCGGTGGGGCACACGACGGTGAGCTTGTCGACGATGCCGCGGGCGATCAGCTCGGTCGCAAGCGTCAGGGCGAATGTCGTCTTACCTGCGCCCGGGCGTTGCGACCGCCAGGAAGTCACGCGGGGACGTCGCCATGTAGCGATCCAGGGCAGCGGCCTGCCAGGCGCGCAGCCTGCCAACGGGTGCGCGCCGGGTCGTCTCGCTCACTTGTCGGAGCCCTTTCCGCCGTCGGAGAAGGGCCAGTTACGCCCGTTCTTTCCCATCGAGTCGCGCAGCTCCTTGCAGGTGGGGCACACCGGGTACTGCGAGGCGTCGCGGGTGGGAATCCACACCCTTGCCGCACAGGGGCGACGACGGGCCGTCCCCGTCACCATGGACGAGTTCGCCTTGTCCTGCGCACGAAGTGGGCGAAGCGGTCGCCGTCCCCGCCGGTGCGCTCCCTTGCGGGTCTCGGTACGCTCCAGCAGGCCGGTCGAGGACGCGGTGGAGGGACCGGAGGGCGCGGAGGGCCGGTGGGTTCGTCGAGGGCATTACGCATGGGGACCATTGTACGTGCCTGAGGGTGCTTCCAACGGGTGGCACGCGTGCGCCGGGAGCGAAGAAGCGACGTTCACATAGGCCCTGGCCTCGCATTGACGAGGCCGGGGCGAAGTCGGGTGGGGAACCTATCTCACAGGTGTTCCTTCTCCCAGACCTCCCTGTAGAAGTCTGCGAGCTCAAGCTTGGAGGCGGCGGCCTCGTCGAGGAGCACGGTGACGTCGGGGTGGTGCTGGAGGATGGACGCGGGCCAGCGCTGGGTGACGCCGCCCTCGATCATGGCCTTGACCGCGTCGGCCTTGCCTTCACCCGTGGCGATGAAGATGTGGGCGCGCGAGTCCATGATCGTGCCCAGGCCCTGAGTCACGCAGTGCGTGGGGACCTGGTCGATGTCGCCATCGAAGAAGCGGGCGTTGTCGCGGCGGGTCTGCTCGGTCAGGACGCCCACGTGGGTGCGCGACGCAAGGGTGCCGCCGGGCTCATTGAAGCCGATGTGGCCATCAGAGCCGATGCCGAGGACCTGATGTCGATGCCGCCGTCGGCCCTTGATGGCCTCGTCGTGGCGGCAGCGCCGGCCTCGAGGTCATCGCACCAGCCGTCGGGTCCGTGTGCCGCACCCTCGGGCATGTCGACGAGGTCGACGAGGTTGCGGTGGATGAAGTTCGCGTAGCCCTCGTAGTGGTCGCGGGGCAGGCCCACATACTCGTCGAGGTTGTAGGAACGAACCTGGGCAAAGGAGATCTGACCGGCCTCGTAGCGGCGCACGAGCTCTGCGTAGAGCTTGAGCGGCGAGGAGCCGGTGGCCAGGCCGAGCACGAAGTTCGGCTTAGCGCGGTACACCTCGAGGATGCGGTCCGCTGCGAGGGATGCGATCTGATCTTCGTCGTTGAAAATTCCAATTCTCATGTGTTTAACCTTACACGGCTGACGTCGATTTGTCAGACGAATCGACGAAGATTTTTTGGAAACGTGTGGGCTGGGTTATCCGTGCAGGGCAGCGACGATTCGCTCAACCTCCGCCTGATCGGTTCCTGAGGTTCCGGGGGCGCGCATGTGGACCTCGCGTGCTCCCGAGGCAGCCACGACCTCGGCGACGTTATGAGCGCGCAGGCCACCCGACACCAGGATGATGATGTCGTCTCCCCCGCGCTCGACGAGGCGGGCGAGGGCGTCCGGCTGCGCGACGGCAGGATCTCCACCCGTCGTCAGCACGCGGTCGTACCCGAGTTCCATGAGAACGTCGAGACCGCGATCCTGATCCGCAACCTGGTCGAATCCACGGTGGAAGGTCAGCGGCGCATCCTCGGCTGTGTCCCGCAGGCGCGCGGCCGCGTTCACGTCGATCTGCCCGTCGCGGGTAATGACGCCAACGACGAAGCCGAGGCGCACGTCCGATCCCACGACCGATCGACGAGAGGGTCACGATATCGGAGGCGATGCGGTCGACCTCTTCGCGCGTATGCACGAAGTCCCCGGGGCGCGGGCGCACGAGCACCTGAACGCCGCCAGCGGGCGCCACCTCGAGGGCGGCGGCCACCTCGTCGAATGCGGGGCTCAGGCCGCCGCATGACAGGTCGGTGCAGATCTCGATACGATCCGCTCCCCCGTCGCGCGCGCGGCGCACGCCCACGGCATCTTCCACGCAAATCTCTACAGTCGTCACGGCTGCCACCTCTCGTAGCACGTCGAGCCGCCCACGCGAGCGGCCAGGATCGCGGCACCCCAGCGACGACCCGCACCCCCGAGGGATGCGCGGACGATCTCGGGAGCGTCACGGAATGTCAGCATCGAAGCGAATTCCTCGCAGCGGCGCCAGCAGGTTCTCGCCCGCGTGCGACAGGCCGCCGCCGATGATGATGCGCTCGACGTCGACGGTGAGCGTCATGTGGGTGAGAGATAGCGCGAGTGCACGAACCGCGGTGTCCCATACCTCGGTCGCGACCGGGTCTGTACCGATGCCGGCCTCGACCGCCTTCGCACCGATGTCCTCTCCGGTCGCCTGCTCGTAGCGTCGGGCGATGCCCTTTGCCGAGGCGTAGACCTCCAGGCACCCGCGCGACCCGCAACGGCAGGACTCACCACCGGGGAAAACGGGCGCGTGCCCGACTTCGCCGGCGCTAAACGTCGCACCACTCCACAGGTTGTCACCGAGCATGAGGGCCACAGAGATCCCGGTACCGATAGGCATCATGAGGAAGGAGGAAGCCCCTCGGCCCGCGCCGAGGAGTCCCTCAGCCAGGCCGGCGGCGCGCCCATCGTGCATGAGTGCTGCAGGTACGCCCGTGGCGTCCTCGACCACGCGGGCCAGCTGGACGCCACGCAGCTCAAGGTTCGCCGCGTAAACGACGATCCCACTCTCCTCATCGACGAGGCCGGGGCAGATCAGGCCGAAACCGACCAGTCCCGGATAGTCGCTCGCGAGTCGCGCGCCGATTCGTCCCACCTGCTCGGCCACGGCCTCGCGGTCCGTCGGCTCGTTTCCCTGAGTGAGGATCGCGCCCGCCTCATCGACGATCATCCACTTGATGGATGTGCCGCCGATGTCGATGCCCGCAAATACCGGGCCCGCGGAATCCTTGACGGCGCTCATGGTACGACGACCTGAGCATGCAGATCGGGATCTGCCATATCCGGATCGAAGGGGAACATCGGGCGCTCAATCTTGTGGTGACCGAGGCGGATGAGGTCCTGATCAACGCCACCGGGGGTCAGCGCCATGAGCCAGCCCTTCTGGGTCTCGTACAGGTCGGGCTCCAGGTAACCGATCTTGACGACGACGACGTCGGCGGTGGTGATATCCACGCCGAGCAGCTCGAACTGGCTGTACATCGTGTACTGATTGCGGTTCGTCGTGATGATGAAGCGCAGGCCGCCCGTGCGCAGCAGCGCGGTGTGGCCACCCATCGGGTCGTCGGCGAGGGCCTCGACCGTGGCGTGGACGTTCAGCGGGCCAGGCTCGCGGGTGTCATGTGTCCACCGACCTCGAGGTCGGCCTCGGCGCCGACACCAGCCTCCCACGCAACGGCGGCCGCGGCGGGATCGATGATCGAGGCGTAGATGACGTCGAGCGTCGCCTCCTGGACGGGCTTCCACGCGAGCAGGGCCGCGAGCGCGACCGTCACGTCGTCGGCGCCGCCGGCACCCGGGTTGTCGCCGGAGTCGGAGATGAAGAAGGGCTTGGGGCCTCCTCGGCGGCTGCCAGGCACTCTTCCATGGAGGCAACGGGGGCCACAAACTCGAAGCGGTCGTGCACGTCCCAGAAGTACTGGCCGATGCGCTCGGCCTGTTCCTTGACGAGCTCCGCGTCGTCACCCGTGACAACGACAGCGCCCTTGCAGCGCGGCTGGTCGGCCCACGCGAAGCCGATCCAGATCGCGGCGTCCAGGATGCCGTCCATCGCTTCGATGGGGTCGATCATCTTGTAGAGGGACTTGGCGGGTTCGATGCGGGTCGAGGTCTTCTCGCCCGGGAGCAGGACGGGGACGTGGACGAGGGCCTTGACGGGCTTGGGCTGGCCGTTGAGGAGGCGCATGCCCAGGTTGTAGGCGGCGCGACGGCGCGACTCGAGAGCGTCCTCGTGGGGTGCGAGGCGGTAGCAGGTGAGGATGTCGCAGCCGTCGAAGAGGTCCTGGGAGACGTTTCCGTGCAGGTCCATCGAGGCGCTGACCATGGGATCGGGGCCGATGACGCCGCGGATGGCCTTGATGAGGTCGCCCTCGGCGTCGTCCATGCCCTGGACGCTCATGGCGCCGTGGATGTCGAAGAAGAGGCCATCGAGGGGGCCCGCGGCCGCGAGGCCCTCAAGGATCTCAGCCTTCCAGGCGTCGTAGGCGCCGCGCTCGACGACACCGCCGGGCAGGGCGCGCGAGTGCAGGACGGGGATCCACTCGATCTGGGTGGCCCAGTCCTCGTCGCGCCAGTAGAAGCGGTCCATCAGTTCCTCGCCGCGGGTGACGATGAAGTCGTCGGCGGTCGAGATGTAGGGGGTGAACGTCGAGGATCTCGATGTGGATGCCGGCAACCGCGATGCGGGGCTTGGTCATGAGCGATTCTCCTTTGAGATCTTCGAGGGGGTAAGTGTCGAGAGCCCCCAGAGCGCCGCTTCGCGCCCTGATCGAGACGATTCGATCACGAGGTGTTCCATGATCGAGGGGAGGCAGGATTGGTGGAGTGCGGCGCGCACTCCGGCGGTGAAGGCGTCAACGGCGGAGAGTGCTCCACCGACGATGACTCCCTGGGGTGCCAGGAAGGACACGAGGTGGGCGACGCAGTGGCCCAGGAGGGTGCCCGTCTGGCGGATGGCCGTCGCAACTTCGGGGATACCGTCGCGTGCTGCGGCCAGAAGCTGTGCGTTGTTCTCATAGACGAGGCCTGCTGCGGCCAGGTCTGCTCGGATCGAGTCGGCGGACGCGATCGTTTCGAGGCATCCGACGTTGCCGCACTTGCAGGGGCGGCCCGCGGCGGCCTCGACGGGGATGTGCGAGATATCCCCGGCCAGTCCGCCCCTGCCCCACCTGCGGCACGCCATCGACGAGGTAGGCGCCGCCGATGGCGGAGCCAGCCTTGACGTAGATAAGCGTGTCGATGGGGGTCCCGCCCTGAAGTCGACGACGGTAGACGGATTCGCCGATGGCTCCCGCGCGCGCGTCGTTTTCAATGAGGGCGGGCAGGCCGCACTGCTCGGTGACGGCCTCGGCGACATTGATGCCGTCCCACCCGGGCATACGGGCGGGGCGGATCACGCGAGAGCGCTCCGCGTCCACGGGACCGGGGACCGCCAGGGCAATGCCACCGACCCGCACGCCGGCAGATTCTTCCTGGCGGGACACCTCGTCCATGACAGCGTCGAGCACCGCCTGGGGGCCTTCCGCAATGTCGATAAGGAGGCTCGATGCCTGCCCGACTCCGCGGGTGGGGTCCGTCAGGGCAACGAGGCCGTGGTGGGCTCCCAGCTCGACAAGGGCGAGTGCTCCGGCGCCGTCGGAGGTGACGAGGCGGCGTGCACGCCGCCCACCCGTGGAAACAGAGTGCTCCGCTTCCGCGATGACCCCGGCTTCGACGAGGCGAGACACAGCGGCCGACACCGTTGATGGTGCGAGGCCCGTTTGCTTGACAATCGCGGGCCTGGTGTCCGCTTGACCGGACCCAATCAGCGTCAGGACGGTCTCGTCGACATCATGCGTGGCCATGACACCTCCTCTAGGTACGCATGCAGTAACTACAACGTTACACTGCGCTCATCGTTGAGAACATGATTCATTATGCCTCACCGAAGAAAGTCTGACACTTCTTTCGTCGAAATATCTTGTTATTTTTTCGTAACATTCCATATTTTGCCCAAAGTGGCAACATTCGCCGACAAACTGTCATATGATGAACATCATCTGACAGGGTTGTCATCCGTCAGTGTCCCCGATCAACGTTGATTTGGAGCAGTCATGAACCCTAGAAAGAAGCGGTGGATGGTCACCGGCGCGGCCCTCGCAATGGTCGCCTCCCTGGGCCTGTCCGCCTGTGGTGGCAGCAGCAGTAGCGGCGGCGGCCAGGCAGCCAACTCGGAAACCGGAAAGAACGAGGTCACGATGGCCTCGCGTACCCCCAACTGGATCTTCCCGATCTCCGCAAAGGGCTACACGCAGGGCGAAAACGGCCAGTTCATCCAGGCGATGTACCGCCCGCTCTTCGCCTACAAGTCCACCTCTGAAACCCCCTACAAGATCAACCTCCCCAAGTCCCTGGGCACCGTTCCCGAGGTCTCTGAGGACGGCCTGACCCTACACCATCAAGCTGCGCGACGACGCCAAGTGGTCCGACGGCACGCCCGTCACCACCCGCGACATCGAGTTCTGGTGGAACCTCGTCACCAACAACAAGGACGAATGGGCCTCGTACAAGAAGGGCTTCTTCCCCGACGGTGCCGATCTGAAGATCATCGACGAGCACACGTTCTCGATCACCACCGAGACCAAGTTCGCCCCTCGCCTGGTTCATTGACAACCAGATCAACAAGGTCGCTCTACTCCCCCAGCACGCCTGGGACAAGACCAGCGCCGACGAGGCCGTCTCCGACCTCGACCGCACCCCCGAGGGCGCCCAGAAGGTCTTCGCCTACCTGCAGGGCGAGGCCAAGAACCTGTCCTCCTACGCCACCAACCCGCTGTGGCAGACGGTGAACGGCCCCTGGAAGCTCGCGGAGTTCACCCCCGACCAGGGCCTCAAGCTCGTCCCCAACGAGAACTACTGGGGCGAGGACAAGCCCAAGATCGACGCGCTGATCTACAAGGCGTTCACGGGTGACGACGCTGAGTTCAACTCCGTGCGTTCGGGCGCCATCGACTTCGGCTACATTCCGGCCGCGCAGTACAACCAGCGCAAGGCCGTCGAGGACAAGGGCTACAACGTCTTCCTGTGGCCCGGCAACTCCATCACCTACCTGGCCCTGAACTTCCACGAGAAGGCCCCCGGCTCGAAGTTCATCAACCAGAAGTACATCCGCCAGGCGATGCAGCAGCTGATCGACCAGCCGACCCTGTCTGAGAAGATCTGGTCCGGCACCGCCTCCCCACCCTGTGGCCCCGTCCCGATGCCCGCTGAGAAGACCGGCACCACCGAGGGCTGCGTCTACAAGTTCGATCCGGATGCCGCCAAGAAGCTCCTCGAGGACCACGGCTGGAAGGTCGTGCCCGACGGTGAAACCACCTGCGAGAACCCCGGCACCGGCGCCAACCAGTGTGGCGAGGGTATCAACGCCGGCGACAAGCTGAACTTCAAGCTCATCTCCCAGTCGGGCTTCGTCTCCACGCACCAGATGTTCGAGGAGATCATCTCCCAGTTCGGCAAGCTCGGCATCAAGATCGACATGAACGAGGTCCCCTGACTCGGTCGGCGCCTCGCAGGCATGTGACGACGAGACCCCCTGCACCTGGGACATGTCCTTCTTCGGATCCCAGACCTCGTGGGGCTTCCCGATCTACGCGTCCGGCGAGCGCCTCTTCGCCTCTGACGCCCCCGTCAACCTCGGCCAGTACAAGAACCCCGAGGCTGACAAGCTCATCGAAGAGTCGACCCGCTCCTCCGAGCCCAACGCTCTCCAGGCATACAACGACTACCTCGCGGAGGACCTCCCCGTTCTGTGGATGCCCAACCCGTACTACCAGATCACCGCGGTGAAGAAGACGCTCGACCTGGGCGAACTCGACGCCACCGGCGACACCTGGCCCGAGGATTGGTCGTGGTCGACCGAAGGTAAGTAAACCTTCGCCTTGACGCCTCACGGGGCAGGCGCCCGCACCCGCACATGCGGGCGCCTGCCCCCTTACTGTGGAGTTCGCAATGATCCAGTTCATCCTCAAACGCCTCGGCCAGGCAGTCATCGTTGTCTTCCTGGTCACCATCATCACCTTCATCCTCCTCCAGTCTCAGCCGGGCGGTGCAGCCCGAGCAGCACTCGGTAAGGATGCGACCCAAGAACAGCTCGCGGCCTTCGACCACGAAAACGGATACGACCGGCCCATCCCCGAGCAGTACGTCAACTACCTGAACAAAATTGCGCACGGCGACTTCGGCTACTCCTACCAGCACAACCAGTCCGTCAACGACCTGCTGGCTGCCCGCCTGCCGCGCACCATCTTCCTGTCTCTCCTGTCCACCATCCTGGCTCTCATCGTCGCGATCCCCCTGGGCGTGTGGCAGGCCGTCAAGAGAAATAAAGCCCCCGATTACATCGTGACGATTGCGTGTCTGTTGGCTTACTCGACGCCGATCTTCTTCGCGGGTCTGCTCCTCATCGTCCTCTTCTCCCAGGTGTGGCCGATCCTGCCCAACGACGCACCGCAGGGCGAGTCCCTGTCGGTCATGTGGGAACAGTGGGATCACTTGGTCCTGCCCGTGTGCGCGCTGTCGATTGGCACGATCGCCGCCTACGCACGCTACGTGCGCTCCTCGATGGTGGATAACCTCAACGAGCAGTACGTGCGTACCGCTCGCGCGAAGGGCCTGTCGGAGTTCCGCGTCGTCTTCGTTCACACGCTGCGCAACGCCATGTTCCCCGTCATCACGATGATTGGTCTGTACATCCCCGCGATGTTCTGTGGCGCCCTCGTCATCGAGACGCTCTTCAACTTCAACGGCATGGGCTACATGTACTACCAGGCGACCGGTAGGCGCGACTACCCGATTCTCCTCGGCGTCGCCCTGATCGTCTCCTTCGCGACCGTCATCGGCGCGCTCCTGGCAGACTTCCTCTACGCCCTTGCTGATCCCCGTATCCGACTGGCAGGACGTGCCAAATGACCACTGCAACCGCACCTATCGCAGCGCCGGCCAAGGCGCGCACCGCCCGCAAGTCAACGAAGCTGCAGGGCCTGCAGGTCTTCATGGAGAACAAGCTCGCCGTCTTCGGCGTGTGCCTGATCCTCATCCTGATGGCCTTCTCGTTCATCGGCCCGATGTTCTACGTGACCGACCAGATCCACACGGACCTGTCGAACTCGGCCCTACCGCCCTCCGCCGAGCACCCGCTCGGCACCGACATGGTCGGTTACGACCAGCTCGGACGCCTCATGAAGGGCGGCCAGACCTCGATCATCGTCGGCCTGTTCGCCGGCATCTTCGCCACTACGATCGGCACGCTGTACGGCGCGATCGCCGGCTTCGTGGGCGGCTGGGTCGACGCGACCATGATGCGCATCGTTGACGCGCTCATGTCCGTGCCCGTCCTGTTCCTCTTCATGCTGATCGCCACGATGATCCCGCCGACCGTCCCGGTCCTCATCATCATCATGTCGGCCCTGTCCTGGCTGGGAACGTCCCGATTGATTCGAGGCGAGGCCCTGTCCCTGCGCACGCGCGAGTACGTCGTCGCGATGCGCGGCATGGGCGGCTCGATGCCTCGAGCAATTCGGACACACATCGTCCGAAACACGATCGGCACCGTCATCGTCAACGCGACCTTCCAGGTCGCAGACGCCGTCCTCTACGTCGCCTACCTGTCGTTCCTCGGCCTGGGCGCGCAGCCTCCCGCCACCGACTGGGGAGCCATGCTCTCCAACAGCCAGTCGCACGTCTACTCGGGCAACTGGTGGCTGCTCTACCCGCCGGGCGTCCTCATCATCCTCCTGGTCCTGTCGTTCAACTTCATCGGCGACGGCCTGCGTGACGCCTTCGAAGTTCGACTGCGCAAGAGGTGAGTACTGAACTATGAATACTCCACTCCTTCAGATCAAAGATCTGCACACCGATATTGAGATCCGCAACGGCGTGGTTCGCGCCCTCTCGGGTGTCGACCTGCACGTGAACCCGGGCGAGACCCTGGGCATCGTGGGCGAGTCCGGATCGGGCAAGACCATGACGGCCCTGTCCCTCATGGGTCTGCTCCCCAGGGCGGCAAGGTCTCTCCGGCTCGATCATCCTCGACGGCCAGGACCTCACCCAGCTGCCCCTCAAGGAGAAGCGCAAGCTGCGCGGCACGAAGGTCGGCATGATCTTCCAGGATCCGCTCACCTCTCTGAACCCGACCATGAAGATCGGTCTTCAGGTGTGCGAGCCGCTGCGCGTGCACGAGAAGCTCTCGAAGCGGGAAGCGCTCGCACGCGCCGTCGAGATCCTCAAGCGCGTCGGCATGCCTCGTCCCGAGGTCGTCATCAATAACTACCCACACCAACTCTCGGGCGGCATGCGCCAGCGCGTCATGATCGCCATGGCCCTCGTGTGCAAGCCGCGCATCCTCATCGCGGACGAGCCGACGACGGCCCTGGACGTGACGACGCAGATGCAGATCCTCGACCTCATCGACGAGCTGCGCGACGAGTACAAGATGGGCGTCATCCTCATCACCCACGACCTGGGTGTTGTGGCCGGTCACACCGACCGTGTCGCCGTCATGTACGCCGGCCGTATCGTCGAGACCGCGCCGACGAAGACGCTGTTCACCGAGCCGAAGCACCGCTACACGAGCTCGCTCATGGCGGCCCTGCCCGAGCGCGCCCTCGCGGCCGGCACCAAGCTCTTCTCCATCCCCGGCGCTCCCCCGTCGCTGACCAACCTGCCGGTGGGCTGCCGCTTCGCGGCACGCTGCCTGTGGGCCACCGACAAGTGCCGCGCCGGCTACCCGGACCTGAGCGGGGATGAGACCCACACCTTCTCCTGCTTCCACCCGGTGCAGGAGAACGACGAGTCCCCCGCGGTTCTCCAGGGCAAGCTGGATTCCACCAAGGCCGAAGAAACGGCCTCGGTTGTCCCGCAGATCTCTCACGAGGTCCTGCTCGACGTCAAGGAGGCCTCGCGCGAGTACGAGTCGGCAGGCTCCGGCTTCTTCAAGCGCGAGAAGGGCGTCGTTTCCGCCGTCGACCGCGTGTCCATCACGGTCAAGAAGGGCGAGACCTACGGCCTCGTCGGCGAGTCCGGCTGCGGTAAATCCACCGTGGGTCGCCTTATCGCCGGCCTCGAGCCCCGTCGGCGGTGCCATCGAACTCGATGGACGCGACCTGGCTACGCTCAAGGGACGCGACGCTGTGCGCATCCACCGCGACGTGCAGATGATGTTCCAGGACTCCTACGCGGCAATGGACCCGCGCATGCGCATCGACCAGATCCTGGCCGAGCCCATGAGCATCCAGAAGACCGGCAACGCTCGCCAGATCGCCGAGCGCATCATGGAGATCCTCGAGCAGGTCGGCCTCACCGAGGAGATCCTTGACCGCTACCCGCACGAGTTCTCCGGCGGACAGCTCCAGCGCATCGGCTTCGCTCGCTCGCTGACCCTGGCTCCCGACCTGATCGTGGCCGACGAGCCCGTCTCGGCGCTTGACGTCTCCGTCCAGGCGCAGGTCCTCAACCTCATGAAGGACCTGCAGCAGGAGCTGGGCCTGTCCTACCTGTTCATCAGCCACGACCTGGCGGTCGTTCAGTACATGGCCGATCGCATCGGCGTCATGTACCTGGGCCGCATCGTCGAGGAGGGCCCCGCGCACGAGGTCGTCCAGAACCCGAAGCACCCCTACACGAAGGCGCTCATCGACTCGATCCCCGTGCCGGACCCCGAGTTCAAGCACGACGAGTGCCATCAAGCTCACCGGCGAGCCGCCGAGCGCCGTCAACCCGCCCGAGGGTTGCCGCTTCCGCCCACGCTGCCCGTTCGCTGGCGAGGAGTGCAGGTGCAGCCCATGCTCACGGATGAGACGCACCGCGTGGCGTGCCACCACCCGCTCTTGACGCTGAGCGTCAAGGAAGAGGTGAACGCCTAACACACACGTTCATGCGAACTCCATGCGTTGCCCCCGGCCCGCTGACGCGAGCCGGGGGCAACGTTATGTGCGACAGCCACACCGTCGGGCCGTTATGCGCATCTGAAGGGCGCAGGGCTGCTTCGCCCTCCTAGTGCCCGTCGCGGCTCGCTCCCAGGCATCGTCGAGGGCGCTGCCGTTGGGCTGGTGTGCTCGCGGATCTGGCCGACCGTTCCCCTACCCCGTTCCCGTCAGTGATGCCCTACCGGCGTTTATCAGCACCCCACCGAGCGGCATTGCACCAGTGAGGGAGCCTGACACCAGGGATAATGGTGGGGGTTTTGCAGCATGAGGAGCCCTCCCTTTGGCGTGTCGCCGGCGTGTCGCGCCCCTCATGGTGCAAATGCCCCCGTTGGGTGGCGGCGAGGTCGCGGTTCGGGGCGGTGCGTCACCCACATCGCAGACCACACGTTCGGCCACGCTCCCACAATGAAACAACCACCGTCAATGTTCATTGTCGACCACCAGCAAGCCGACCAGTCACCACACAACCAACACGTTTTTCCTGTAAACCGCGTGTACGAGGTCTCTGCACACCATTGGCGCCATCCGACGGTAGAGACGCGTGTGGGGCACGACCACTCGGTCGTGCCCCACAGGCTATTCGCTAGTGTCAGCGCGTCACTTGGAGACGGCCTTCTTCAGCGTGGAGCCAGCGGAGAGCTTCACACCGTAGCCAGCGGGAATCTTGATCTCTTCGCCGGTGCGGGGGTTACGGCCGGTGCGGGCGGCGCGCTCAACACGCTCGACGGAGAGCAGACCGGTCACCTTGACGGCCTCGCCCTTAGCCAGGGACTCAACGAGGACGGCCTGGAAGGCAGCCAGGGCCTCGTCGGCCTTCGCCTTGGTCAGGTCGGCGCGTTCGGCAATCTGAGCGACAAGCTCGGTACGGTTCACGGACATTGAGAAACCTCATTCCTGTTCGTTCTTGGTTACCACTGTCGTGGCCACGAATGACACACTACGAAATCTTTGGCGATTTTGCCGACTTTAGGGCCAGATTTCGCGGATTTCACGAAATATCTCGTTTTTCTGCTCAAATACCGTCAATTCTGTGCGACAGGTCACTCAAACTTGCCGAGTGGTTGCAATTCTGCGGAACTCAAATGCGTCACCACCGGCACGTTTTTCGATAACAGGAACTTTCACGCACACCGAGGACACACCCCTCTCATTAAAACGGACAAACATAGACGGCGACGCACACAGACCCCACCCACACATTCCGCTTCAGTAGCAGGTGTCGCCCATCCTCGCGGTTGCTCACGAGACGGAAAGAAGCCGGGACATACACCCCCGCGGGCATACAACACCCCGCGGACACCCCGCGGGCATACACAAGGGTGGGGAGCGACCTCATGGCCACTCCCCGCCCCGATGAAAAGCTTCGCGATGCCTCAGGCCGAAGCGCGCTGCTTGTTCCAGACGACGAGGCCCCAGCGGGGGAGCTCGGCATTCAGGGTGGCGACGTATTCACGAACGCGCTCGATCTCGCGCGCGAACTCGGGGGTCCATGTGTCGGGGTTGCGACGATCCATTCGTACTCCTCACTGAGCGCCGATGAGCATCGGATGGGTTAACGTTAACGCTCACCCGCGCATAAGGCAAGCACGATTACAAAAAAGAGCCTCTAACGAGGGCAAACTCCTGTCGAACCGCGCACAACGAGGCGCGTTGGACGCACGTACCTGTCCACCGATTCACCGTCGAGCGCATAGCTGACCGCCTTAAGCGCGCAGCGCCCAAGGTCCGCGAAATCCTGACGCACCGTCGTCAGCCCCGGCCCCGCGTAGGCGGCCATCGGCACGTCGTCGAAACCCGCGACCGACACGTCACCCGGAACACTCACCCCGGCCTCGGCGAAGGCTCGGAGGAGGCCGACCGCGACCTCATCGTTCGCGCACATGACGGCATCAGGCAGGCCATCCTCGACGAGGTTCTGTCCTGCAACGTACCCCCAGCGCGCCTCCCACGAGCCGACGAGCGGCTCGCGCATCGGCAGACCCGCCTGGACCATCGCCTCGCGCCACCCGGCCACGCGTTCACGCGCCTCGAACCACTCCTGAGGACCCGCCACGCAGGCAATATCGCGATGACCGAGCGTCGTCAGGTGCTCCGCGAGCGCGCGCGCACCTCCGCGCTGGTCCGCGTGAACGACCGACACCCCGCGACCGAAGGTGCGCCCGCCGGAGACCGCAATCACCGGCACAGACGCGCCCTGCGATGCCACGGCCTCGGCGAGAGAATCCACCGGCGCGATGACCACGATCGCCTCGGCCGCCAAGGAGGAGAAGTGGTCGAAGGCACTGGCCACGTCGTCGGGACCGAAACGATCGAGGGCCACAACCGACGTGAAAAGCCCGGCCTCGCGGGCGGCGACCTCCAGGGCAACCAGCATCGAGGAGGGCCCGAAGTGGGCCGAGGTTGTGGTCACGACGCCGATAATGCCCGAGCGGGCGGTCACCAGGGCACGGGCAACCGAGTTCGGGCGGTATCCCAGCTGTTCAATCGCGGCCTGCACGCGCTCACGTGTCCGAGGCGATACGCGCCCCTTGCCGTTCACAACGCGAGACACCGTCTGATGCGAGACACCGACCATCTCCGCCACGTCCGCCATCGACGGAGGACGACCATTGCGCGACATACCGGCCTCCCTCCCGCATACGTCCAGCTTTGTTCACATCGTAAACGAAAAGCACCCGGAACATATCACTCGCCACACTTTTTAAATAACTCATAACACACTTATCCCGATCACAGAGAATGGAGGGGTCCCTTCAACACTTGGATTAAGGTCCAGGAGACACAGATGGCATCAAGCCCCTCGTCCGCTCCCCACCCCGTCGATCAAGTCCCTCCCTTTGGGAAACTCACCATTCTGGGCATTCAGCACGTCCTCGCGTTCTACGCGGGCGCCGTGGTCGTCCCGCTCGTCATCGTCAAACAGCTTGGACTCGACGATGAAACTCTCATTCACCTCATCAACGCAGACCTGCTCACCTGCGGCATCGCCACCATCATCCAGTCGGCCGGCATCGGCCGCTTCATCGGCGTGAAGCTCCCCCTCATCCAGGGCGTCACCTTCACCGCAGTCTCCCCCCTCATTGCGATCGGTGCGGCGGCTACGCCACCCGGTGCCGACCCGAAGACCGGCCTAGCCACCATGTACGGCTCCATCATCGCCGTCGGCCTCCTCGTCTTCCTGGTCGCCCCCTTCTTCGCCAAGCTCCTGCGTTTCTTCCCACCGATCGTCACGGGTACGCTCCTGACGGTCATGGGCACGACCCTGCTGTCCGTCTCTGCCGACGACATTTTGAGGTGGACTGACAATGCACCGGCAGACACGAAGGCCGCGCTCACGTTCGAATCACTCGGCTACGCCATCGGCACCATCGTCGTCATCGTCCTCATTCAACGCCTCTTCAAGGGCTTCATGGGAACGCTCTCAGTCCTCCTCGGCCTCGTCATTATGACGGGCGTCGCCTTCGCGATGGGCAAGACCAATTTCACAGGCGTCGGAAAGGCCAGCTGGGTGGCCGTCACCCACCCCTTCTTCTTCGGGCTCCCCCAGTTCTCTGTGACCGCCATCATCGCGATGATCATCGTCATGGCCGTGACCGCAGTGGAGACCACGGGCGACGTCTTCGCCACCGGCGAGGTCGTGGGCAAGCGCATCGCCCCGCGCGACATCGCCAACGCCCTGCGCGCCGACGGCCTGTCCACCCTGCTGGGCGGCGTCCTCAACTCCTTCCCCTACACCTGCTTCGCGCAGAACGTCGGCCTTGTGCGCCTCACCCGCGTGAAGTCCCGCTGGGTCGTCACCGCGGCGGGCGTCTTCATGATCATCCTGGGCCTGCTGCCCAAGGCTGCGGCCATCGTCGCAGCCATCCCCTCCCCCGTCATCGGCGGCGCTTCCCTGGCGATGTTCGCCAACGTCGCCGTCGTCGGCATCCAGACCCTGGCGAAGGTCGATCTGCGCGACAACCGCAACGCCGTCATCGTCTCCACGTCGATCGGCCTGGCACTCCTCGTCACCTTCAGAAGAGCGGACATCCTCTCGGCTATGCCCTCCTGGCTGCAGATCATCTTCGGCTCCGGCGTGACCATCGGCTCGCTGACGGCGATCATCCTCAACATCCTGTTCTTCCACATCGGACGCCAGGCCTCGCCGGACGTGGCCGTGGTCGACGGAAAGAAGATCAACCTGGACGACGTCAACGCGATGGATCGCGACCAGTTCGTCACGACCTTCTCCTCGATGTTCTCCTCGCACACGTGGCCGGTCGAGCGCGCCTGGGAGTCCCGTCCCTTCGCCTCCGTCTCCGAGCTGCGTTCCTCCTTCGAGGACGCGGTCCTGGCGGCCAGCCCCGAGGAGGCCGAGGAGCTCATCGCGTCCTACACGGACGTCGTCTCCCTGATCCTCGACGGCGCGGGCGACGAGCAGGCCAGCTCGGATACCTCGTCCCTGTCGGTGGGCGACGTGACCCCCGAGGAGGCCGAAGAGCTGCGCGCCCTGGCTGCCGCCTACCATGAGAAGTTTGGTCGCCCGCTGGTCATCTGCGTGGACAACGTGGTGGATCGCAAGCACCTGCTGTCCTCGGGCTGGCGCCGCGTCGAGCACTCCCCCGCTCGCGAGGCACGCTTCGCGCTCGGCGAGGTCATCGACATCGCCGACCTGCGTTTCGATCAGCTGGTCGCCGACGCCAACCCCATGCGCGCCGCGTGGGACGCTGGCTTTGAGCGCCTCTGAGTAGCACTCAGAGTCTCCAAAAGACGAGGCCGGGGCGCGTTGGGCAATATGCCTGACGCGCCCCGGCTTTTGCGCAGCCTATTGTGGGCGATTTTACCCTGGTGATGTGCGTTGTGGACACCACAACTCCCCAATCAGCTGGCGGTGAGACCGCTCAGCGGGGCGCCGCATGAGGGTCCGAGGGAGGTCGCGTGACGCGATTACCTCAATCAACGACGGAATTGCACGACACAAGGGTCCGACACGCCGGCAACACGCGTTGAGAGGGTTTCGCGTAGTACCCCCTCAGCACTGCCACTTCAGAAGCCACCGAAGGTGGCAAGCACCAACGAACTGGATAGGAAACGACGATCTGGATAGGTCATCGGCTTCTGGATAGGACAATAACCTATCCAGAAGAGCCGTTCCTATCCAGAAGACAACTTCCGCCGTAGGAAATACGCACCACAGGCCCCGCCACAAAACTCCCACCGCACAGACTTCGCAGCATAGACCGCGGCGCCATCACACCAACGCATAGCACTTTTCACCCACAGTTCACCCGAGTCGCTCCAGGTGCAGATACGCCGAGGGGCCGACCTCGTGGTCGGCCCCTCGGCGTATCCCATCAACACAGTGCAAGTTGTCCCAGAAGGCTCCTCAATGATGTCTCGTCGGCATTGCTCGGGCCCGTGTGGCCCGTGCCGTATTCCCTTGTGATGACACCTACTGTAGGGACCCAACCTTGCGGCAATGGCAAGGTGAGCTGAGAATATCCTGGGAAATTAACCCCACAGATAACTGAGTGATCCCAATACGAGTGTGCGCCCCCGGTTTCCCGGGGGCGCACACTGCGTTACGCGCTGTCAGTGCTGCGCGTTAGGCCTCAGCCGTTCCATTGGCCGTTCTCGGCGAAGTAGTGCCACTTCCAGCCGATCCAGTGCCCGCCCGTGTACATGGCACCCGAGTCGGTGCTCAGGTAGTACCAGAAGGAGCCCTGGCGCAGCCACCCGGTCGTCAACGCGCCGCTGGAGTGCATGAAGTACCAGGATGAGCCGTCCTTGATCCAACCGGTCGCCATCGCGCCACTGCCGGGTGTCAGGTAGTACCAGGTCAGCCCATCGAGCAGCCAACCGGTGACCATGCGACCCGTCGCCGGATCCAGGTAGTACCAGGACGCACCATCCTTCACCCAACCACTCGCCTGAGCACCCGAAGCGTCGTGGTAGAACCACGAACCAGCCTCGCTCACCCAGCCGGTGCGCATGTATCCGCTGGCATCGAAACGATAGGTGGCTCCGTCGATGAGGGCAGCACCGTTCCTGGGGTACGAACCGTCTGCGTAGCGGTACCACCAGCCGACCGAATCACTAATCCACGCCCCACCCTGGGGCGCGGGCACCGGGGACGGATCCACGCTCGGAGCCGGAGTCGGCTCGGGAGCGGGCGTCGGATCCACCGTCGGCTCAGGTGCCGGTGTCGGAGCAGGAGTCGGATCGCCCTGGAGGCGCACCTCCTGCTTGGCGGGGTTGACGCCCCAGTCCCAGGCGAAGAGGTACGGGGTCACCGGGGCCTCGTCCGTGCGTCCCTGCTGCGCCCAGGCGGCCTTCAGCTCCGAGACGGGCACGGCGAAGTGGTAGCGATGCGTGCCGTCGGCCAGGATCTCGCCGTCGTCCTCGACGAGCTTGCGGTAGTACCACGTGCCGTCGGCATCCTCGTGGAAGTCGATGCCGGCCACGGGCGAGGCGTCGGTGACGTCGAAGGACACCGTGCGGGCGTCGCCCTCGCCGCTCACCGTCAGGTTAGAGATGACGGGGGCCTGCGTATCCAGCGTGAACTCGTAGCTCATCTGGTGCTTGTGCGAGGACGGACCATCCGTCGCAGCCTCGATCGTCAGCGTGTAGGCGCCGTCGGGCAGCTCGTTGCCGGACTGGTCGTAGCCATCGAAGAAGGGTTCCTCACCGGCGAACTCACCCGGCTTCGTCCAGCCGGTCTCGAGGTCGTAGAGGGACTTGCGCACGCGGTTGATCGTGTAGGAGCGCACTGACTCGCCCGCGGAGTTGCGGTAGGTGACAGACATCGACGGGACCGAGCGCAGCATGCCGGTCATCGGCGCGATCCTATCGGGGGCGCCCGCCCACTTGGCACGCGAGGTGATGAGGCGCTGCGTGTTGATCGTGGTGACCAGGTTCGAGTCCTGCTTGTCCGACAGCGGGTTCAGCGCTCCCAGCGGGATGGACGAGTGCGCGTTGACCAGCGCGGAACGGAAGACGTGCACGGGTGTCGTCTCGTCGTCCGACCACTTGCCGTCGAAGACGTCCGGGGCTCCCCACGAGCCGTAGAAGCCCAGGTAGGGCACGGTCAGGCTCGGGGTCCCGTCCTCGCTCGTGAAGGTCACGGCGCCGTCGATGAAGGTACCCTTCGGGGTGTTCTCCGAGGCAAAGGCCGCAAACTCGGACTCGGGGGTCACGGTGACGGTCACGGTGGCGTTCGACATCGCGGGGACCGTGATCTGCTGGGCGTCCCCGGCCTCGGCGACGCCGTCACCGGAGAAGGTCAGCGAGATTCCTGCGCCCGCCCAGTTCTGCGAGTGCTCGAGGAAGAGGCCATCCTCGACCATCTCGGAGAGCGCCTGGCCGCCGAGGGTGTAGGTGTAGGCAGCGTCGGAGAGGTTGGTCAGCTGCACCTGGAAGGTCCAGCCCTTCGTCCCGTCGCCGAGGTCGGCCTTGGGTCGGGAGGGATCGGCGGCGCCGACGACGGTCGGGTAGACGGTCGCGGTGGTCGCTGCGAGCGCGTCGACGGTGCCCGCGCCGACCCTGCGCGGCGAGTAGTAGGTGCCGTCGCTCAGCTCGACGTCGATGAGCGGGTGAGCGGTGCCCATGAGGAGATTGGTGACGACTGCGTTCTTCTGCTCGGCGCTCATTCCAGAGAAGGCAGGATCGCCCGCGAGGCGCTCGCGCACAAGGGCGCTGATGCCCGCGACCTGCGGGGATGCCATCGAGGTGCCCGACAGGCGCTGATACTCGTTGCCGAGGTAGGCCGACATGATGTCGCCGCCGGGGGCAGCGATCTCAGGCTTGAGGGTCAGGTCGGGGGCCACACCCCACGCCGAGAACTCCGAGGCCGTCGGGTTGTTCGAGGCCAGCACGATGCCGGAGTGCGTGACGGTCACGGTGACGTCGGCTCCGTTGGCGGCGGCCAAGGCCTCGCGGATCGCCTCCCCGTCACGCTTGGTGATGGTCACCGTCGGCATCGACGTGGTCGAGCCGAGGATCGCCTGGTAGGGCGTGTCTGCCTCATCCGTATCGGCGACCATGAGGGCCGCGGGTGCCGGCGAGAGGGCCGTCAGGTTGCGCGCCTTGAGCTCCTCAGTCATCGCCGAGCCGTCGCGGGAGTCCGTACCGCCCTTATCCTCGAGGACGATCACGCCGGAGAGGTCGGTGCCCGCGTGCTGCTCGAGCCGGTCGGTGCCACCAGCGCCAGCGTCGACGATGCGGTAGGTCTTCTCGGGGACGTCGCGCAGGCCGCGCACGGCCTCGCCCTGACCGTCAAGGGCGGTGCGGTAGGCGATTGTGCGATCGCCCAGGCTCACGTAGGACAGGGCCTCCTGGTTATCAACGGAGGCGACGGCCAGGGTGGACTTGTAGGAGGCGGGTTCGCCGAGCGTGCCCGTGTCGGGGTCGGTCGCGAACGGCTTGTTCTGGCCGGAGTTGTTGCCATAGGCGTTGGAGAAGGCGTTGCCGCCCGCCGCGTTGACGGTGATGCCAGCGGCGGCGAGCTTCTCGTACACGCCGGCGAAGACACTGCCTGCGTCGCTGCTCATGCCGGAGTCGTCGCCCAGGGACAGGTTGATGACGTCGGGCTTGATGACGAGCGCGTCATCAAGGCCGCCAGCAGGGCGCTGTCGAGCATCGAGCCGTCCTCGTCCGAGGCGACCTTGGCGACGACGATCTGCGCGTGGGGCGCGGTGCCCTGCAGGACGTCCGCATTGGCGGCCGCGATCGCGGTGACGTGCGTACCGTGGGACAGGTCCTTCTCGGAATGGGGCACGACGTCGGCGTCGTTGTCCGCGTAGTCGTAGGCGAAGGGGGATCTTGCTGTTGACGTACGTGCCCGCTCCGCCGTGCGGGAGCTTGCCCGCGAAGGCCTGCACGTCGGCCTGGCTCATGCGCACATCCACGCCGTCCATCGAGCCGGCGAAGGCGTCGTGGTCGGTCTGCAGGCCAGAGTCGATGACTTCGATGACCTGACGATCGCCCTTGAGGGCAACCTCGTTCGCGCGCGTCATCGCCAGGGACGAGGCGTTCTTGAGGACGGGCGCACCGCTCCCCTCGGCACCGGTTTCCATCGGCTTGTGGACGCCCTCGATGAAGGCGGTCTTCACTCCCTCGACCTTCTGGATCGCGGCGAGAGAGGAGCCGGGCGCCTTGATGGCGAAGCCAACGAAAGCGTTGGTGTACTCGCGCACGGTCGCGACCTGCGCACCGGGGACGACTCCCTCGACAGCGGAGGCGATGCGGGCCTTCACGTCGTCGCGAGTGGCCTGCGTCGAGCTACCGGCTGTTCCATCCTCCAGCTGGACGATGATCGTCGTCGGGGTGTCGTCGGCCGCCTCCTGGGCGGAAGAGGCGTCGGGCAGGGTCACTCCCCCGGCCTCGGCCTGGCGGATGGACAGCAGCGCGTCCTCGACTCGTGTACCCGACTGGGCGTCCTTCGACGAGGTGTAGGTGGGGTTGGCGGGGAGGACACCGCCCGGCTGCGGGCTCGCTGCGAGTGCCGGGACGCTCACGCCGGTCAGGGCGAGGGCTGCGGCGAGCGCGAGTGCCGGGGTGGAGTGATGGGTCATCAATGGCTCACTTACGTATCGACGAGATGACGATCTGGTGCGCGTCCGGGTGACGCGCCGTCCCATTATGCGAAAGTTCTTCCAGTTGTGCAGTATGCATGTCCGATAGATGGCCCAGTGTCCACACACTGACATTTTGTGCAGGCCCGAATATAAGCCGAGGGGCCGACCTACGGTCGGCCCCTCGGCTTATCCCATCAACACAGTGCAAGTTTTCCCAGAAAGCTCCTTGAAAAAGTCTCGCCGGCATGTCCCGGACCCTCATGGTCCGTGCCGTATTCCCTTGTGATGACATTCATTGTGAGGAGCGAACCTTGCGACAACAGCAAGACAACCTGAAAAAACCCTGGGAATTTTGGCGCTTAACCGCTTCGACAGACGTCAGGCCCGCACACCCAACGCGAATCGGGGGGCGGGCCTGGACGGTCAGTGTCAGGGGCAACCTAGCTGATCAGCTGCCCCGTCTCAGAGAAGGTGTACCACGTCCAGAAGATGCGCAGTCGGCCCGTGGCCATCGCGCCGCTTCCGGTCTTCAGGTAGTACCAGGCACCGCCGTCCTTGAGCCACCCCGTCATCATCTTGCCGGTGGTGGGATTGAGGTAGTACCAGGTGTCGCCGTCCTTCACCCAGCCGGTCTGCATCTTCCCCGTGGCCGGGCTCAGATAGTACCAGGACGAACCATCCTTGAACCAACCCGTGGCCATGGCACCCGTGTTCGGATCCAGGTAGTACCAGGACGAACCATCCTTGACCCAACCGGTTTGCATCTTGCCGGTGGCCGGGCTCAGGTAGTACCAGGAGGAGCCGTCGAGAACCCAACCGGAGGCCTGCTCGCCCGAGAAGCCGTGGTAATACCACGCGCCCCCCTCGAAGAACCAACCGGTGCGCATGTTTCCTTTGGCAGTAAAGCGGTAGGTCTGTCCGTCGATCACGAGCGAGGTGCTCGTGGCGCGTGTACCGTCCGCGTAGTGGTACTGCCAGCTGCGACCGCTGCGCACCCACTTTCCCTGCGCGGGCACCGAGGCCGAGGAGGCCTTGAAGGTCACGGTTGTCGAGCTCACGAGTTTCGATTCGTCACGCACGTCGATACGCGCGACGATGCCGTTGCTGGTCGGAGTCCAAGAGAAGGAGCCCGTCGAAGTGGCGGTGTCCGAGCTTTCTGACATCGCGGCCCAGTCCTGCAGGACGGTTTCACGCCCGTCGGGCTCGATCTGAACGAGACGCATCTGGCGTGTGCCCAGGACGCCAGCCTGAGTGGAGACAGACACTGTCGTCGGGACGCCAACCGCTGAGGTGAGAGTGTACCCGGACCCAGCCTCGTCGATGCCGGTGCCCGACACACTCAAGGCCGGCTCGGCGTATTCGAAGAGGTTGGCCGTGTTGTACCCAGCTTGCGTCATGGCAGCCTCGGTGATCTGCCACGCCTGAGAACCCCGGGGAGCTGCGACGTAGACGGCGGTGTCGGCCTTGAGGTCGGCCGCCATATCCTCGGCGAGCTTGAGCTCCTTCACCGTCGAAGGCAGGACCAGGACGCGGGGCGTGTCGAACCAGAACGTGAAGCTGGTCATCCCCTCACCGAAGTACGCGCTGTCGGGACGTCCGTTGGTGGCCTTGCCCTCGTAGTAGAACTCGCCATCATTGCCGCCGCGCACGATGATGTGGCGCGGGGTGGTGGTATCGCGCGGAGTCATCCACAGTTCCGTGACCTGCGAACCCAGCTCGACGGTGTCCAAGCCGTTGTTGACGAGGCCTCGGGCCACGGTCACCGAGTCGGGAATGACGATGTCTGTCAGGTTATCGCAGCCGTCGAAGGCGCCAAATCCGATCGTGGTCAGGCCCTCGGGCAGGACGGCGCGGCGCAGGGACATGTTCTTCGAGAAGGCGTAGTCAGCGATCGCGACCGTGCCGCCAGGAACCGTGAATTCGGTGGCCCCGTTCGTGGGCAGAGACAGGACGAGGATTCTGCCCCCGATGGACTTCTGGTAGAGGACGCCGCTGTCCACCGAGTAGACGGGATTGGCGGGTGTGACGCTCAGCGAGGCCAGGGACGTCGCCCCGACGAACGCGCCTTCCCCGATGGAGGTCAGGCCCGAGCCCAGGTGAACGCGGGTCAGGTAGCTGTTGTCGGAAAAGGCGAACTTCCCGATGCTCGTCACCGATTCGGGCACCGTGACCGAGGTGATCGGCGCGGCTTCGAACGCGTAGTCCTCCACACTGGTGAGGCGCCCCAGGTCGGGGCGGAAGTTCACCTCGGTGAGCGTCTTATCGTAGCGGAAGGCGCTGTCCGACACGGCCGTCGCGCCTCCCAGGTCAACGCGCTCCAGCTTGGGCATGTACCAGAACGCCATGTCGTCCATGGATTCAAAGCCTTCCGGCAGGGTCAGGGAGGTGACCTGCGAGCTCGCGAACGCCGCCTTTTCCACACGACGCAGGGTCGAGGGCAGAGTCACGGAGGTGATCTGCGCAGATGTGAAAGGCTCCTCGTCGATCGTCGAGGTCCCTCGGCAATCGCGTAGCTACCACCGGCGTTCTTCGCCTCCGGGTAGGTCGCCAGGTGCGTCAGGCCCTTCGTGTACAGGACGCCGTTGAGGCTCTGGTAGTTCTGGTTGGCATCGTCGACGTCGATGCTCTCCAGGAGCGGGGTGCGCGCAAATGCCGCGAACAGGCCCTGGGCCGACACCTTCGGACCGACGTGGACGGAGCGCAGCTTTGCCATGTCACTGAAAGTCTCCAGGCCCGCCATCGTGAGAGAACGGGGCAGGGTGATGTGTTCGAGCGCCGTGTTTGCGAAGGCGCGATCCCCGATCGTCTCCAGCTGCGAGGGGTGGGCGTCGTCATCCTGGAAGGTAACCTCGGTGAGCGGCTGGCCTGAAAAGACATAGTCGTCGATTGCGCGCACGCTCGCGGGGATCCACACGCTCGTCAGGCTCGTGCCATTAAAGGCATTTGCGCTGATCTCGGTGACGCCCTCGGGGATACGCACCTCGCTGGCACCACCGGTGTAGCCCACGAGCACGCCGGCGGCGTTGATGATGAAGCCGTCGGCATCTGCGTTCAGCGAGGCGGCAGCGTTAGCCTGCCCGGCGGCATCAGCACTGACCGCATGGGCAGCAGGCACGCCAAGCGCAGTCAGCGACAGGGTGCCGGCAAGCGCAAACGCCAGCACCGCAAACTTTGAATGGGACATCTGTGAACCCCTAAATTAGCATTCGGTAGGAGAAGGCCTCGCGTTGCGATCGCAGCCATTCATGTCAAACATATCGCTTTTTAGGGTTTTCGGATACCCCTACGACCCATTCTCTCAACATATGTCGGCCGATTCACCCGCATCTGCGCAAGTAGTAGCATACTTAGCCCTTTCACGAAGGCCTGGCATCACCTAGCTGATTCACCTCCTTCTCATCGAGTTTTTCTAGGGTTTTGTTGCATCTTTCCACTCAACCTGTCAAGAAGACCAATAGTTTATATTGATCGCATCTGACAACGACCCCAACCGCCCGTTACGCAGGCGATTTACTTCATGATCGACCGAATGGTCGAACAAGATGCGCACGTCGCACCCTGGGTTGACCCGCCATGGCGACAAATGACCAATGGGTGGTGAGACAAGCACACGCCCCCGGATGATCTCCGGGGGCGTGTGGGAAGCCTGGTAACAGGTCAGTTCATCAGCTGTCCTGAGTCAGCAAAGCGATAGGAACGCCAGCCGATCCGCTGGGAGCCGGTGGCCATCACTCCGTTGCTCGGGTCGAAGTAGTACCAAGCTCCGTCCAGCTGCAGCCAGCCGGTGGCCATGGCACCACCCGCGGGGTGCAGGTAGTACCAGGAGGACCCCCGTTGCAGCCAGCCGGTGACCATCGCACCGGAGTCGGTGCTCAGGTAGTACCAGGAGGAGCCCTGTCGCAGCCAGCCGGTGGTCAGCGCGCCGCTGGGGGCCATGTAGTACCAAGAGGACCCATCCTTGACCCAACCGGTCGCCATCGCACCACTGCCGGGTGTCAGGTAGTACCAGGTCAGCCCATCGAGGATCCATCCCGTCACCATGTGTCCGGTCGTCGGGTTCAGGTAGTACCAGGAGGAGCCATCCTTCACCCAGCCACTCGCCTGAGCACCAGACGGATTGTGGAAGTACCACGCGCCATCCTCACTCGCCCAGCCAGTACGCATGTAGCCATCCGCACCGAAGCGGTAGATCGAGTTACCGATCTGCACCGTCCGGCCAGCCGGATAGGTGCCATCCGCATAGCGGTACCACCAGCCGACAGAGTCGCTCACCCACTGGCCGTCCTGCGGGGCAGGAGCCGGAGTCGGCTCGGGAGCGGGCGTCGGGTCCGGAGTCGGCTCGGGAGCGGGCGTCGGGTCCGGAGACGGAGCAGGCGTCGGCTCAGGCGCCGGTGTCGGGTCCGGGGTACCCGGCAGCTTGATCATGAGGGTGCTCGTCAGGTACGAGGCGTCGCGCACCTGCACACGCAGGCTCACGTCCGCGGCGGACGGGGTCCACGGGAAGGTCACGGAGGAGGCCGCAGCTCGATCCCCGCTGTCCGTCACCGTCGTCCAGTCGCGCACGAGCGTCTCGGTGCCATCCGCTCCGATCTGCACGGCGCGCACCTGCTGCGTACCAGCGATACCACCGGCAACCTCAGCCGTCACGTCGACCGACGCGCCGACCTCGCCCGTGTACGTGTAACTTCCCCCCGGCCTCGGCGATGTTCGTACCCGCCAGGGTCATCGACGCACCCGTGTAGGTGTGCAGGTGCGAGGGGTCGATGCCGGCCGCCTCGAGGGCGTCCTTTGGCGACGTTCCACGCCTGCGAACCCTCGGCCGCGGCGACGTACACGTGGGTGTCGTCCTTCTTCTCGTCGCTCAACTCCGGCTCAAGGTAGAGGCGGGTCAGCGTCGAGGGCAGGACGAGGACGCGCGGGACGTCCACGCCGAAGGACACGCGGGTCATGCCCTCGCCGAAGTAGGCGCTCTGGCGGCGTCCGTTCGTCGGGCGACCGTCGTACACGAAGGAGCCGTCCACGCCGCCGCGCACGACGATGCGACGAGGCATGGGAACCCAGCTGCCTTCCATGCGGATCGAGGTCACCTTGGAGCCGTACTCGACGAGTTCCAGGGAGTTTCCGGTGACGCCGCTCGAGCGCTCGACCGACTCGGGGATGACCAGCTCGGTCAGGGCAGTTGTGCCCGCGAAGGCGTCGTCGCCGATGACCTTGAGGCCGTCGGGCAGGACGACACGGGTGAGCGTCTTGTTGTTGGCGAATGCCGTCGCGCCGATCTCGACCGTGCCCGCGCGCACCGTGTAGTCGGTGAGAGTGTTGGCGGCCGGGGACAGCATCAGGTGCAGGCCATCATTCGCCTTGCGGTACAGGACGTTGTGCTCGGCCGAGTACACCGGGTTGTCGGCGGAAACGGTCAGCGTCGCGATCTTGCGGTCGTTGTACAGGGCGGTCTCAGCGAAGGACGTGACACCCGCTCCGATGTGGAACGAGGTCAGGGCCGTGCTCTCCGAGAACGCCTGCTCGCCGACTGCGGTCACCGAGTCAGGAAGGGTCACGGAGGACTGCGCCGTGCGGCTAAACGCGAAGTCGCCGATCGTGGTCAGGCGGCCGAGCTCGGGCCGGAAGTTGACCCCTTCCTTGGCGCTCGTGGACTCAAACGCGCTGCCGCCCAGGGAGATCGTGCCACCCAGGTCGATGCTCGCGAGCTTGTCAGCGGAGCAGAAGGCGCAGGTGCCGACCGTCTCGAACTTCTCGGGGAGGGTGACCGCGGTGAGCGCGGAGAGGCGGAAGGCCTCGTCCCCAATCGAGCGCAGGCTGTCGGGCAGGGTCACGGAGGTGATGCCAGCCTTCTGGAAGGCCTTGGGCGCGATCGTCGCGACTCCGTCCAGGACCGTGTACGTGCCTCCCGTGTTCTTGGCGGCCGGGTACAGGATCAGGCGCGAGTGGTCCTTGGAGTACAGGACTCCGTCCACGCTCTCGTAGTTCGGGTTCGCGGGATCGACCTCGACGCTGGTCAGCGCGGCGGTCTCGGCGTAGCCCGAGGTCACCGAGTCGGCGGCTACGTTGGGGCCCAGCTTGATCGTGGTGAGCGCCGAGTTGTAGTCGAAGACCTCCGCGCCGATCGTCACCACGGAACGCGGCAGCTCGATGGCCGCCAGGCTCGTGTTGGCGAACGCGCGGTCGGCGATCGTGGTCAGCTGGGCGGGGTGGGCCTCGTCGTCAACGAAGGTGATCTTCTTCAGCGAGCTGTAGATGAAGGCCTCCAGGCCGATGGAACGCACCGAGGCGGGGACCGTCACGTGCTCCACGGTGGAGCTCGCGAAGGCGCGCTCGCCGATGGAGGTCACGGTGTCGGGCAGGGTGACCTCGGTGGCCGAGCCCTTGTACTTCACGAGGACGCCGTCCTCGTTGATCTCGAAGTCGTCGGCGTCGGCGGCGCGCACCGTGACGGGGATGGACGCGGTCTTGGCCGCGCCGGCCTCGGTGGTGACGGTGGCGGTCAGCGTGCCCGAACCAGCGTGATCACCGGCGGTCAGGGTCGCCTTGCGCGTGTCAGTGTCGGCGGCGACCGTGGCCAGGTCGGCCGGCTCCACGCTCCACGTCACCGCGCGGTCCTTCAGCGAGGGCGCCAGGTAGGCCTTCACGGAGGCGGTCTCGCCCACCTTGAGCGTCACCTGGGTGTCCGCGAGCTCGATGCCCGCGTCCTCAGAGATCGTGCGCACGCGGATCCGAGCGCTGGCCGACAGGGTCGGCTGGGACGCGTCGGTCGCGGTGATCGTCGCCTCGCCGGCGGCCAGGGTGCGGACCTCGCCGTTTTCGTTCACGGTGGCCACGGCCTCGTTCGAGGACGTCCATACGAGGTCGGTGACATTCGCGTTCGCCGGCTCGTAAGAGGGACTCAGCGCGACCGTCTCGCCCGCGACAACCTCGGAGTCCTGCGGAGTGAGCGACAGGGAGGTCATCGTGATCGTGCTAAAGCGGATCACCCGACGGGCCTGGTTCTTACCCCAGTCCCACGCGAACAGGTAGGCGGTCGCCGGATCCGAGGAGTCCGCGCGGTCGATGAGGTCGGCCCACTTGATCTCGTAGTGCTTGGCGTAAGTGCCGTCGGCCTGACGGTTCGCGCCCACGGCCTCCTTCTCGTCGTAGTAGCGACGCGAGGTCGGGGACTCGGAGAAAGCGATGCCAGCCAGCGGAGAGTTGTCGGTGACGTCGAAGGACACGACGCGCTCATCGCCCTCGCCGGTCACCGTCAGGTTGGAGATGACGGGAGCCTCGGTGTCCAGGGTGAAATCCCAGGTCAGCTGCGAGGCCACGCTCGAGGGCGCGACCGAGGCCGCATCGATCGTCAGCTTGTAGCGGCCCGCGGGCAGCTCCTTGCCATCCTTGTCGAAGCCGTCGAAGACGGGGTTGTTGCCTTCCTGGCTTTCGATGGGCTCGACCTTGCTAGCGTGGTAGTTGAACAGGGACTTGCGGGCGCGCTCGAAGGTGTACTCACGCACGACCTCGCCGGCCTCGTTCGTGTAGGTGTAGGTCACCTTCGGGGAGTTACGCAGCAGGCAGGTGCGCGGCAGGATGCGCGAGGGGGCCTCGGGCAGCGCAGAGCGCGACATGATGAAGTACGCGGGGTCGACCGCGCGCACATCGTCAATTTCCTGTCCGGCGAGCGGGTTCAGGGCGCCCAGGGGAACCTCGGTCGCGGGGTTGATGAGGGTCGATGAGCAGGCGTGCGCGGTGCTCGTCGTACCGTCGTACCACTTGCCGTCGAAGACGGCGGGCGCGCCCCAGGAGCCGTAGAAGCCCATGTAGGGGACGGTCAGTCGGGCTGACCGTCGGCACTGGTGAAGGTGACAGCACCGTCGATGAACGTGCCCTTGGGTGCGTTCGCGTTCGCGTACGAGGCAAAGGCGCCCTGCGGGGTCACGGTGACGGTCACGGTCGCGGTGCCCTTGGCGGGCACGGTCACCGAGTCAGCGGAGTAGGTCAGGTCGATGCCCTGCCCCGCCCAGTTCTTGGAGTGCTCAGTGAAGAGGCCCCCCTCGACGATCTCGGAGAGCGCCTGGCCGCCCAGCGTGTAGGTGTGGTCGGCGTCGGAGATGTTCGTCAGGGTCACCTGGAAGGTCCAGCCGGTCGTCCCCTCTCCGAGGTCAGCCTTGGGACGCCACGGATTCTCGGCTCCCACGACGCTCGGGTAGACGGTCGTGGTCGTGGCTGCGAGGGCGTCCACCTGGCCGGCGCCCACGCGGCGCGGCGAGTAGTAGGTGCCGTCGTTCTGGTCGATGTCGAGCAGCGGGTGGGCGGTGCCCATCATGAGGGTGGTGACGATCGCTGCCTTGTCCGCCTCCGACAGGCCGGCGAATGCCGGGTCGTCGTTGACGCGCTGGCGTACGAGGGTCGCGATGCCCGCGACCTGCGGGGTCGCCATGGACGTGCCCGACATGGAGCGGTACGTGTTGCCCAGGACAGCCGCGACGATGTTGCCGCCGGGGGCCGCGATCTCCGGCTTGAGCTTGAGATCGGGCGTGACGCCCCACGAGGTGAAGTCGGAGACCGACGGGTTGGTCGAGGCGAGCTTGAGGCCCGCGTGAGGGTTGGAGATGGTGATGGAGCCGGACTCGCTGGCCTTGATGGCCTCGATGAGCGCGTCCTTCTCCTTCTTCGTGATGGTCACGGTCGGCATCGTGTGGGTGGCTTCGATGGTCGCCACGTAGGGGTTTTCGACCGTCTCGGAGTCGCCGATGATGAGGGCGGCGGGCTTGGAGGTCAGCTGGGTGAGTCCCTTGACCTTGGCCTCGTGGGTCATGTCCGCGCCCGTCGCACTGTCGGAGCCGCCGCGGTCTTCGAGGACGATGACCTGCGACAGGTCGCCGGGGTGCTCGGCGACGAGCTTCTCGAGTGCGGCCGCGTCACCGATGCCCGCGTAGACGAGGGTGTAGGTGGCCTCGGGGATGTCGAGGAGGCTCGGCACGACGGCGTCCTTCAGGCCGCGCGACTTGCGGTAGACGACCTGGCGCTCCCCCACCGTCAGGTAGGGCAGTGCGTCCTGGTTGTTGACCGAGGCGACGGCCAGGGTCGAGCTGTAGGACGCAGGCTCGGAGAGCGTGCCGGCGTCGGGATCGGAGGCGTAGGGCTTGTTCTTGCCACTGTAGTTGGAGTACGCGCTGGAGTAGGAGTTACCAGCAGCGGCGTTGACGGTCACTCCCGCGTTGGCGAGGTTCTTGTAGACCTCCGCGTACATGGTTCCGGCCTCGGTGCCCATGCCCGCATCCTCGCCGAGGGAGAGGTTGATCGAGTCGGGCTTGAGAACGACCGCGTCGTCGAGGGCCGCCAGGACCGTGCTGTCGGGGATCGATCCGTCCTTGTCGGAGGCGACCTTCGCGACGATGATCTGCGCGTGGGGCGCGGTGCCCTGCAGGTCAGCCGCGTTAGCGGCGGCGATCGCGGCGACGTGGGTGCCGTGCGACAGGTCCTTGCTGGACTTGGGCAGCACGTCCGCGTCATTGTCCGCGTAGTCGAAGACGAAGGGGATCTTGCTGTTGAGGTAGGCTCCGGTCTTGCCGTGCGGCAGCTGCCGACGAGGGCCTCGACGTCACCCTGGCTCAGGCGCACGTCGACGCCATCCATGGAGCCAGAGAAGGCCTGGTGGGTGGCCTCGATGCCCGTGTCGATAACCTCGACGACCTGACGATCCCCCTTCTGGGTGGTCTGGTTCGCGCGCGTCATCTCCAGGGAGGAGGCGTTTTGCAGGGGCCGGGTCCACGGCCTCGGCGCCCAGCGCGCCCGCGTCGCCCTCGACGACCATGGGCTTGTGGTGGCGCTCGATGAACGCAGCCTTGACGCCCTCGGTCGCCTTGATGGCACCCAGGGACGAGGCCGGGGCCTGGATCGCGAAACCGTCGAGGGCGTGCGTGTAGTCGCGCACGTCGGTGATGTCCGCACCGGGGACCACTGCCTCGACCGAGGTTTCGATGCGTTCCTTGACCGTCTCGTGCTTGGTTGAGGACGACAATCCGAAGACCCGCTGATACCACGGGATGCCGACCGAGCCGTCTTCGAGCTGGACGATGATCGTCGTCGGGGTGTCGTCGGCGGGGACGCTCTCGGGGGTGGTGGTCGGGTTCTCGGCCCCGGCCTCGTCGGCGGCTCCCGACTGCGGGGCGCCGGACTGGGCGTCGACGGACGAGGCTGGGGCGGGGACACCCGACTGGCTTTCCTCGGGGCTGTTGGCCGCGAAAGCCGCCGGGGTGGTCACGGCGGTCATGGCAAGGGTGCCCGCGGTTAGCAGCACCAATGCCGAGGTTGTGCGATGGGACATCTATGGCTCACTTGGTTGACAACTGGGTCAGGGCATGGCCGCGGATACGGCATAACCCAACGTCTAGGGTAGGGTTACCTATCCTTACTGAAAAGTTTTCTTCTCACCATCCGTCGAGGGCTTTACGCACCCATCTTTTCGCCGTAGACTAGCTCTTCTTAGCGAGGCCTTAGTAACAATAGTTGACCGTATTTTTTGCGGCGGTGGCTACCAACGACAAACCCGCCGAGGAGAGCGCGGACACTGGGTCCGAACCATCTCCTGGCGGGTTATGAGTCGCGTGCTCAGTGGCACGCGGATATGGGTCAGAGAATGACCGCGGTGCCCGTCGCGATGGCGGCGAGCATGCCGTTGTTGGTGCCGGCGGTGAAGTAGTCGACCTTCACGCCGACGACCGCGTTGGCACCCATGGCCTGGGCGCGGGCGCACATTTCGTTGACGGCGGTCGCGGAGGCGCCGCCGATCTCTTCCTCGTACTGGGAGGCGCGGCCACCGAACATGTTGGACAGGTTCGCACCGAAGTCCTTGAACATGTTGACGCCGGAGATCGCCTCACCGGAGACCATGCCGATGTACTGCTTGACGGGCGCACCCTCAACGGTCGGGGTCGTCACAACGAGCATCATTCACTCCTTCATAGGGGGCTAACGTGGCAACACTACCCTCGTTCCCCCGCGGAGGCTAGTAGGCCACTGGCCGCACGAGCACGAAGCTCCTAACACCTCACACCCACCAGGCTGCCGCTATTCAGACTATCAGCCTTCGCCCGCGGGTTTGATCGGATGACGCACGATGGTCTTCAGCTTGTCAGCTGCCACCTTGCGAGCGTCCGACAGATAAACCTCATGGTGGCGCCGCTCCTCCGACAGGTCGATCTCGTAGCCTTGCTCGCGCGCGAAGGCATCCATGGCCTCGACCGTGGCAGGCTCGTCGTCGTAGCTACCGACGTGCAGACACTGGACGCAGAGCCCCTCACGTACCCGAGATACTCCGCGATCGAGCAGTCAATCTTCTTTTTCGCCGCCGCTTCCTCGACCGCCCAGCCGAAGACCTCCCGTGTCACGAAGTCAGGCAGACGGATAACGGCAATCCAATTGAAGGCTTCCTTGTGGGCGTAGTCGATCCCCCTCCGCGGCGTCCTGCCACCAGAAGCCTTCCAATGGCGGGACGACAAAGTCGGTATAGCCCTCGATCTGGCGGCTACCTTTCTTGCTCATTTTGATCGTGTAGGAGATGGCATACAAGACGGCGATCGCCTGCTGGTAGGCCCCGCCTTCTTCGTTAGGGTCGCCGCTGCCGCGCACAGCCACGTAGGTAACCGGCGGGACCTCGATAATGCCCGGTCCCTTCTTGGGGGCGTAGAGTTCCTTGTATTCCTTCTTAAAGTCAAAGGCCACGTCAAACTCCTTTGTTCGCCACAATGGTACCGCAAACGCTATCTGTCATTCTCCTCGCTCCCCTATCCGGGCGGCTAAGAGATCCGATTGTCAACTCAGTTCACGGGCGCTTCTGCGCTTCATCACCCACCCACCCTCAAGAAACGCGACTACACGGACCCCACGCAGAGCGCGTTCGCGGATGGGTTATGCGTGTGCGGATAGGCAGCGGGCACGCGGATAGGCTACGCGCGTGCGGATAGGTTATTAGCCTATCCGCGTTCTCGTAACCTAACCATATGCTGGTAACCTATCCGCGCAGCGGCTCAGGGACTCGGTCTTCTCGGGTCAGTGCCCGCCGGACGCGGCGGCGACACGTCAGCACACCAATGCCGCGCCCTTCGCGCCTACCGGAAAGACGCACGGACTCGGCGTCGATGCACCAGCGCGCCGAGGCCATGGGCCGCGAAGCCAAGCAGGCTGTAGCCCACCCCGTAGATGAGCGCGCTGTCGTTGAGGAACAGGTACATCGGCGCCAGGAAACACACGAAGGGCGCGAGCAGCCACAGGAGGCTGAAGCCCTCCTTCACGCCGTCCCAAGCGCCAAAGCCCATCGCGAGTACCGGAAGGATCACGAGCAGGATCAGGAACACGAGGCCCTTCACGATCTCCATCGAGTCCGAAACGTTCGAGAGACTAAACCACGCCGCCGGCACCAGCAGGTAGATACCGAACAGCACGGCGATACGAATCCACGTTGATTTTGTCGCCCACCTCATGACTCAATGATAGCCGCGTCGCATGAAGAAAAAGCTCTTTGACACGTCCACTGTGCAAGCCTCGAAATGGGCGTCAATGAACCAGCGTCGCGGCGCGCGCGACGCTACCAGAGGGGTGACGCCTACTTGCAGAAGCTGCCGAAGAAACCGCGCTTCTTCTCGGCGGCGGCGTACTCCTCGTCGGAATGGTCCTTATCGCACCACTGATTTGCGGGAACCTTCTCCTTCACCGAGTCGATGTGCTTGCCGCAGCCCTTCCAGGTGGTCTTTCCGCATACTTCGCAGGTGGTGGGTCGACACATGATTGCCTCCTTCGTTGTTGTGCTTCGGATCCTCTGGGGAATCGTTGCGCATCGGTGGTTGTTCTATTCGTGATACTAGATCTGTCGCCGCGCTAGGTTAGGCGGAGGAAAAGCTGCTCAAGCTCATCCATCGTCACCCTGTCCGCAGCCACGAACGATTCCGTTCGCACCGACTCAGGGTCGGCCTCGTCCCGCGAGCCGACAACCTCCTGCGCACACTGCGACATGATCGTCGCAACCGCGAGGTAGCTGGCTCGTTTCATGGCGGAGTTGACGGCCGCGAACTGAGTCAAGACCTCCCGGCAGTTTCCGTCCCCACTTTCCAGCTGCTCGATGAGGGCGTCAAGCTGCCCACGAGCGCGCTTGAGTCGGTTCACAATCTGCGTCTGCGTCGCCATGCCTCTCCCCTATTCTTTAACGAGCACCGTGGCGGCGCGGTCGCCGAGCCACGCGCGCAACGTTTGAATGCCGCCCGACAGCATGGTCACATCAAAGCCTGCCGCTCGCACGATGCGGTAGCCGATCCAGGAGCGCACGCCCGCGGCGCACATGACGACGAAGGGCTGGTCGCCGACGTTCTCGTCGGCCCAGGCTTGGACTTCATCGAGGCGATCGCGCAGCTGCGTGTGGGGAATGTTCAGGGAGTTGGGCATGTGTCCGGCAGCGTACTCGCCCGGCGTGCGCACGTCGAGGACCGGCATGTCCTCGGTGAGGGCGTCCGGGCCGGTGAGGACGAGCCCGCCGGTCAGCACGTTGTGGGCGACCATGCCGGTCTGGTTGACGGGATCCTTGGCCTGGCCGTAGGGCGGCGCGTAGGCCACGTCCAGGTCGATCAGGTCGGCTGCCTTCAGTCCCGCACGCATCGCGGTCGCGATGACGTCGATGCGGCGATCCACGCCGTCGGTGCCCACGGCCTGCGCGCCGAGGATCTCGCCGCCCGCGCCAACGTGCATGAGGATGTGCACGGGCTTGGCGCCTGGGAAATAGCCCGCGTGCTGGTTGGCGTGCGTGTGCACCGTGAAGTACTCGGTGCCCAAGGCATCGAGGGCCTGGCGGTTAGCGCCGATCATGGCGGCGGTGAGGCTCCCGATCCGAACGATCGCGGTGCCCTGGGGGCTCGGGATGGGGCGTGCGGTGGCCTCGCCGTGCTCGGCGTCGGCGATCGCGTCGGCGACGAGGCGTCCCCCGCGGTTCGCGGGTCCGGCCAGGGCGACGGGGCGGTCGTGATCGCGGCCGATCGTGCCATCACCGACCGCGTAGACGTCGTCGGCGCTGGTACGCCCATGTTCGTCGACGAGGATGTAGCCGCGGCCGGTCGCGATACCTGCGGCCTCGGCGAAAGCGGTGTCGGGGCGGACGCCGGTCGACAGGACGATGACGTCGGCGTCCAGCTCTGTTCCGTCGGAGAGGGTGACGACATCGTTGTTGTCAGCGTGGGCGATGGTCTGGGCGGCGACGCCCACGTGGACGTGAACGCCGAGGCCGCGCAGCTCCTGCGTAACCAGCGTCGCCATCTCGACCTCGAGCGGCGGCAGGACGTGCTCGGCGAGCTCGACGAGGTGGGTTTCGAAACCGCGAGCGGCGAGAGCCTCAGCGGCCTCGATGCCGATGAAGCCGGCACCGAGCACGATGGCACGGGTACCCGATGCTTCGCGCAGGGCAAGAGCATCGTCAACCGTGCGCAGAGTGTGCACGCGCGGGGAGTCGAGGCCGTCGATCGGCGGACGGGCGGCGAGCGCGCCGGGTGAGAGGATCAGGTAGTCGTAGGACAGCGTGTAGGCCTCGCCGGTATCCGAGTTGGCGACTGTGACGGAGTGAGCGTCGGGGTCGATCGCGCTGACCTCGGAGTTGATGCGCACGTCCAGGTTGAGGGCCGCCTTGAGGGATTGCGGGGTGTGCAGGAGGAGCTTGGCAGAGTCTTCGATCTCGCCGCCGACGTAGTACGGGAGACCGCAGTTCGCAAAGGACACGTAGCTCCCCCCGCTCCAGGACGATGATCTCGGCACCCTCGTCGCGCCTGCGCAGGCGCGCAGCCGCGCTCATGCCACCCGCGACTCCTCCGACAACCACTACTCGCATGTTTCGCTCACTTTCTGTCTCAACGGACTGCTTTTTCAACCACATTGATTATACCCCCAGGGGTATTAGAATACAAGGCTTCGGTACATGCAGCACAAATCTGGCACCCACAGAGCAACAACACACAAACTGGGCAGGGTGGCGACCAAGCAGTCATAGTCCACAGTGACAACCGGGCACGCGTTGCGACCAAAAACGGTCGAGTCCTGTGGAGTGGTGTAATCGTTTTGTGTCCTTCGGGTTGGGTTATGCGCTGAGTTGGAGTGGGGTGTCCTCCTGTTGGGTGGGTTGTGGTGTGAGTCGTGATCTGGTGAGGATGTCGAGGCTGAGGTAGCGTCGGCCTTCGGCCCATTCGTCGTTTTGTTCGGCGAGGACGGCTCCGACCAGGCGGATGATGGCCTGGCGGTTGGGGAATATCCCCACGGAGTCGGTGCGTCGGCGGATTTCGTGGTTGAGGCGTTCATTGGGGTTGTTGGACCAGATCTGGGTCCACACCCCGGTGGGGAAGGACGCGAACGCGAGGACGTCTGCCCTGGCTTGATCGAGGTGGTCACACACGGCGGGGAGCTTGTCGTGCACGTAGTCCAAGAGCCGGTCGTATTGAGCGTTGACCGAGGCGGCGTCGGGCTGGCTGCACCGAGTGCAGCATCGCTGTGACAGCGGGCCATAGCGCTTTGGGGGTGACCGACATGAGATTCGCGGCGTAGTGGGTACGGCACCGTTGCCAGGAGGCTCCGGGCAGGTTCGCTGCGATGGCCTCGACCAGGCCCAGATGGGCGTCACTGGTGACCAGGCGCACGCCGGTGAGGCCTCGGGCGACCAGGTCAGCGAAGAACTCATTCCACGCTGGGCCGGTTTCGCTGGTGGATACGCGCACCCCCAGCACTTCGCGATGTCCGTCATTGGTGACTCCGGTGGCAACCAGAACCGCGCACGAGACGACGCGTCCCCCTTCGCGCACCTTCATGGTCAGCGCGTCAGCGGCGACGAACGTGAAAGGCCCAGCATCGTTGAGGGGGCGATGACGGAACTGATCCACGTGCTCGTCCAGGTCGGCTGCCATACGTGAGACCTGGGACTTGGACAGTCCTGTGATCCCCAGGGTTGTGACGAGCTTGTCCATACGGCGCGTAGACACTCCTGCCAGGTAGCAGTCAGCAACCACTGTGATCACAGCGCTTTCGGAGCGTTTGCGGCGCTGCAGCAACCACTGTGGAAAGTAGGTGCCTGAGCGTAGCTTGGGGATTGCTACGTCAATGGTGCCGACCCTGGTGTCCAGGGGCCGGTAGCGATACCCATTGCGCCTGGTGTGACGCTGCGGATCTTGTTGGCCCCACTGGGCCCCACACACCGCATCAGCATCCGCTGATAACAACGCGTTCATCACGTCCTGGAGCAGGGAACGCATCAAATCCGGGGACGCCTGGGACAACGCCTCGCCAAGCAGGCCAGCAGGGTCGATAATATAGAGGAGCGGTCATCGTCGTGCCTCCACATCGTTTCGAGTCAGAAGTAGAGAGCTTTCTCGAAGGATCACACGGTGACCGCACCCATAACAAGCAACGAGCCGACCACCACACGGTTACACCACTATGCGGGACACTACTGACTGAGATGCAGATCCTCTACAGAGAAGGAGCCTCACTCGAGGAGATTGATACTATTCCCGGCTACTCGGTCGGCACTCTCAGAACCTATGTCCTCGCGGCTGGCGACCGTACTGTATGATGCCACGGACGGCGAGTCTGAATGGTCAGGCTGATCCGTAAACCTCGAAGCCTCCCTTCGTTACCGTCTGCACGTATGAAGCGGCGCCGGCAATAAGCCTCAGTTGCTCTTCACTGGCTGATCTGATGCACAGGCCCGGTTGAGCAATGATCGTTGTGAACCGAGGGAAAAGTAGCGGCGCTTGCTGCCTGATGTGGAAGAGTGCCTCCCGGTCACCGATTTCAAACGCCGAGCCACCGAATCGACGCTTGTAGTTAGCAGCTCGGCGATCGAGGTGTTCGAGGAGTGGTAAGGCCGCATTGTCTCGCCATCGTGCCCCGCGCATCGCTTGGCCGCAAACTTCATAGAGGTCGGCAAGCCGGGACCCTGCTTGTGGCTTGGATGAGTACTTGCAGTGCACGAGGGTGACATGCAGATCCCCTCTATCGACTCGAACGCCCACCAGGTCGGCCGCCTCACCCGACCGGTCATCGTCAATGAGCACGTCGAAGGTCTGTTTCTCTGCCAGATAGCGCGCCATATACGCCTGGATCGAGTCTTTTCTCCGGTCGGAACCCTGCGATTCAACGGTGATATCCACACCCTGCTGTGGTCCAATCGAGCGAGCGTAGGTGATCGCGAGGGTAGGGTGGAATCTCGGTTCGCGGCGCGAGGAGCCGGTCATCGCCGGTAATCAGTCGGTCGCCAGAAAGCAGGAGCGTCGGCTTATGGTTGTTCAACCAGGTCGACAAAGGGGTCGTCGTTCCGCGCCTGCCTTCCACGGTGGCCTCGTCACCGACGGGGCGGTAGTGGACACCACTTGGACCGAAACGCCCCTCGTACTGAAGCTCCCATGTCGGCGTGATGACGGAGAAGCGAAGTGGCCCGTCAACTCCGTAGTCGTCGATCCTCAGTTCGGCGTCGGTCAACAGAACTCCGCTTTCGTTGTAGGTGACGCGTGACGACGTTCCAGAACCGAGGTAGAGTTCCATGGCCACTCGACCGCGAGGAACGGGTACGGGGCCGCTCCCCTGACAGCGACAGGGATGATCATATCGCGGAACAGCGAGCGGACGTCAACTGACCGGTCCCGCAGCTTCGCTCCTTGGTCGCGACACCATCGTCTCCACTCCGCCAGGTTCGTCGCCGTTCGCATCGACCAGAATCTCCCGGACAGCGCCGCTGCGATCGTGACGCGTTCTCCATCTTGGAACGCCTTTGCTGCGACGTGAGTGTTGGCCTTATGTGTGCGTTCAGCTTCTGTGAGTGCTGTCTCGACATCGCTTCCCACGTGCATGGAGAAGCGCTTGTCCCGATCCCGGGCATCAAGGAGCCCTATGTTCGTCGGAACGAGGCGGTCGAGCTTTGCGAATACCTTAAACGTGTCGTAACCATTGACCGGCGCTGGTTCATGCCCGAGCACAGCCTTGACAAGGTCGTCCAGGTTGTGTTTAGTGTCCGAGCAGTGGACGTAGAGGAGCCCCTGCATCCGATCGAGAAAGAGAACCACGAGCGTATAGTCGGTAGCTCGCAGGGACGGGATGTCACCCCAGCGGAGATCGGCGACCGTCTCGAAGACGAACCAGGCGATGGTGCCATCACGGTTGACGCTGATCAGGTCATCCAAGATTCTGTCGCCGTACACGGCACTGGCTGCCAAGGGATCCCAGTCCACGGTCCTCGCCTCAAAGGCGCGAGCGCTCATCTTCGGTTCTAGCAGACCAACAGGCACGTCAGGCGGAAAGTCAATGAACGAGGCCTCGAACTCGCTGATCTCGTCAGCTCGCTCGGTCGCACGTTCTGTAATGTCGCTGAGTACCTTGTCCCAGTCTGGGTCCTCGCGCAGGAGAAAACGCAACGGCGAGAGAGCCTGCTTCGGGTCCTGGCGGATGAAGACGCTCGCGGTTCCGATCGGGACGGGAGCTGACGTACGGGCGAGACGACCGATAAGCTGGACCATCGGGCTCAAGGACCGATGCGCGTCATGAAAAGCCCCAATCTTGAGCGTGGGGAGGTCGAATCCTTCGCCCAGCATGTCGACACAGACGATCACGCGACTGGTCCGCTCCCGCAGAGCTCGGATCGCCTCATCACGATCGCTCGCTGGCAGCGAATCGTAGATCACCTTTGGAGCGAACTCGGGAGCGAGCCGTGAGTACAGCGCGTGGATCTCGTCGGCTCGAGACTTCGTCCTGACCCGCGCCAGAAGTAGGTGCTCGTGCCCGGCGTTCAGATCGCTACGAAGCCGAGACAGCGCGGCCTTGGCAAGTGCCTCGTCATCGTCATCCAGATCGAGGATCGCGGTGAAGTCAATTCTGCTGAAGTATCCCTCTCTCTGCGCCTCCCGAAGTGGGAAACGAAAGATCACTCGTCCCGGCAACGTCTGTCCGTCGCGCCGGTAAGGCGTCGCAGTGAACAGCAGGACCGGCCGCTCACCGAAGGCACGGATGATTTCCGTCCACGTTTGCGCTGGAGCATGATGCGCTTCGTCAACTAGGAGGTGCGTGAAGCCAGAGAAGAACGCTCGCCGCACGGCAGCCTCCGACGCACGGACTGCGTACGGTGTTGCAACTACGACATTGCAAGCAGCTACGAATTCGACCGCATCCTCTTCACTGTCGAATCGTCCCGCGACTCGCCCGACTCGGGGCCTCATCGCGCCCGGCCCGACGATTCGTTCCTGCTGCAGAATGCCGAGCGTCTCGAATTTCGAGGCGATCTGCTCTCTAAAGCCGAGGAAGGGACCACGACAAGGACGCGTTCCGGGCGCTGCGCGACCAGCCAGGCCAGCATGGTCTCGGTCTTGCCCGTTCCGGTTGGCATCACCACGATTCCTGGCTCTGTAAGACCCGACAACTGGTAACCCACGATGGAATGCAGCGCACCGATTTGAGGACGACGCAGGCTATGCGGACAGGCATGTGACGTGAAGCCAATGGCACCATCGAACGACTCCCGAACGGCATCCGCTGGCACATGGAGCCTCGATCCTACCCAGGCAACCGCATCCCCCGACGCGCCTTCCTGAGGAAGGACAGCGGCCAGTCGCCCCACGTGCGGCTCGCCCGGTCCCGATACGGCCGGCCAGCAGCCGAACCTGCTATGGACGTATTGCCTGCCATCGTCCGTGTAGTCCAACCCGTCATGGGCTGGAACCAGCAGTTGACGGATGGTGTTCTTGCCTACGACCTTCTTGGTCGCCCAGACGTGAGCGGTTCTCACGGCATCCCTCCTGCGGCCCAAATGACTGAGACTACGGTGCCCTGTGCTAGCAACAACGTCGAGACCGCATGTCTCCTACCGGTGACGCAGTCGCCAATCTGTAAGTGCTCACTGAACACATCATGCTGTACAGCCACGTTCCTCAGCGAAACGACACAGGGCTGCATCACGGGAGCTCCCTGTCCGACCCATTAGGCTTAAAATGGTGGTTCAACTGGCGAGTCCACATCGCTCAGGTCCACCTCATCCGACGGTTCATCATCATTCGGCTCGACAATAAGTGGCGAGAGCCACTCATCCACTACTGACATGGTACGACTGTTCGGGGCAGCAGCTGGCGGGAGCTGACCAATTCGCACCACTACTGGAACCTGAGCAGAGACTCCCGCAAGAACAGTAGTTCCTGTCGGCAAGATCGGAAGCGATTCGAACGATACGCGATCAAGGTACGCAACTGCCTTTTCGATTGCGTGAACATCCAGATTGTTCACCAGTCGATGGAGGAAATAGTTATGCAATTGCGAGACGATCGTCTCGGAAATGTCATGAGGGCGCTGGCTCGCAATCGTCAGAAAAACGCCAAACTTGCGCCCCTCCTTGACGATCTCCTCGAACGTCTCCAAGCGGTAGTCTCGCCATGCTTCACTCTCGCGCGAGGACTGCGAGGACAAGATATTGTGCGCTTCGTCAATAATAAGGTTGAGATACCTCTGCCCACGAGGATCTGATCGCTTCTTGTCGTCGTAGAGGTGTTTACAAACGATCATGGGGATGACCTTGCGCATAGCAAGGTTAACGTTTCGCAGCGATACAACCGTTAAGGGCACTTCAGTGAGAGCGTCATCGGACACGCGGACGAGCCGCTTGATGCTTGGCACACGCGCGGTCATACGCTTCATCATCGGACCAAGGTGCTCTCGATTCGCAAATCCGCTGATCACGTCGCGGTAATACTGAAGTACCAACTTGAAGCGCACGAGATCGACGTCATCAACCGAAGAAAAGTCCTGTTGATTGCAGTAACCTTATGCTTGATGAAATCACTCCAGTCGTCAGCAGTCGCCCACTTCACGCCTGCGCTACCGATCGAGTCCCAGTAAAAGTTGTGATCGCGGCTGAAGTACTGGAGATGGTCCTTCATTTCCCGGATCAGCCCCGTAAGTGCCTGATGATCCACATCATCACCAAGGCACTCCTCGACCTCCTCCAAAAAATTGACGGGAAGTTGCCTATCGATCGTTGCATCATTACTCTTAGTAGCTCGCGCAACAAGGTCGCCGATGACATCAAGAAGCGCCTCAGAGTCTGGAAGTAAGGAATCCCAGTAGTCGCTCTTCAAAACGCGAGCGATAAAGGGGGCCTGTGTTTTCTCCGTCGCATCAAGCAACACCGTCCAAAACACCGGATCGTGCACAGCGGCTTTCGGCAGAGGAAGACGGTCTCCGCGATCGTCATGAGTCGACAGGTCATAAACCTGCTTCACGTCATCACCAGCAATAACGGCCGTTGCGTACTCATCAGCCTTACCGAGTCGGTTCACATACTCGCCATTGAAGTCAATCAGAACGAACTGAGACCGCTGTCGGAATGTTTCGATAGTTCCATACTTCTTGAAGAGTTCGTGGTAGAGCTTAGCCAGGGTGTACGACTTTCCACTCCCGGTGTTTCCGAAGATCCCGATGTGGCTGGCAAAAATCGCGTTGATTCCAACAGCTACGGGCTGTGTCGGCTCCATCGCCAACGTGCCGATATCTAGTGGCTGATCACTGTCTGAGACGAAGGTATGAATGAGGCCATACTCTTCTTCGGTGAGGATGAAGCACTCGTTGTCCAGGAGTGGCATCTCACGAACACCACGTTCGAATCGTTCATCTTCGATGTAGCCGATGAGGCTCACATCGAGCTGGCGGGACAAAGAATCCACTCCGCGGCGGTACGTCGATGCAACGCCGCGATCCTCTTGAACCACCTCGCCGTCGACCTTGGCAATCAACTCGACAAATCCTTTGACAATTTTCACATAGCTCGAAACAGCGACGTTTCGCACAAGACCACCACGGTACAAGAGGTGTGAACCGTTCTTGAGCTTATCGACGGCGATCCGCACACGCCGGCCATCTACAGACACCACTCGGCCGACCCGGAACACGGCTTCCTGGTCAATCATGATGTCCTCAATCACCAGATGTCTCTGTCGTAGAGGTGTGGATATCGAGTTCGATCCGCTGGTCAGGGTCGGGAATCTTGTCGGGAACAATCGGCGCGAAGTAATCGGATTCGAGCACGTCGAGGCTGATCTTTCGTTCTCTTTTGCCTTCGGGCGGCTCGGCGGGGCCACGAATTCGATATTGCCGTTCTTGACGTCGGCGTCTGGTAAGAGTTGCTCATACAATCGGAGTCCTCCGCGGGAATAGCAGAAGACGAAGACCTGCAGGGTAGGGTTCGTTCGGGCTGCTCGGAGCACAATATCGCGGAGATGTTCATCTCTGAACGAGAAACCATGGACGAAAAGTACGCTGTTCTCTTTTTCGAGTTCGTTGGCGAAGCGGCGGATCAGTTCGTAGTAGGTCTCGTTCAGTACGGTAGTTGCGAACTTGCGCTTGTCTGCGTTGACGATGCCAAGTCTGTTGTAAGTTGCCGCGAAGGCCTCAACTTCCTGAGGTTCTTTGTCGTCCCCTCCTAGGCGATGATACGCGTCAACAATCAGTTCATCGATCGGACGGATGGTCGGCCCCTGCCCCTCAGGTTGAGGATCGACGAGAACGTCGATTAGGTGCGGTTGCGCTGCTTTCAGCCGTGACCCGGCCTCGCTAACGAGGGAGAGAGCGTGGTCAAAGTAGATGTCTGCCTTTCGATGTTCTCGCTTGTGCTGGCGCCAGGCAGCCGATCCATGAATCTTGATGAGGTTGAATACGGGCACCTCGAATCGGTGCTCGTATCGGTTGCCCGTCCGGAAGCGGAGCGTGCTGAAATCGCCGAGGTCAAACTTGGGTCGGATCTTGCCGTTGAATCCGTCGGAGTAGTCAATGCCGATTTCCTCCATAGCCACCTCAAACAACATGTCCACGTTGGTTGTAAAGATGTTCACCTGTTTTGACAGGAGGGTGCTTCGCCTGCGGAGCAAGATGCGGTTTAGCGTACGAACGAAGCGCGCGTACGACCGGAGAACACTTTCCGCTGATGCATCGCGTTCGATAATCTTCGTATTTGGAGAGAGAACCTGTTTGAAAAAGTATGCCTGGATTGAAGCGCGAACGAGCGCCTTGGCAGCTTCCGAAGCCTGTGAATCAGCAACCTCCGTGAGGGCATCCTCAATGTTGCCCAAAGCAGTGAAGTAAGGGCTAGACGTGCCCGCACCGATCAGGAAGTTCAGATGGGCAGACTCAACGATGGTACGAAGCCGCTCCGGAGTGATCCGATGGGGTAGAGCCTCAGGAACAGGCTGTTGCGCCGCGCCATTGATACGTAGCGAAGTCACTGTTCAGCCTCCTGCCCAGCCCATGAGGGTGCCGCACGCAATACACGTACCCCACCGTGGCCACGTTGATCACGGAGGCGCCAGTCTAGACACTTGCACATGGTTTGCTCCCTCTGCTCCAGCCCGATCATCTCGCTGGCACCGTCGGAAACCTCTTACTTAGTAAGTCTATTGAACCACGCTATCGGGGCGAACGCACTGAGCCACGCACACCCCGAGGCTCAGACCATGATCTGGCAGACCATCACCCAACAGAACGACGAGCCCCTACCCGCCCCAGCGTCGGCATCACCTGGCTCATCGACCTCGGTGACCAACTGTGATGCAGAAAGAGTCTTCGAGAGCACGTCCGCGACGTCAATTGCTTGGCGACTGGCCCACGGCATGTTCCAAACGAACGCCACTCTCCGTTCGTATCTGCCCTGGCGGTAGACCCTTTCGTGTAGCCCAACCACGTACGTACGCGAACAGCTCTTCCGTCGCTTGGATGGCCGCTCTGTAAACTTCCTGCCAGAGCGATTCGGGAATGGCATCTGCTCGCAGCGGCACTGCCATGTGAAAGCAATTCGGATCTGCGGCTTGCGACGTTGCAAGCATGTGGTTGAGAGAGAAATGAACCCAGCCCGACGTCTTGTCATAAACGGGCAGTGCCCAAGCGTGGGCGTCGGCTGCCAGTTCTTTGAGTCGGTAGTCGTTCAAAGGCTTACCATCAGCATCCTTGATTTTGCGCAGCTCTTCGCCTCGCAAGAGCTTCAGGGCAAGGCTGTCAACATCCGGACCGCTGGCGATGTAATGAGCCCGGAACAACGTGTCGAGCTGAAGGCGCAGCAATGGGGCAGCCGCATGGATGTTGTACGTGTCTACCGCGTCAATAAGAGCATCGAGCACCCCGTAACTGCGCTGGATCATCGCCGTTACGATCAGGTCAGGCAGGTACAAATCGCCGTCAGCAGCCATCAGGGACTGCGCCGCGAGATCCAAGTGGGCGACGCGCAGCTGGTCAAGGATTCGCCGTGGTGCCGCGAGCTCGGGATATCGATCCACTGAGCCCCCCGCGAGCTGAGGTTTGGGCGCTCGGGGCAAACGAACCGGTGACAGATCTGCTTCTGGATGACACTTCATGCAACCACTATGGCTTCCAAAGTGCAGCTCCAATAGTCAACAGCCCGTGGGACCGGCCCACATCGTTTCTGGTCCGGCCAGCACACCTGACAGGCAGACCCAACTAAGGCCCCTCCCGCTGCAGCGGGTCGGCCGTCTGTTTCGTAGGAGATTACTGTGCTTGATCTGTTGTTTTCTGTCCCCCCCACGCTGCCAATGATACTGCCGATGGGGGTAGACATCACGCGGAACGATGATGGGCTACCGGGGATCTCGCAGTTGCACACGATCGTGGGGACGGTGATGACAATCGGTCTGATAGTGTCGGTGCTGGCTCTGATCATCTCCGCGACCGTGTGGGGATTCAGCGCGACCTCCTCCAGCCCGCACCTCGCCGGCCGCGGCAATGTCGGCGTCTTGGTCTCGTGTAGAACAGCGATCATCTGCGGCACCGCAGTCACGCTGATTAACTTCTTCTGGAACATCGACCAGTCCGTCTAGCCCCTACCCAACCGTTCCAACCCACGTGTGTGAGGAGTGATTGCGGTGGGGATCTGTGATCTGCCCGTCATCTCAGGTGTCTACGAAACCGCTGGTGAGGCCGCCGCCTCATTGGTGTCGTCCCCGTTCGACTGGCTCGCCCGAGCCATGGGCTCGGCCTCCGGCTGGTTTTTCGACGCCGCTTCGAAACCGTGTGGAACATCTTCGACGTCAGCACCCTGGTCGACATCACCAGCGACGGAACTCTGTCGGTCCGCAACCTGCTGTTCGGCATCGCAGCATGCGTGATGCTGCTGTTCTTCTGACTCCAACTCATCACCGGCCTCATCAGATGTGATCCCACGGCGCTCACCCGCGCCGTCCGGAGAATCACGACATCAATGTTGGGGTCATTCGTGGTGATCACCCTGACCGGTTCGCTGTTAGAAGTAGTCGACCAACTGTGTATCGGGATCGTCCAAGCCACCGAGAAACCAACGAATCCATGGGCCACAAGATCACGATCCTCCCCGACGGACCAGCTGGAACAACATCGCCGCCCCCGGCGTCGGGGCGGTTATCACGATCTTCCTCGTCGGCCTCGCGATCACCTCCGCAGCGATCGCGAGGCTCTACCTGCTGGTCCGCAAGACCCTGCTGCTGGTCGCGATCGTGTTCGCACCCCTCGCCTTCTCTGGATAGTCGTGGGCGCCACGAGGGTGGATCAGCACATGGGCGATGCTCGTGGTCGCGCTGATCCATTCCAAGCTCGTGCTGGTCGCGATCGCTCAGGTCACCGCCCCCATCAATGGGGAACTGTGCTCCATCAGTGACCGCTGGCCGGGGTGGTGCTGATACTGATGGCCGCATTCGCCCCGTATCTGACCTACCGGTTCATCAGCTTTGTCGGGTTCGACTTGTAGCACGTGATCGGCGTGGAACAGGATGCCAAGAGCTCCCTCAACCGGCCTATCCTGCTACTGAACCATCAGCCGGGCACCCCACAACAGGATATAAACGGCAACAACAGTGGCAGCGATGACAACAGTAGTAGCGGAAGCAGCCGACAAAACCCGGCACCCGAACCCCTCGGCCTCCCAGGGCGGAGCCGAAGCCAAATCTGGCACTGGCGGAGCAGCTGGATCTGGGGCTTTCGGGCCAGGTGCCGCATCGGTTGGCTCTGCTGCCGCTGCCAGTCTTGCGACCGCAGCCGCGATCGGGGTGCAGCTGAGCAAGGATGTCTCCACCGCATACCCGAAGACCGGCACCACCTACAACAACGACTCCTACCAACAACGGAGGCGGGAATGGTAGTGGGAACACAGCTCTAGACTCTGCGCCCGGTGGAACGCCGTCGCAATAGCGCACCCCACCGACCAGTGCTGAGCCCACACCAGCCATCACCCAAAGCCCACAGCCACCGGGGTCGTCTTCGACTGGGACGGGTGAGCCGTTCGCGCCGTCCGCACCAGCACCGAACCCGCCACCACCTTCGGGAATGCGATCACCACCATCATCACCGCCCTGTACGCCAGGGGCGGGGATGTGGGTGGCAGCCTCCGCCCCTATCTGGGCGACCACCGTTCTCCTTACTTGGGTCCCCATCGCAGGACGACTGGTCGTTGAATGGGTGCCCGTGGCCGGCTGATAGGTCTACCACACCACCCTCGGACAGCTTCGTTGCCGACATTGCATTGTCACTCCACGCCCTGTTGGCCCCCTTGCCCTGCCCTGCGATCAGGCGCGGCTCGCAAGTCCACCGACCCGACCAAGGGGGCGCGGGCATGATTCAGGACCCCTACTAACAAACCCCGACGGTCTTGCGCGGGATCATCCTCCCCGCCTTCGTGTTCCTTAACCCCGCTGGACCGGGCGGCGAACGCCACGCCACCACACTGTCCCTATCACTCGACATGAAAGCAGCGGCGAGGCAAATCCATGCCGCCGACGGCAGCATCCGTGCCGGCGCCGTCCTCCGTCGGGAAATGAACACCCTCACCGCTGTGCTTCGCTCGTCCGATCTCACCCCGTCGGAGTGACTCACCCCAGGACGAATCGCCGTGATCCTGCGCTCGGCCTACAACCCTGCGATTGCCGCCACCCTAGAACGCCACGCGCAGATCGGTCAAGAACTCACCGAAGCTGGCCCGGTCGCGGTCAACGAAACCTGGAGTCGTATCCGTACCAACTCCACCCACCACGCCGTGCTGGGGTTCAGCGAATGGCCGCGCTCAATGGTCTACACAGGATTCCTCTCACCCATCCTGCTCTCCAGCGGAACCCAACGGTCGTTCTCCCGGATTTGCACAACGGTTCGCTTCGGCCAGGAAGCCCGCAACATCCGTAAGGAGACAGTCGCGCACATCTCCGACCAAGCCCAACGCGCGTGGATCAGAGAAATCGAGGAAGACGCCCCGACGGCTGAGTACAACAACGTTCTCCAGCAAGAAGCCGACCCCACTGCCAGCCACGGTATCCTGCGCGACGCCGGCCTGATCACCATCGCCGCCACCACGATCGAAGATCTCGACGCCCACGTCGCCGCCCTCGAAAAAGCCGCCATCCAAGCCAACTGCGAAACTCGACTCTCGTCGGACAGCATGCCCAAGCCTTCACCACCGCGCCCCTATCCCCTATGGCGCAAAGTCTGACGCTTCTGGTTACGACGATAGCCGAATAGCTCCGGTTGGCTGCTGCGAACGAGCAAGTTCCTGTGCGACCCGTCGCTTGGTATCTGAGTATGCATCAGCCTCTGTTGTGAGGAGCCAGGATGCCGCACCTACGACTGGCCCGATAACGGCAAATGCCAAGGCAAATCCCGTCATGATCACGACTGCGCCTGCGCTCGCCACCATGTGAACGAGCCAGGAACCAGCCGCATCAAGAAGGCTGTGCATCTGGAGTCTATGCACAGCAACATATGCCAGCCCGAGAATCAAAGTAGCCACGACGGTAACAATCACAGCAACCTGCACTTGTAAACGCAGCCACTCGGCCACCCACGCTATGGACGCGAGCTGAGCAGCGAACATAAGCAACACCCATGTCGTGACGGCTGCGCGCGAGCCTAAGAGGCCTCGGGCCTGAAGGTCAATAGGCCAGTCGTCACGTTTGGCGTTGAAGAATGGTTTGATCAGCATCGTCAGGACAGTCAATGCCGCAAGCGACACGAGTATGCGGCTTGCTTCAACATGCGGCTCGGCAAATCATGGCGGGAGGCCGGACTCGAACCACCCCCCAACCCCCGAAGCCCCCATGGCGTGCATGGCGGCTGCAAGAACCTCACTGGGGCGTTGCTCGCGAACGCACGCGGCAATCGTCAGCACCCCAGCGAGGCATCCGACCAGTTGGTAGATCAGATCACTGTTGCTCATCCAGTCCTTGATGAGCCCGGGCATGGCTTTGACGGTTTCGATCAAGTCTTCTCCTCTCTGCGCTATTCTCAGTCTGACGTCCACCGCTAACGTATCCTGCGTGCAGCCGAGCGTACCTCCCTCGTAGACAATCTGCCGATGATTAGAGAAAAAATGTTGGGATGGCGGCGTTTGTTGATACGGTTGCTGATGGTGCTGAGGCCTATGTGGTGCTCTGCGGGTTGGCAGACGGGACTCGCACCTTCGAGGATCCAGCTGACACATATTGGGTGTTGGGAGATGTCTCGGGGTCGGTACGGCTGTTGCGGCAGGTTCTGGACCAGCTGTCTCACGCTTATGCTGGTCATCGGTCGATCGCGTTCACCGACGACCGCATTCCGGCGGTGGCGTTGGTGTTGACGACGGCTGATGAGTTGCATCATGCCGCCGACGGGCTGGATGAGGTCGGGGATAGGGTCACGCGCACGCACGAAGCGTCGGGCCGGATCACATGGTAGACCCACAGCAGCGCTGAGCCCGAGCGTTCGCGGCAGTGAGGTGTGTGACCAGCGGCCGGCCGGTCAGCGAGGGTACGGACTGGTTCACACCCAAGGCGGGTGGTGGAGCAGTGCCGTCTTCGGTGATGCGATCGCTGTGGGTGGTGAGAAGGAGCACCTGCATGGTGCGGTGTTGGTATACCCGGCCGCTAGCGACGCAAGACCCACTGCCATTCTGCTGCCCTCCTGCAGGCGGAGCTGGCCAGGGTCGAGCGGGAGGCGGCAAAGACGAAAGTGTTGGCGGATTATCAAGAGTGGAAAGCGACGACGTTTCTGCCGACAACGAGTAAGCCGGGGCTGGTGGCGTTGCAGACGCCGGGCTGGGTGCGGATGCTTCAGCATCAGGACGCCTCGGTCACGTTGGAGGAAGCATATCCGTTTATGGTCGAAGGCAGTCTCCGGTCGGATGGGATGTTCGTCGGCCAGGACCTGTAGTCGGGGGGGCAGTGTCTTCTACACCCCTTGGGCGCTCGTTACCCTCTGGATCATCACCGCCCCGAATCTGGTACTGGCACGGATCGTCAGATCCAAGAAGTCATCGCTGGCGAAATCGCTCTATACGCGGTCGTTGCCGTTCGGGCAACGCATCTACTTATCTGGCGACCTCAAGGGTGAACACACGGCGATGGCCAAAGTGATGGTTGGGACGGCGCGCGAGCTTCGCCTCACTCCTATCGGCTTCCGTGTTGATATCGCGAAGGTGCTTCTCCGCGGCTGCCTGCTCCTGAGCGAGTTGTTTAGCATACTGCTCGTGCTGCCGGCGGAGAGACACGATAGCGGCTCCCTGCTCTCGGCGCGTCTGTTCAACAAGGGCGCGCATTCTCGTAATCTCGCCGCCGCCTGCCCGCTCAATGAGGCCCGACAGCTCGGCGATGGTGCGTTGCGCGTCGTTGTACTGCTGTTCCCCAATCGCGAGTTTCTGCTGTAGTCCTGCGATTTGTTTGCCTCCGAAGATGGGCACGGCCTCTTTGCCTCCTCATAAATTGTATGACGCGATGCACTGTATCAGTGACGGTTATCAGGTATGGCATACCCACGTGCTGAGCATGAACATCACCTCGTCGACAAGGCAAACGAAACTGGGGGCTTGATTTTCGGGCTATACGACACATCGTGTTTCTGGGGTTCTTCCGTCGCACGCCTTGGCATGTCCTTCTTGTCGTCGGAAGCCTGCTATTCCGATCCTGGGCAGCCATACCCACTGACGAAACAGACGGCCCACTTGCGGAACAGGGGGCCTCGTGCGGGACGCGTGAGAGTCATTGTCACCCTCGTCCAGCACGTGGGTAGGAGCGACACAGAGGCTATGGGGCGCGCAGCAGAGTGCCGTGGGGACTCGTGTCTGGCCCGGGGGTATCACAACACGGGAGACCTTTCAGTTCTTCCCCGAACTAGCCACCAGCGAGTAGAGCACGGCAAACATGACGTCCGTTCGCAATACATTCCAATGTGGCGAACTACGAAGATGCCCTACAGCGAGACAAACAAGGAGCGAGGCCCACTTCCAGGCCTTCTGACGGTTGATTATTTCACAACTAGCCCAGGGGGAATCCTCGCTCCACGCACGAGAGAGTATCAAATGTTTCGCGCAAGACGCGCGTGCGCCGCCAGGCAACACAACAGCACACCCGCTAGTGTCAACGCATGGACTATGACACGGTGACATCGTTTGTTCAAGATGCCATCGCAGAACTCGAACAGCGTAACGCCCGTGACGTCGTTGAATACCTACGCACGATGCTCAAGTGAAACGGCCCCGGTGTTGACGGCGCAGTCTCGTCACTCGTCGCATACGGCGCGGTCACGGTCGCCTGGATTGAGTGGCTCGCAGCGATCAACGATGAAATGGCGCGACTCTTCGACGAAGAACTAGCAGAACTGCGCGAAGGGCTCTCGGGCCCCTAGGCTCACTTCACGCCAAAGCAGAGCGCCCGAAACGCAAACGAGCCCCGGGCTTCCAGGGGAAACCCGGGGTTTGAGATGTGTGGAGATGGGGGGAATCGAAATAGAGTCCCCTAATCGCGCCGAAAAGTGCGCGCGCAACCTCGCGCGCGCCACTACAGCGCCACTAGATTTAGCGGAATATGCGGCCCCAGCCGCCCGGCTTCGGTGCGGGCTTCTGAGGCACGCCAAGCCGAGCGATCGGCACGGCAGGCGGTACTAGCGAAGGCTGGGACTGCGCAGACTTCACGGCGGCGCGGGTGTGCGCCACGAATCGCATGAGCCCGTCAACATACTTGCGCTCGAAGTGGAGAGTGAGCAACGCTCGCCGGGTCTCGATCATGAGCCACTTGTCGCCGCCGCTCTTTTTCTTCGCAGCGAGCGCGAAGATTCCGAGCGCGACGAGGCGTGTCGCGGTGACGCGAGCCTGTGCGGCCTCGCCGTCCTCGACCTCGACGCTGACGACGTCGGTCAGCGGGATGCGCTGGATTGGCTCGCCGCGTCGCTTTGAGTCGTAGAGCAGCTCGGCATCGGTGCAGATGATCTCAGCGGGGTCGGATGAGTAGAGCCGAAAGGCCCCTTTGGGCCGGTGCATGACTTCTCCTTTGAGCATGGTCTGACGATACAGATAGCCTACAGCTCATACGAGGACGTGGAGGCTATTCCGGAGAGGCTTCTTCCGCGAGGCGCCGCTCCGCCTCGGCAGCTACATCGGAGCCGCTGACTCCGAGGGCTGCGCACATCGCGCCGAAGTCGCTCATCGTGCAGACAGTGTCGCCCGCGAAGATCTTGTAGCAACGTGCGCGAGTGATCCCGGCCCGCTCGGCCAGGCGGTCGATAGTTAGGTCCAGACTTTGCAGACGCTCCTTGAGTACAGCTAAGACAGCGCGTTCAAAGGGACTCGATTTAAGAGATCTGCTTCCCATGAGGTAAGCATATCTACTTTTGTAGACCCATGTCACATGAAAATGAGTTGCAAAATCTCTATTTTGTAGACTTATATAGCAGTCATTGGTCTACAAATGTAGAAAGGAACCATGAGATGACGGTCGCAGCCGTAATCAAGAGCATGGCCCGTGAGCTGGGCATCTCTCAGACGGAGCTTGCTGCCCGCGCTCGTATGAGCCGCGCGAGCCTGTCCCTCAAACTCAACGAGCGCCGAGATCTGACCTTGCCAGAGGTTGAGCGCCTTGCTGCAGTGCTCGGGACGTCCGTCCGTGAGCTCCTCGACCGAGTCGAGCGCACCACCGAGACCGCGCCCGCACCCGAGAAATCGCGAGGCTACGCGATCGCCGACAAGGCGACCGGCGTCGTGATCCTCCGGGCATCGCACGGCAGCATCTACGACGAGGACATCCCGGCATGAGCGCCGTCGTCGCGGTGACCATCGGCCTAGTTCTCGCGGTCGCCGCAGTGCCGGTCATCGTCTGCGTCGTATACCTCGCGTGTGTCTACGGAGGGGATGCGCTCGACCGCCTCGTTTATATGGGCCTCGACGCGGGCGAGCGGATCGAAGAAGCGATCGACAAGGCGGTGTTCAGAAAATGACAACCGCATCCCCGTTCGCACCTGGCCGCTGGTACTCAGCGCAGCAGGTGCAGGAAACCCTCAGCCTCTCGCGCTCGACCGTCGAGCGTCTCGGAGTCGAGGGCAAGGTCGCTGCGATCAAGATCGGACGATCCGTCCGGTACAGCGGCGACGACCTCAACCACCAGTGCCAGAGCCTCGGCTCCGGCAACACCGAAAAGAAGAGCTCCCAGCGGTAGAAGCGCTGGGAGCAAGCAGAACCCCTAGAGAAAGAAGGAAGATTCCATGAATCAGACTACCACACGCCGCCGCCACCTGCGGCCCTGGCGAACCCTCATCGCAGGAGCATCCCTCGCCGCCGCCCTCACCCTCGGTTTCGCAATGCGAGGTCTCGACAACCCAAACGGCCTCCCCGAGTGGACCTTCTTCCCCGCCCTCGGACTCCTCGCGCTCGCGGTCTGCTTGATCCGCGCAGACTGGAAGGCGGGCAGACTGTGAGCGCCTCGGTCATCTTCGTTGTCGTCATCCTCCTCTTCGTCGGATGCGGCCTGCTCACCTGGATAGCCGTTCGAGGTGCTTCGCGCGCGGCCTCCATCGAGGAGATCGCCGCTCGCATGCAGCGCTCCGCATCGAAGGCGCGCGCGAAGGGCACGACGCTACTCGAACGCCACGTCGGCTTCGACTACTACGACGTGGACGGCGAAGCACCGCTGCCTCACCTGATCTGCCTGGCGACGCAGGACGTCATCATCGAGGCGGAGCTGAACAGCTGCTACGCGTTGGATACGCCGAAGATCGCGGTCGATCTCGACCGTCAGCAGATCCACGTGACCCTCGAAGTGCTCAGGCTCGATGAGCCGAGCGTGGAGGCGCGGGCCTGATGCCGACGCCTCAGAAACTCAGACTCGGAGCGTCCGACGACCGCCCCTGCCCCGACGAAGCCGCACGGGAGATCGTGCGGCAGGCAAGGAAGCGAGCGCTCGCCTACCCGACCGAAGCTCACGACTCCCAGAACCGCGCCCCGAGAGGCCTCACCTACTACCCCTCAACAAGCAAACACCAGAAGGAGACAGACCGATGAGTGCTAAGCACCTCGAAAACCCGGTAACGCTCACCCTCGAAATCTACGACCTGACGTGGCTGCACAACTTCCTCAAGGATGAGCGCATCGCCGCTGAGATCGACCACGATGAGGTCGCCTCGCTCCACACCGATGTGGCTATCCGCGCCGCAAAGAAAGTGCTCAGCCACGAGCACGACAGGATGACGAAGATCATCAACGCGCTGGACGAGGCCCTGGCCGCAGACGCCGAGCGCGAAGCCATAGCAAAGCGGCTCGACGCGACGGTGCCCTACCTGCCGCCCATCACTAAGCAAGGAGAAGGACTGTGAGGTCCAAGAACACGATCACTGTCGAACTTAACCAGGTCGACGCAGCAATCGCAGCGGTCCTGCTAGCAGAGCGCGCCGGCAACGCAGCCTTCAATGCACTGCTCTCAGACAAGACCGTAGAAATCGGCGAGCCCACCAACAGAGGGGAACGCGCGCTCGCGGACTCATACCTCAGGGTCGGCAACGCTCTGACGTTCGCGATCCTGGGTGAGAAGGGCAATCAGGGCTTGCAGAGTACCGGGACGCTTGCCCGCAGCACCGCGCTGATGGCCGACGCCATGCGGGCATCAGTTGCGGTCACGGGAGTGAGCAAGGACGAATCATGAAGGTCGCGCACGTTGCCATCTACCTCGATGCCGAGCAGGCGAAGCTAATCCGCTGGGATGCTCAGGAGGCGGTCCTCGCTGCGGATGAGGATCTAGAGCTCACGCAGAAGCTGCACGATGTGAACGCGCGCCGCCTCGCTCGCGAAGCGATCAGCGTAAAGCGGGACATCTACCAGGAGATCGTCGATAAGGCTCAGGAAGCCTGCGAGAAGCTCAACAACGGCGAGTACGAGTACATCGACGACGTCGATTAGCGCCCCGTCTGCTCCCCGATGAGCGCGGCCACGGGGAGGCCACCCGCCACCAAGAAAACAAGGCGGGACAGGCAGTAAGACCGCGCAGCCCGACTAGACGACACCCGGGTGCGAGTCCCGGGCGGGCACGAAGCCCGCGCCACGAGCGCGCAGGGCAAAACACCCCTAGAGAAGGACAACCAATGACCTCCATAAACGAAATCAAGGATCGATTGGACGCCGTTGCGTTCGCTGGCCGCAGCTATGCAGGCGCAGACCGCGCCGCCGTCGCCAAGGCCTACGGAGACGCTGTAGCTGCCTTCGACCAGAATTCCGTCGTCGATATGGTTTACCTCCTCGACCGTTTCGAGGAGCTGCAGAAAGCAACCACCGTCGCCGCCGCCGAGCTCGCAGACGTCGCCCTCACCATCGCCGACCGCTACGCCGGCAACGACGCCGAAGTACTTGAGATCCGGCTCCTGGTCGGCGACCCCGTCGACAAGCTCGTCAACATCGCGCAGGGCACCGCGATCACAACCGAGGAGGCGGGAGAATGAGCGGTGCCGGACTCCTGAGCATCGAATGGGAGATCACCGACCAGCATCTCCCCATGCCTCATATCGTCGCGACGGCCTGCGCCGCGTTCGTCGAGGAAGCAGAACGCCGCAGACTCGTCATCCGCTCCGGACCCTCCCCCTCCGTCCTGCACGAGCTCCGGATCGTGCGAGTCACCGGCAAGGTCACCCGACAGGACGACGAAACCCCCGAGCCACAGCCACCGCACACACTGCGACGCTGCCCCGCCTGCGGCGTCCACATCTACGACCTCACCGACATCGAAGGAGCCGACCAATGATCGAGATCAAGCCCGTGCGCACCGTCAACGCCTTCCGCCGCTGCCCCGTCTGCCGCACACAGCTCGCACCGAAAGGCGCAAACGTCCGCATCACAATCGACGCCGAAAACGCGGCCACTTCAATCAAGCAGGTCACTCACAAAGCATGCGCAAAAACCGTCATCGACTTCACCCGCGAGCACGGCTTCACGCCCGCCGAGCTCGTGAAGGTAGGCGTCTGGGCTGAGGAGCAGCGATGACAAAGTTGGTCAGCGGCCTCACGAAAGGCCAGGGGGATGGTCTGGCCAGCTTGGCCAGGCTGGCGCTGCGGGCGCCGCGCAGGCGGCGCTTGGCGATCGTTGTCCTCGACTGCTCGAAGATCACGGTCGATACAGAGACCGCGGCGGAGGAAGCGACGATGCGAGTAATTCGCTTGGAGCCCGTCGCCTCCGAGGACGTTTCCGCCGTTGAAAAGTTGTACGTGCGGGCCATTGAAGCCCGCGAGGGACGCCAGATGCTGCCCCTAGACCTCCAGGTGAAGCTGGAGGAGGCATTCGGGAAGGAGTACAGGATCGACCCAGCCACTGGGGAGATCATCGTCCCTGACCTGGAGGCTCCCGCCCCCGAAGAGGTCCCAGGTTCTCAGGACTACATGGACGGCACCGCTGGGCAGGAGGGGACAGCATGAGCAGGACAATCCGGCAAGTGGAGGAGCGTCTGTCGGGTCTGCGGTTCGCGGGCCGCAGCTACGCGGGCCTCTCCCCGGAGGTCGCCTCAGGTGACGCGGCCCGTGCTGCCGCCGAGTTCGAGACCAACGCGGCCGAGGACCTCGCGTTCGTGCTCTCCCGGTACCGGGAGGTGCAGAACGCTGCGCTCGTCGCTGCGGCGCACCTGAGCACGCTGCGTGATCTTCTCGTCGCTGTCATCAACGCGGGCGAGGAGCTCACCTCCTCTCACGTTGAGAAGGGTATCGACGCGATCGTCGAGCGCCTCGTCGACGCCGCGTTCGGCGCCCGCATCACCGAGGAAGACGCCGGCGACAGACCAACTGACGAAGGAGAACAGGCATGACCCCGGATGAGCGCGAGGCGAACCGAGCGCAGGGCGAAAAAGAGATTCGCTCCGCCTGCGACGCGTTTGAGGCGGTCTCCGCCGTAGGCAAACTGGAAGACATGGCCCGCGAGGCCATGATCCGTCACGCCATGGCCCGTGAGGCCGTGAACGACCTGATAGCTCTCCGAAACGACATTAGCGCCGACTACGAGGCGTTCACCGGACAGCCCGCTGACCGGAACCGCACGTTCCGCGCCCTGGACGACATCACCACGGCGCTAGACCTACTGGTTGAGCCGACACACGGCGGGGACAGTGAGGAGGCGAAATGAACGAGGAATATGACAAGGTGGTGACTCTTTTGCTTGACGCAAAAGAGTCACTGAGGGAAGCGCATGCCCTCGCCGACGAGGTGGGTTTGCCAGCCGATTTTGAGGGAATGATCAACACCCTCGACAACTTCACCTGCAGCCTTCAGATGGTGCTCGAAATATGGCCCAGTCCGACGACGCTGGCCCAGTCCGACGATGAAAGCCGCGAACGATGACCACCATCGGATCATTGTTCACGGGATACGGGGGCCTGGACATGGGGATCGCCATGGCCCTGGACCCGGAGGCTCGGGTGGCGTGGACGAGTGATGTCGAGCCGGGGCCCTGCCGGCTCGCTGAGGTGCGGTGGCCGGGCATCCCGAACATCGGGGACATCACGCAGGTCGATTGGTCGATAGCGGAGCCGGTAGACATTATCTGCGGCGGGTCTCCCTGTCAGGATCTGAGCCTCGCTGGCCGTCGCGCGGGCATGGCCTCGGGCACGCGCTCGGGCCTGTGGGAGTCGATGTTCGAGGCAATCAAGACGCTGCGCCCGCGTCTTGTCGTGTGGGAAAACGTGCGAGGAGCATTAACAAGTGGAGCGTTCAGTTTGGTGGAATCAGAGAAGGGACTGCTGGGAGACGGAGCAGATGGACCTCTTCTTAGAGCGGCCGGCCGTGTGGTCGGGGACTTGGCCAGCGTCGGGTATGACGCGCAGTGGTGCGTTGTCAGAGCTTCCGACGTTGGTGCCCCGCACCAGCGTGAGCGGCTCTTCCTTACTGGCCACCCCGCAGGCGAACCTTGGCAGCTGCGGGGGCTCGCAGCCTCCGCAGAAGCGCAGGGAAGGCGGGCATTCAGTGAGTCTCGCGGATCAGATCGAGAAACTGGCGCTCTGATCCCTACGCCGACCGCGTCGGATCACAAGGCTGGTCGGCATCAGGCTGGGACGGGGATGAGCCTGTCCCAGGCGGTGCAAATGCTACCGACCCCGGTCGCGCAGACCTCGGGCAACTCGCCCGAGGCTCACCTCCGCAAGAAGCTAGGACGCGCACAGGTCACTGACCTGGCGATCCTCGTCGAGAACGGCCTGCTGGCAACGGGAGGTCTCCTGCCGACGCCGCAGGCGACGAACGCGACGGCATCCTCGACCGGGTACGGCGCGAACTTGCACGAAGTGGCGCGCGAGCTGCTGCCGACTCCGAAGGCAGGAGATGCGGTGATGGGCCTCCTGGACGATCGGACGACCGCCGGAAAAAGAGTACACACCTGGCGACGCGGATTGAGTACACCGATTTCGGAATGTACGCGCCAGCGATCGCGCGCTGGGAGCAGGTGCTCGGACGTGAGGCTCCGGCGCCGACTGTCCCACCGACGCGCGAGGGGGGGCGAGCACGCCTCTCAACGAAGTTCGTCGAGTGGCTCATGGGGCTACCGGAAGGGCATGTGACCGGCGCGGATCTCGGCCTGACACGCGAGCAGCAGCTCCGACTCCTCGGAAATGGGGTCGTCCCGCAGCAGGGCGCCGCCGCTATCTACCAGCTCACCAAGATCGCCCTTAAGGAGGCAGCATGACCGCCATCGACCCACTGAAGGACATCCCCGGTGTCAAGGAGTTTCAGGAGCGCGCGCTCGTCCGCGCGGTCCGGCTGACTCGTGAGAACGCGGAGGCGATCGCGCGCCGCGCGCGCAAGCGGTGCGGCTTCACGCCGGACGGGCGGGTGATGCTCGTCGAGCACACATACACGATCTGGGCGCTTGAGGGGGACATGATCGTCGCACGCCCGGGCAGTATGCGTCTGTCGAACCGCATCCCGGAGGACTTCACAGCCTGGTACACGAGGCCGGGCGAACAGCTCACAGAGGAGGATCTGGGATGAGTTCGCAGCTGGTATGGGAATCGCGTGTCCTGCCGCTGACGCGCAGCAAGCTAATCACCGCGAACGACAAGATGCACTGGGGCGTCCGCGCGAGGCTCACGAAGCAGCTCCGTCAGTGGGGCTACCTGCTGGGGCGTGAAGGTGAAGGCGTCGCGCGCCTCGGACTGACGCACGCTCGCGTCGAGGTGGAGTTCGCGTATCCGGATCGTCGCCGCCGAGACCGCAGCAACCTTTCGCCGACCGTGAAGGCGCTCATGGACGGCCTGATCGACGCCGGACTGTTGCCTGATGACGCGGACCGGTTCCTCGACGGCCCGCACACTGTCATCGCGGACCACCTGGCAGGGAAGCACCTGAACCTCCCGATGTACGAGGTCCGCATCCGCGTGTACGCGAACACAGATAAGAAAGAGAGCAAGTAATGGCTGGAGAAACCGTCATCACTGTCATCGGTAACCTGACCGCTGACCCCGAGCTGCGTTGGACGCAGTCCGGCACCGCCGTCGCCGACTTCACCGTCGCGTCGACGCCGAGAACCTACGACCGTAACGCCGGCGAGTGGCGCGACGGCGACACCCTCTTTATGCGCTGCTCCGTGTGGCGCGAGATCGCTGAGAACGTTGCCGAGTCGCTGCGTAAGGGCATGCGCGTCATCGTTCAGGGTCGCCTCACCCAGCGCTCGTACGAAACCCCGCAGGGCGAACGTCGCACGGTCGTTGAGCTGCAGGTCGACGAGGTCGGCCCATCCCTGCGCCGCGCACGTCGCGCAGGTCACCCGTGTTCAGGCGCAGGCCGCGAGCGCGGGTGGCTTCGGGGTGGGGCCTGCGCCCGTTCAGGATGCGGGCGGGTGGCAACCGTCTGCGTCGCTGGATGCGGGGCAGCACGATCCGTGGGTGAGCCTGCTGCCCCGTCTGAGCCGCCGTTCTGATGGAGCGCTACTGCCCGGACTGCGGTGAGGTTCTCGCTGCAGGGCACGCGCGCTGTAGGCCGTGCTTCCGTCGGTTTGAGGCTGAGTACCAGCGGAAAACTGAGAGGGACTGGATGCGGCGCAACTTCCCGGAGTTTCGGCCTCGGGATCTGTTCCCGGAGGACGGCTGGGAACCGTCGGAGATCAAGAAAGATAACGTGAAGGAGGGCGAGTAATGGCCTGGGTGCGGGTAGGAGACGAGGCGCTGAGCCACCCAAAGCTCATGGGTTTGTATGACGTTGAGGGCGCGGAGGACATCTCGATCATCGAGATGTTCGGCTTCCTCATGGCGCTGGCGACCTACTCGGCCAAGCATCTGACGGATGGGATTATCGAGAGGGGCGCGGCTTTCCGTGACGGTGATCGTTCGCGGAGTGCGCACCTGATTGACGTCGCGGTGGGCGCGGGCCTGCTTACATGGGTTGAAGTGGAGGGCAAGCGGAAGCTGCGCCTGTTCACGGACGAGGAGTTTATCCACGTTCAGCCGCGCGAGGAGGTTATGCGGCGCCGCGCCAGGTCGCGGGAGAACCGCGACAAGGACAAGAAAGCTGCTGTGATCTTCCGCGACGGCGACCAGTGCCGTTACTGCGGCAAGCTCGTGCGCTGGACCGGCCCGATCGGCAACAACTTCGGCACGCTCGATCACGTCGATCCGGACTCTCTGGGGGACGCCCCAGTCGAGGGTCTCGTGGTCGCATGCCACGAGTGCAATTCCTCGCGCGGTCACGCGCGCGAAGCGTTCGACGCGGCCTCGCCGCTGCGTCCTGTCCCGTCCGTCCCCTATTACGGAGTGTGGTCGGCTGAGTTCCTGACCAGGTGCGGATATGAAGCCGTGCCGTCCGTGGATCCGGGCACACCCGTTGACCCCGCCTCAGAGACGCCCGCGAGGGGCGTTCTCCCGGGCCGAGGGTCCGGGGCACCCGTTGACCCCGGGCGCGGATCCAGCGGCCCCACAGAGGCCGCTGTGCGTGACCCCGGTGCATCCGAGAGATGCACGTCCGAGGGTCCGCGTATTCGACGTAGTCCGGACTCAAGTCCGAACCTCAGTCCGACGTCGAAGGGTATCAAGCCGAATACTCTCGGGTCGGGTAGGGACGGGACGGGACGGGCAGGCCAGGGAAGGGCAGGCACGGGCCAGGCCGGGAAGGGCCAGGCCGGGCACCCGCGCGCACCTCAGCAGCAAACCAGCAAGCGGAACCGTAGAAGGAGAAGAAGATGACCGAGAAGGAAGAGCTGAGGGGCAAAGTAGAAGATGCACTCTCAGCACTGGTACAGGCAGGGCACGGAGGCCAAGCAGTGACCGGGGCGTGGGTAATCTGCGCTGAGGTCATGGTCCCCGGCAAAGAAGAGGTGACTGTCTTTATGCACGATGGAGGCGGGTCGATGCTCGCGCGGCGCGGACTGATCGAGTGTACTCGCGATCAGCTCGCCTCATGGGTGGAGGGATACGATGACTAACCTTGACGACCGCCGGGTTTGTCCGGTGACTGGTGAGCCTCTCCTCGACGGAGAGTTCCTCTCTCGCGGCGGCGCGGCCCGCGTCCGCGTGGCGACCGCATCGATGCCAGGACTCATGAGCGACCTCGCCTATGCCGCATCGCACGGCGTGCGCACGGGTGAGCAAGTCGGCGGCGCGGGTGTCCCATCGTCGAGAGCCCCGCTCAACCTGGCGCTCATGATCGAGGTCGACGAGATGTGCGACTCGATCCTGACCTGGGCGACGCTGCTCCTCTCGCACGTGATGGGGCCGTCCTACTGGGTGCGGCCCGGCGATTGGTGGATGGTCTCGCGAGTGTTCGACCTGCACGAGGATAAGCTCCGCAGATGGTCGGAAGCCGAGCAATGCGCAGACGAGGTGCTCTACTCTGTCTCGCGATTGGAACGCCTCGCCTCCCCCGGCAGACAGCGCCTCGTCTACGTCGGATCGTGCAGCCAGTGTGATGCTGATCTTCTCGTCCGCGATCCGGATGAGGAGACGACGACTTGCCGGGAGTGCGGAGCGGACGAGCAGATCGGCGAAGCCTGGGAGCGACTCCTCTCGAAAGCTCGTGAGTCTCTGCTGCCGCGCTCGCGGGCGACCCGCGTCGCGGAGATCCTGGCCGGCACGCAGATCAAGGATCCGACTGTCCGGAAGTGGACGCAGCGGGGGCAGCTCGCGCCCCGGGCGCGGAGGGGCGGGGATCGGCTCTACAGGGTCGGGGGATATTGAGAGGCTGGCGACACGCAGAATGTAGGCGCGTGTCGCTTGCAGAAGGGCTTGTCACGGCGTATTCTCCTAGTGTGGCCCTGAGCGTAAGCGAGGGGCTTCTGCTTTAACGGCAATCCGCGCACTTGTACTGACCCCCGCTCCCATCGGCCCCGGTGGAGCGGGGGTCAGTGCATACGGACTGAGGGGGCGGGCATGGCATGGGAGACCTCAAACCGCGCCGCCCGTCTGCCTGATGACTGGGAAGAGCGCCGCGCCTTCGTGCGTGACCGCGCAGCCGGCAGGTGCGAAGCAATGCTGCACGACGGCACGCGATGCCCAGCTGCAGGGACAGACTGCGATCACATCGAGCCAGGTGACGATCACCGAGCGGTGAACCTCCAGTGGCTTTGCCGTTGGCATCATAAACGCAAGACGCAGCAGGAAGCTGCAGCGGCGCTCGCTACTGAGCGGAAGAAAAACCAGCCGCGCAAGCGCAAGCACCCCGGCCTCATCGACTGACCCACCTGGGGAGACCCCTCCCCACCCACCACGACACCGTCAAGAGCTGTCGATCTAAGTTTGTACGGGTCTGAGGATTTTGCGAGGGGCACTTTTCGTTGATGCGCCGCGCGAAACAGCGCATCGGAGGGTGGGTGCTCTGAGGGTGGTCAGAGGGGCAGAAGCGCCCCATGCTGGTACACATTGCCGGTGACCGTGATGTATCGGCCTACCGAGTAAAACTCGATCCGCTGCCCCTTCCACTCGCGCTTGAAGCCGCGGCGTGGAGCTGCGGTGCCCCAGATGTGCAAGCCGCGCCCGGACGGGGAGATCTCAACGTAGGAGCCCTCGTAGTACGCGAGCAGCGTGCGAGTAGCCTCGTTCGGGATACCGTTCTCGTCGAGGCAGGCGTCCAGGTCGATACAGCCGACGCCGTCGCCGAGGACGAAGCCGAGGGGAGCGCCGGTCACGCTCGCGGCCTCATACGTGCTCCAGGTCGTCGGGTCGGTGACAGAAGCCCACGCGCCCGTGCGTGCGCACACGGGCCGTTTGTTGACGTGGTTGACCCAGCGGTCGCGGGTGGTCAGCTCGACAGGGAGGCCGACGGCTTCGTCGGCTCGGGTCGAGCGGTGATGAGCAACTCGGCATCGAGTGCTGCAAAAGCGCGCGTCGGCTCGCGCCCAGGCTTTGAGCTGGCGGCCGCATTGTTCGCACGTTTTCATGTCTCTAATTGTAACGCTTATTTCGTTGATATTCCGCAAAATGGCTGGGGGTGATCTGTGTGGCTGGTCGCGGTCCTGCGCCGAAGCCGGAAGGCTCTCGCGCTCGTCGGAACAAGGATCCGCAGGTGCTCCGGATCATCACTGCTCAGCCTGTCGAGCAGCCTGCACTTCCGACTATCGAGCAGGTCGTCGTCGATGAGTTCGGCGTCCCGAAGAAGAAGCGCTTCAACTGGCCGACGATCACGAAGCGCTGGTGGAAGATGTGGGGCGATTCGCCGCTATCTGCCGAGTACACCGAGACCGACTGGGCGTTCCTCATGGACACGGCGTATCTGCATGCCCTGTATTGGAAGGGTGACTTCAAGGTCGCAGCAGAGCTTCGTCTGCGCGTCGCGAAATTCGGTGCGACGCCCGAGGATCGCGCGCGGCTGCGGATCCAGTTTGCCGTCGCGGACGGCCTGGAAGATGACGGCCCGTCGGCTGAGGCTGTGCCGGTCTCGTCTCGTGCGAGGGGGCGAAAGACAGTCCTCAAGGCGGTGCAGTAATGCCGTGGATGCCAATTGACGAAGAGGACGAGTTCCCCACGCTCGGCTACGACGTCGCCGATTGGATGACTGCTTTCCTGCTGACGCCGGACAAGGACGAGATGATCCCGTTCGTGCCGACGCAGGAGCAGCTCGACTTCCTGGTTCATGTGTACGAGCTGGACCCGCAGACAGGGCGCCGACTCAAGCAGCGCGCCGTCCTCTCGCGCCCTCGTGGCTGGGGCAAGTCACCGTTCCTCGCAGCGATCTGCTGCGCCGAAGCGATGGGGCCTGTCCTGTGCGACGGGTGGGATGCGGAAGGCCAGCCGGTCGGTGTGCCGTGGTCGACGCGGCGAACGCCGCTCGTGCAGGTCACGGCAACGACGGACGATCAGACGGCGAACACATGGGATCCGCTCCTGGAGATGCTTCGCGGTTCGCCAGCTGAGGACGAGTACGGCATCGACCCGATGGATAGCTTCGTCGCCCTGCGGCGTGGCCGTATCGAGAAGCGCACGTCCTCGGCGACCTCCGTCAAGGGTGCGAAAGCCGTAATGGCCGTGATGGACCAGACGGAGACTTGGCTACCCGGCAACGGGGGGCCGAAGCTCGCCAAGACGCTAAGGTCCAACGCTGACAAGCTCGGCGGTTTGACGATCGAGACGCCGAACGCTTTCACGATCGGCGAGCGGTCGGTCGCTGAGAATACGGCGCGGTTCTATGAGCTGGTGAAGGCCGGGAAGGTCAAGAAGGAAGCCTCGCGGGGCCTCTACTACGACCACCGGCAGGCGCCACTCGACACGGACATCACGGATCGCGAGTCCCTCATCGAGGGTCTGCGGATCGCCTACGGCGACTCGGCTCGGATCCGCGCGGCTGCGCGATCCACGATCCAGAGTGCGAGCCCGGCTGGGTGGACTCGAACGCATCGCAGATTCGTTCTGGCACCCGGATAACGATCCGGCGGACATGTGCGCGGACTTCCTCAACCAGATCAACTCCGCGTCTGATGCCTGGCTCACAATGCCGGAACTTCGAGCGATCGAGGACCACAGCAAGACGATCTTGTCAACAGAGCCGATCACGCTCGGATTCGACGGGTCGGAAGGACGGAAGATCGGCATCGCCGACGCGACCGTCCTCATCGGATACTCGATCACCCAGAAACACCTGTTCAAGGTGGGGATCTGGACGCAGCCGGACGGCCCGGCGGGTGAGGGGTGGCAACCGCCGCGCCTGGAGATTGAGCAGACCGTGCGTGACGCTTTCGAGCGATACAACGTGGTTGGCTTCTACGCCGACCCGTCGGCAGGGTGGGCGCAGGATGTCAAGACCTGGGAGGCGAAGTATTCGCGCCGCCTGCGGGCGAAGATCAGCGCGGCGGAGCCGATCCGTTATCCGCAGCGCAACGTTTCTCAGACGTGCGAGAACTTCGCTCAGTTGCTCTCTGCGATCCACCAGGGCCTCATCACATACGACGGCGATCCGACGATGACCGCGCACTTCCTCAACGCGAGGAAGTCGCCGCGCCAGGCGGGCTACGTGCTCGTCAAGCCCGCCGACGATCAGGACTACTCCAAGATCGACGCGACCTGGGGCGCAATGTTCGCGTATAAGGCGGGCCTTGACGCGGTCGGTAAGGGCGCGGCCAGGCCGACGGCGCGCCGCGCTCCGCGACGACTCTACTAACAAACGCACTGGGGAAGGAGGCCCCACCTCATGACCAAGACCCCCGAGGAGTGGCTCTCCTACCTCACCGCAAAGATGGACAAGGAGCGCACCAGGACAGACCTGCTGCGCTCCTACACCAACGGCACAAGTCCCCTACCGGAGATGGGGCCGAACCTGGCGAAAGCCTGGATCAAGTTCCAGCGCCGCGCGCGCACGAGCCCCGGAAAGCTCGTCGTCGCCGCGCTCGTTGACCGACTCATCCCGAACGGCGTGACAGTCGGCGCGAGCGACAAGACGCCGGCAGCGCTGGCAGCAGCCAGGATCTGGCGAGACAACCGCCTCAAGGTCGCGTTCTCCGACGCGATCTGGGACGCCGCGACCCTCGGACGCGGATACCTCCTCGTCACCCAAGACGAGGACGGGCACGCCTGCGTGACCTACGAACGTCCGGAGCACATGTACGTCGAGCCGGATCCGGTCCGGCCCTGGCGTGCGCTCGCGGCGGTGAAGGTCTGGCGCGACTCCGCGGCGGGCATCGATCATCTGGTGATGTGGACCCCGGGGAAGCGCACGGCGTTCTCTCGCTCTGCCTACAGCGACTCGAAGGCCCTGATCTCGACTGTCTCGTCCGGCTGGAGGCAGGACGAGGCCGGCGAGCAAGCGTTCGAGGGCGCACCGCCCGTCGTCGTTCTGGAGAACCGATTCGGCGAGGGAGAGTTCGAGAACGTCCTCGACCTGATCGACCGCATCAACTGGCAGACGCTCCAGCGTCTCGTCATCATCAGCATGCAGGCTTTCCGCCAGCGTGCGCTCAAGAGCGCCGAAGGGTCGGCGGGCCTGCCAGCTGAGGACGAGGCCGGGAACGAGATCGACTACCAGAAGGTGTTCGAGCCGTCGCCCGCCGCCCTCTGGGAGCTGCCTCCCGGCGTCGAAATATGGGAGTCCTCGCAGACTCAGATCACCGAGATCCTCAACGCCACGAAGGACGACTGGCGAGGCTCGCGGTCGAGACCTCGACCCGCTGTCGATCATGCTGCCCGACTCGGCAAACCAATCAGCCTCGGGCGCCGAGCAGCCTAGAAGGCGCTCCTGTCCAAGGCTGAGGACAGGATCGAGCGATTCAAGCCGGCACTGGCCTACCTCATGGTTCGCGCGCTCGCGGTCGAGGGCATCGACCTTGACGAGGACGAAACCGTCGAGGTGCTGTTCGTGCCTCCGCATGCTGTCTCCCTCACCGAGAAGTACGCCGCCGCCGTGCAGGCGCGCAACGCGGGCGAGGCACTGGAGACGATCCAGCGGAACATTCTCGGATACTCGCCGGAGCAGATCGCGCAGGACAAGCAGCGCCGCGCAGAAGAGCAGCTGGCTCTCGCGTTCGCCCTGCAGGACAACCCCCAGCCGACCGATGAGGCGCAGCCTCCGGTCACGGGGGGGGATCCGTCTGAACTGAAAACCAAGTTCGACGCGCTCGGTACCGCGATCCGCGCGGGCGTCGCCCCGCAGTCAGCGGCTCAGGTCGTCGGCCTCGACGGAATCAAGTTCACCGGAGCAGTGCCCGTCGCTCTGCGTCTGCCTGAGACGCAGTCAGCAGACCTTGAGGAGAAGTAAGCATGACGGACCTGGACGACCTCACGAGTGTCTACAGTTCCCAGGTCCACGCCGTGCGCACACAGATCACGAAGTTCGGCGAGGCCTACTGGGACGCCATGCCGAACTACCGGGCGAGCGCCGTCGAGGAGATGATCGACGCGATCGTCCCCAGGGTCACCGCCGGGCAGCTCCGCATCGCGGATCTGACACGCGCCTACCTCGCGCGCTGCGCCCATGAGCTCGGCTGGAAGCTCGTCGTCCCACAGCTCGACAAGGCGGACATTCTCGGCGCTCGCGGCGTCGATCCCCGGACGGTGTACCGCCGCCCTGCGGTCGACGTGTACAAGGCGCTATCTGACGGGAAGCCTGTCGAGCAGGCGGTCTCTGAGGGACGCCTGCGTTTGACTCAGCTGATCGGCGGCGACGCTCAGCTCGCGAAGGTCCACGCATCCCGACAAGTGATGCGCGCCTACCCGGACACGGGCTCGTATTACCGGCGCGTGCTCACGGGCCGCGAGAACTGCGGCCTCTGCGTCGTCGCTTCGACGCAGCGCTACTACAAGGAAGATCTGCTCCCGATCCATCCGGGATGCGACTGCGACGTGCAGCCGCTACCGCCCGGAGCGGCAGGCCAGCAGGTCATCGACGAGGACCGCCTTGAGCAGGTCCACAAGATCGCTGCCGACCGGCTCGGCGAGGCCGACCGAGGAGGCAGAACGCCCGACTACCGGAAGCTAATCCGAGTCGAGGCGCACGGGGAATACGGAGCCACTTTGACGTGGGCAGAGCCAAAACCCCGAAGCAAAGCGGCACAGCGGATAAGGCGTAACGCCTAAACGCGCAGCCGCACAATCAAGCCCCGCCAAGGCCGCAACGGCGCTCGCGGGGGAGGCTACCCGAAACGGGAGGACTGATCGACCATGAAGATTCACCTGAACGAGCACCCGCATCTGCGCTTCGCTGAGTCCGTTGACGCGCCTGCGGGCGGGGACGCGGATGAGGCTCAGGTCTCGAGGCTGCTGCCGAAACGGAGCAGGCGAAGGACTGGGAAGCAGAAGCGAAGAGGTGGAAGGCGCTCTCGCGCCAGAACGAGGCGCGTGCGAAGGAGAACGCCGAGAAGGCTCGCTTGTTCGACGAGCATGAGGAGCAGGGCAAGACGGAGCTGCAGAAGGCTCTCGATAAGGCTGCGCAGGCTGAGGCCCGCGTGAAGGCCCTCGAAGTCCAGGCAGCGCGCGCCTCAGGTCGCCGCGGCGAAGGGCGTGGACATGGAACTGCTGTCCGGCTCGACGCTGGAGGAGCTGGAAGCGTCGGCGGATCGTCTGCTGGCGTGGCGCGGCGAGCAGATCCCGAAGGGCGCCCCGGCGTCCGACGCGGGACACCGAGGTGAAGAGATCAGGTCGAGCAAGCAGCTCACACGCGAGGACCTCAAGACCAGGAGTGCCGAGCAGATCAATCAGGCCCGCCGAGTGGGCCAACTCAACGACGTGATGGGTCTCGCCTGACGGCGAGCCCGTGAAAGGAGCCAAAGCAATGGCTAACAACAACTTTATCCCCGAAGTCTGGTCGGCCTCCATCCTGGAGAACTTCCACAACCAGGCGGTCCTAACCGGCCTGACGAACCGCGAATACGAGGGCGAGCTGAAGTCCGGGGCAACGGTACACATCGCCGGTATCGTCAACATTAAGGTCAAGGACTACAAGACCGGTGTCCTCCCCGCCGCGTCCGGCAGCGGCAAGCAGCCGCGCACGACCGCGCCCGACACGGTCGCAAATACGGGTATCGAGCTGAACATCGATCAGGAGAAGTCCTTCGATTTCCTCGTCGATGACATCGACCGCGTGCAGTCGAACAAGAGCTTCGACAAGTACACCGAATCCGCCGGCATCGGCCTTGTCGAGGACGCGGAAGCCTTCCTCACCGGACTGCTCTCCACGCAGGGCACGGCGGTGACCGGCCTGACCACCCCACTGACTGGGCGGGCGCCACAAGATCGCGCTTCGAGCTGCGCGGCAAGCTCACCGACGCGAAGGTACCGCAGGCCGGCCGCGTCCTGCTCGTCAACGGAAAGTTCGAGAACTGCCTGCTCTCCGACGGCTCGAAGCTCACCGCCTTCGACAAGTCCAACACGACCGAGGGCCTGCGAGAAGCGATCATCGGTCGCCTCCTCGGCTTCGACGTCGTCGTGTCCTCTTGGATGGACAACGCGAAGCCTATGGCAATCGCCCCTGCACAAGCCCTCGGTTGCCTACGTCTCTCAGATCTCCAAGATCGAGAGCATGCGCGCGGAGAACACCTTCGCCGACCGCATCCGTGGCCTGCACGTGTACGGCGGCAAGGTGCTGCGCCCGACCGCCGTTCAGGTCTTTAAGGGGGTCTGATGCTCGTCCGTGGAACCAACAACCTTGAGATCGAGGTCGAGGAGCAGGTCGCAATCGGGATGATCGCCGCCGGCATCGTCGAGCCTGTCGAGCCTGTCGAGCCTGTCGAGCCTGTCGAGCCTGTCGAGCCTGTCGAGGACATCGAGGATCCGGAGCCCGCTCCGGCCAAGACCAAGAAGTAGGAGGAGAGATGACCGCCGCCCTACCGCTCGCATCCGTCTCGGACCTGGAAGCAGCACTAGGCCGCGACCTCAACGAGACGGAGAAGCGCCGCGCGGAATTCGTCCTCGACAAGCTCTCAGCAGCTTTCCGAGACCGAGCCCGCCAGACCTTCACCGTCGAGCAGTACACGCACCGACTCAAGGTCGACGGCGGCGGTCGCCTCTTCCCCACTCGGACCCCGCTCCTCTCAGTTAACTCGGTGACAACAGACGACGGGACGCCGGTCGCCTGGAAGCTTCGGCACGGCTTCGTCCAGGTCGACAAGCCAGCGTCCGACTTCCTCGTCGTTTCCTACTTCGCCGGCCTCGCCGAAGTCCCCGACGCCGTCCGGCTCCAACTCGCCGACAGCGCGCGCCGCATCATGTCGATCGACGCCGCCGCCGCACATGGGGCCACGCAGGCCACGGACACGACCGGCCCGTTCACCCAGACCAGGCAGTACGCCAGCTGGGCAATCGGAGGCCAAGCTCTCCTCTCCCCAGACGACCAGGCGCTCGCGGACTCGTTCAGGCCGCGACGCTCGGGCCATGTGTGGGTGATGGAAGCATGAGCCGGGAGCCGATGGAAGAGTGGCGGACCCCGGTTCAGGTTGAGGGAAGTGTCCGCAGGGACGCTGATGGATACCTGATTAAGGGGATAGGCGGGAGGCTGATCGGCGGTTGTCTCGTCGCCCCGGGGGCCTTTTACGGTCCCGGGATTGCTGACGTCGCCGACATCGGAGCAGCCAGACGCGCAAGCGACGCTGTACGCGCCGCCGGGAACGACGCTCGCTGTCGGAGACAGGATCACAATCCCAGCTGAGCACCCGCTCGGCGGGAAATGGCAAGTCGAGTCGCCGCCGTCACCTTGGCCGAAAGGCGTCGCAGTCACCATCAACCGGAGGTGAGACCGTGGGGAACAACTTCCGCCGGGACTCAGCCGGAATCAAGGGCTTCCTGCAAAGCGGCGCCTAGCTCCAGGCCTCCACCAGGAAGCCGAACAGCTCAGGGCAGCAGCAGCCGCCGCAGCCCCGCGCGGCCTCACCGACAACCTCGCGGACTCGTACAAAGTCGAAACGACGAAAGCACCCCTCAGACCGGGCGCCCCGGTCCGAGACGTTGGCCGCGTCTACAACGACTCGTCCCACGCGCTCGCCGTGGAATTCGGCCACCGCAGCAAAGCCGGAAACCCAGTCCCAGGCGCACACACGCTCGGCAAGCTAATCGGATCGAAGGGCAAGAGGAAGCGCCGCAAATGACATACACAGATGCAGTTCAGGTAATCCGCGACGCGATCACCGCGGCGACCAGCATCCCGACCGCACGAGTCCTGCAGCCCGGCTTCACCGACGGGCCGCTACCACTCGCACACGTCTCACTCGTACAAACCCAGACCGGGGACTACGACCGAGACGACACGATCTCCATCTCCATCTACGCAAAGACCCCCGCCTCACCCGCCGAAGTCGGCGCCTCCGCGCTCGCGGACCAGATCGAGGGGGCGCTCGCCGTCCGTCCTGTCGTCGGCGCGTCCGGCTGGGTAGACGCAGCGGAGGTCGATTCTCTCCTGGGCGTGCAGCCATACTTCGAGGCTGTCGAGGTCGTCCATATGACGGCAACGGTCACGCACAGGCCCATCTCAGAATGACAACAACTGATTAGAAAGGGGTCTTGCATGACCACCATCGAAGCCCTTAAGAAGCGTCATAACCGCACGACCAATGTGCGTAAGGGCCTGAACGCGCTGGCGTTCCTGGCACCGATGACGGTGACCGTCCCGGAGGCGATCACCGACGCTGGCGGCGCTCTCAGGAGATCCCGGCGGAGTTCCTGCCGCTGGGTCTAATCACGACCGACGGCATTACCAACTCCGCCGACGCGAACACGGAGGACGTGGAGGCGCTCGGCTATGCCGAGGCCGTCCGCACCGACCTCACCAAGGCGCCTAAGACCGTGAAGTTCACGGTCCTTGAGCCGATCCGCAAGACCATTCAGCAGTTGGTCTACGGCATCGATCTCTCGCAGACCAAGGCCTCCAAGACCACGGGCGAGATCGTGTTCGACGAGGGCCGCGACGCCGGCTCGCTGAATACCGTCTCCTGATGGTCATGGCGGACGGCCCCGCCGCCGATGAGTGGATCGTCGGACGATGCTACCCGCGAGTGAAGCTCTCGTCCCTGCCGGACGAGAAGTGGGCCGCGTCGGACGCAATCCAGTTTGATCTGGAATTTGCGGCCTTTATGGACGAGACCGCCGGTACTTCCTGCCGCCACTACATCGGCGGCAGCGGCGCGATCCGCCACCGCGACGCGATCGGCTTCGAGCAGGCCAACTGACCTGCTCTCGATCTCGGGCGGGCCGTGGTTGATCTCCCCACGGCCCGCCCGTCCACACCTCACGCATGGAGATCACCTCACGGATAGGACCAAAGATGAAGTTCCTCAAGACTGTCAAGACCGACACCGGCGACGAGCTCAAACTGGAGCGCGAGACCGACGCTGCCGTCGAGCAGAACCAGCTCATCTCGCAGGGCTGGAAGCCCGCCGACGACTCGAAGGACGGCGGCGAGAAGCCGACGCTGCCCGCCCCGCCTACCTTCAACAAGTAACCAATCAGACAAATAACTAGGAGATCATCATGACTGACACCATCAAGCCAACGTTCACTTTCAACGAGCTCGAGAAGATCGAGAAGTCTATGACACCCGAGCCGTTCTCTTTCGGGATCGGCCATACGGTCATTACCTTCCCGGACCCGATGGGACTCTCAACCGAAGAGGCAGAGAAGTTCCTCTCGGATATGGTCGAAAGCCGTTCGCCGGTCGCGGTTATGCGTCGTTGGCTTCCCGAAAAAGATGCTGAGATGCTCATCAGCAAGCTCAGCTTCCGCAAGCTCACTTTGCTGCTGCGTCAGGCCTCCGCGCACTACAACGCAGCGATGGGAGATATGGGGGAAGGTGGCGCCTCTACGATCGGCTGAGCCGATACGAGAGGCAGATCACGTGTGACTTAGCGGAACAGGGCTGGGATGTCCCGGCCCTGTTCCGTGCCCGCCGCTGGCGCTTCCTGCTCATGCTCATCGATGGACTCCCGTCGACGAGCAGAACGACCGTCGCGATTCTCAACGACCCCGAGCGTTTCGAGGAGACCGCGCGCACCGTCGCCGAGACCGAAGCGACCGCCGACGACACCGAGGCGCGGATGCGTGAGCAGACGCCAGTCGTGCGCGTCCTACAGGACATCTTCGATCTTGTGGCTGGCGCCCTCGGCCATAAGGAACCGTATCCGCGTCCGGTTTCGGCGGTTGAGCTGGCACTCGAGGACGCGCGCACCGACCACCTTCACGACTTCCGAGATGAAGCGATGAAGGCACTCCTCCCGAACTGGGAGGACGAAGAAGAATAACTGCAGAGAGGAACCCCAACATGGCGGGCGTTTACAAGGCTGGCACGCTCTACGTTGACGTCGTGCCCTCCATGAAGGGGTTTTTCAAGACCGTTGAGGCCGACGCCAAAGCGCAGATCCCGAACATCGGGCAGAACGCCGGTAAGGATCTCGCGAACAGCATACGCTCTGGCGTCGGCTCCAGCGGCGCACAGGTCGCAAAGAGCATCAGTCAGCCTATCGATGCTGCCGCGACTGAGGCGAAAAACAGCGTCGACAAAATGGCGAAGAGCATGCAGGCCTCGACAGGGGGCATGCAGAAGGCCGCAGAGGGCGCGGGCCGGAGCTTTACGACGATGGGCGCCGAGGCGGGACGCAGTCGCGGGCCTATCGAGTCGGCAACGCGTGACCTCGACGAGGCTGCTCAGGCAGCGGAGAAGGCTGCGAGGGGCACGCGCGAGGCGGGCTCGGGCTTCTCCTCTGTGGCTGGCTTCGCGCAGAGCGCGATCGCGCCTCTGGCGGCAATGGCCGCAGCCGTGGGCATCGGAGGTTTCGTCTCGGAGGCTATCGCCGCGTCCGACGCTACCCAAAGTTCGCGGACACCTTGAAGTTTGCGGGGATTGATCCGGATCGGATCGAGGAGCTGGGAGCCGCAGCTCAGCGCTATGCGGACGAGACCGTCTACGATCTCTCGGATATTCAGGGCATCACGTCGCAGCTCGCAGCGAATAACGTTGAGGGCTTCGACAAGCTCGCGGAAGCGGCAGGCAACCTGAACGCCGTAGCGGGTGGCTCTGCCGAGACGTACAAGCAGGTTGGCCTGGCGCTCGTGCAGGTCAACGGGGCTGGAAAACTTGCCACGCAGGATTGGAACCAGATCGCAAACGCGATCCCTGGTGCCAGTGGCAAAATCCAGAAGGCCCTGCTCGACGCTGGCGCCTATACAGGCAATTTCCGGGACGCTATGGCCCAGGGCCAGATCAGCGCAGAGGAATTCAACGAGGCTTTGCTGAGCCTCGGCTTCGATGAGGTCGCAGCGAACGCGGCTCGCGATACGAGCCGTATCGAGAACGCGGCCGGCAACTTGCAGGCAACCCTCATGGGTGGCTTCAAGGATCTTATTGACTACATGAAGCCGACGATTACGGACTTCATGGGCTGGCTGAGCGACATGTTCTCCAACGCCTTCGATTGGATCAGCGAGCATAAGGATCTGCTGGTCGCCCTGGGTGAGGGCATCGGAATCGCGGTCGCCGCCTACTGGGGCTTCTCGGTCCTGACAACCGTGATCGAGTGGATCAAGAACACGACGCTCGTACAGGAGGGGCTCAACGCAGCAATGGCTGCGAACCCAATCGGCTTGGCCGTAGTGGCTATCGGCGCGCTCGTCGCAGGTCTCATATACCTGTACAACACGAACGAGGACGTGGCGAACGCGATCAACTCGTTGGGTGCTGGGATCGCGGAGTTCTGGACGAACAACGTCACGCCGATTATCGACACTTTCGTCGACTACACGAAGAACACGCTCGTACCGTCGATTGAGTCGGCGTGGGGCATCCTCACCACAGGCGATTACGACGGGAACCTTTTCGGCCTTGAGGAGGACTCGGCGCTCGTTGACTTCTTCTTCACGCTGCGGGACGCGCTCCTCGCCGTCGGCGAGATCTCCTACACGGCGTGGACGGACCAGATCAAGCCGTCCCTTGAGGCAGCGTGGGACTGGATTAGTGGCACGCTGTGGCCGGGCCTCCAGAACTTCTGGTCGACCGTACTGCAGCCCTTGTTTGAGGGGATCGGCTCGGGCCTAGCGCTCGCCTGGACCGCCGTCATCCGCCCGGCGCTCATGGGCATCTGGACGCTGATCTCCCGCGTGCTGTGGCCTGTCCTGAAAACCCTCTGGGAGAACGTGGTCAAGCCGCTGTGGGAGGGCTTCGCCTCGGCAGTCCAGTCAGCATGGGCAGTCATCTACCCGGCTATGCAGGCGCTCGCGGGCTTCTTCCGCGACACACTCATGCCCGCGCTGTGGTCCTTCTGGCAGACGTCGTTGAGCCGGTCTGGACGAACGTGTCGACGTTCATCCTCGCTGTGTGGGACAACGTCTTGTATCCGCTGTTTGACCTGTTCGTGACGGTGATCTCGGGTACCGTCGGCCTAGCCTTCGAGGGGCTGTGGACAACCGTCGTGACGGCCTGGAATGGGATCAGCTCGGCGATTCAGACGGTCTGGGGCATCCTGTCCCCGATATTCTCGGCGATTGGCAGCGCGATCTCCTCGACGCTCGGCCCGACTTTCACTTGGCTGTATGAGTCGGTGATTAAGCCGGTGTGGGATCAGATTTCGTCGGCGGTGCAGGTCGCGTCCTCCGTCCTGATCGACGTCGTCTTTCCGGCGATTAAGAACGCGATCGGTGGTATGAAGGAGAGCTTTGAGTCTTTCCGTCAGTCGGTCGAGTCTGTGTTCGAGAAGATCAAGGGCGCAGCCGCAAAGCCGATCAATTTTGTCATAACAACGGTCTACCGGGACGGCATTAAGGCTGCGTTCGATACGATCGCCGCGAAGGTCGGCCTCTCCGTGAGGCTCCCGGACGTGAAGGCCATTCCGGCCTACGCGACCGGCGGCGTTTTCTCCACCATGACGCCCGGCTACTCTCCGGGCAAGGACATCTATCACTTCTACAGCCCGGACGGGGGCGGCGCACTGCGCCTGTCCGGCGGCGAGGGCATCATCCGCCCCGACGCCCTGCGCGCCCTCGGCGGGAAGCCCTGGCTCGACCGTGTCAACGCCTCGCGCGGCTCCGGCCTCGCGACCGTCGGCGAGACCGGACGCCGCCGCGGCGAAGTAGCCTTCGCAGACGGTGGCATCTGGAACGCCGTCAAGGGCGGCTTCTCCGGCGCCCTGGACTGGGTCAAGGACACGACGGAGGCGGTCGCTGAGATCGTCACCGACCCTGCCGCCGCAATCGCGAACCTGGTCGTCAAGCCGGCGCGCGATCTGCTGTCCCCGAAGGACGGCAGCTTCTGGGAGTCCGTAGCATACGGCATCCCGCCGATGCTATTCGACGGCCTCAAGTCCCTGTTCACCTCGAAGGTAAACGAATCCGGCCTCTCGGGCGGCGCGGGCCTCGTCGGCGCAGCAATGAAGGCAGTCCTTATGGGAGTGCCTTACGTGTGGGGTGGCTCGGCGATCCCGCCCGGCCTCGACTGCTCCGGCCTCGTTTACTGGGCTGCGCAGCAGCTCGGCCTTGGCTGGCCGCGACTCACGGCAGCTGGATACCAGTCCGGCTCGACACCCGTCCCCTGGGGGTCGGCAACACCCGGCGACCTCCTCTACTGGGGGTCTCCTGCCTGGCACGTGGCGGTCTACGCGGGCAACGGTCAGATGATCGAGGAACCGCGCCCGGGCTTAAGCGCTCGCAAGACCGCGATCTGGGGGTCTCCCTCGGTCGGACGTTACGGCGGCGCGCGCAAATACGATAGGGGCGGCTGGCTCCCGGACGGAGTCACCGCCGCAGTGAATCAGACCGGCCAGCGCGAAGCGATCCTAACGGCTCGCCAGTGGGCCGACGTCAGTGCGCTCGCGGCTAGTGGCGCGGGTGCGGGTGTCTCGCTTGATGGGGCGCAGGTGAATCTGGTCCTCGATGACGGCGTCCAGTTTAGGGCGCACGTCGAGGGGATTAGCGCGGGCGTTCTCGCTCGCAGGAAGCAGCTCGCAGGAAGGAGCCGATAATGGCGCGCACGAATCTTTGCCCGAACCCCTCTTTTGCCTACGGCACGAATGGGTGGGCAAAGTACGCGCCGTCATCGCTGCGGATCGCATCTGATCCCGCTGCATGGGGCGGGCACGAGCGGCAGTCGCCAACTTACATGGCTGTCGACGTGCCCGCTCAGCTGCAGGGCCAGGTCGCCACTCCTGGCGTGGTTCCTATATCGGCGGGGCAGGCGCTGGCGGTGTCGGCCCTGGTGCGCACGAGTCCTGGTATCGGTCTCGCCGTCCGCGTCGAGTGGACGGTGGGGGGCCGCAGTCAGGTCGCGTCTGCGCCGCTGCTGCTGACGTCGAGTGCGGAGGGCGATCGCCCGACGTGGGTCCACGTGGCCCCGGCGGGCGCCACTCAGGCGCGCGTGCGCTTCGAGGTTTACACCTCGGGAGCCCGCGACAACAAGCCTGGCTGGGTCCACCTCGACGATGTCATGATCGTCGCTTCGGCGACCGTCGAGGAGGCTGTCGCAGACGCGGCGGCCTTCTTCGACGGCGACACGCCGCAGCAGCGCGTCGGCTACACACAGCGCGCGATCACTCACCAGTGGACAGGCACGAAGGGTCTGTCATCCTCGCGTGAGGTCGAGGGCGCGCTCGATATGACGCGCGCGCCGGTCGCAGTCGTCGAGGACGGCCAGGCTCCGCGCGTACAGTTGGTGATCCCGGCGTCGCTCGCGCCTGCGGGCACGGCATGCTACGTCGAGGGCATCGCCGCGACGGGTTTCAAAGTGGATACCGCGAGCCGGTGTCTGGACGGGAACGGGTGAGCAGCGGGTGATCGGTGACTCGCTCGCGCCGATCAACACGGAGTTCCGGTACCGTCTGACGACGTCGCGCGGCGTCGAGGTGGAGTCCTCGCCTGTCGTGCGCCGCTGGCAGGGCCTCTCGCTCATGACGGACACGGCGGGCAAAATGCCCGTGAACCTGCTCTGGCAGGGGACCGATCAACGTGAGATGAAGATACGCCTCACCGAGCACGAGGTGCCAGGTCGCAGAACGCCGGTTATGGTGTACGCGCCGACGATGGGCGCGGGCACCGTCTCGCTGACGGCACGCACGAATCTCAAGGATACGCCGGCTCTCAAGCTGCTGTTGGGCACGCCGACGCCTGTAGCTCTCTTCCACAATCCCGACCACTGCGTGCAGTGCAGGGCCGGCGTGTGCGACGTCGATCTGGTGACGCTTATGTCGCCGACGTCGGTCTCGATGGAGCGCGCCGCCAGGATCGACGTCGCGGAGCGCACGTGGACGATCAAGGGAACGATTACGTCCCTGCCGCAGGCCTCGACGCTCCTCGCTCTCTCGACGTGGACGGACTTTGACGGTCGCGCCCTCACGTGGCAGGCGCTCGACGCGCGCCGCCTCACGTGGGAGGGCTTCGACCGCACGATCTGGCAGGAGGAGCGATGAGCCTGACCGGCCCGGACGCGCGCATCCCGGACGACCTCCTCTCGTCTGCCTACACGATGCAGGCGACGGTCGAGTCGTGGCTCGGCGATGAGTACCTCGGTGAGGTGCCCGTCGAGGACGGCTCGGTCGCCTGGGATGCCACTCAGCAGGTGCAGGGCTCGCTCTCGCTCACGGTGCCCCGCGTCGGCTCGGCGAGTGAGGATGAGGACTGGCGGGACTGGGATCCTACAGACCCTTCACACCCGCTCGCGACGTTCGGGCAGACGCTGCACGTCTCGCTGACGATCGCGTCGGTGATCCCCGGCGGCGGCTGGTGGGACGTTCAGCTCGGACGCTTCATCATCACATCTGTCGATCCCGGCCCCTCGACCGTGAGGGTGACGGGCAAGTCGCTGATGCATCGCCTTGAGGAGGATAGGCTCACGACGCCGCTCTCCCCCATGTGGAATGGCACGCTCGCGTCCGAGATCCGGCGCCTGGTCGGCGGACACATGGGCGTCGTGATTGACACCGCCCTCGTTGACCGTTGGTGTCCCTCGATGACATGGGGTGAGTCGAGGATCGATGCGGTGTACGAGATCGCGAAGGCATGGCCGGCATCGATCCGTGAGGGCGGCGACGGCATCCTGTACGTGACCCCGCCGGTCTCGCCGCCGGTCTCGCCGCCGAAGCTACGGCTCACGGACGACCTGGACGGAACCGTCGTCGGCGTCTCGTCGCAGGTCTCGCGCGACAAGGTCTACAACCGCGTCGTAGCGCGCGGTCAGGACGGGCACGACGAGGGGGCCCGCGTTCCAGGCGGTCGCGGATCAGACGACCGGCCCGATGAGGACCGACGGCCCCTACGGTGTCGTCCCCCGCTTCTTCTCCTCGCCTCTCATAACCTCGCAGGAGCAGGCGCGCAAAACCGCTGAGGCGATGCTCGCCGAGTCGATCCGCCGGAAAGTCAAAGTCCCTGTGGAGCACGCGCCGGATCCGCGCGTCGCGCTCGATCAACCGATCGAGATCGTCACACAGCCTGTCCTAGCAGCCGAGCAGAAAACCCTCTGGGGCCTCGTCACCGCATACGAAGTTCCCCTCACGTACAAAGGCACGCAGAAAACAGACGTGGAGGTGACGCTGTGACCGTCCGAGTGATGGACCTGATCTCCTCGACGCCGGATGATCTGCCTCCCCGGTACGGGTCGGACAGATCAACGACGGCGATCGCGCGGATTATCGACCTCGTCGAAGGCGGACGCCAGCTCATCGTCTCCCTGTACGGCGGCGCGGGCGTGCAGATCCCCGCGACAGCCGTCAACTGGCAAGGCGTGAAAACCGCGCACGTGCTCCTCGATCCGGACACGGGGCGCCCGGTACACGCGCTGGGGCCTGCACCGTCTCCCGAGGGGCCGCTCCCAGCGGTCCCGAAAACACCAGAGCCTAAGCCCGTGGCCAGGCACGCGGTGCTCACGCCGCAGTGGATGGGCACCTGGACAACCGGCGGATGGTCGCGCGCTACGGCGACGGCGGAGCCTGGCAGGGCACCAACCCCGCAGGCCAGCGCCTCCGAGGCCTCATCACCTACGGTCGCCAGCTCGAAGCCCTCGGCACGATCACAATCACTCGAGCGCTGCTCACCATCCGGCCCGCGTCGCACGTCCCACCGTGGGCACTCGTGATCCAGCCTGCCTCCTACTCGGAGTCGGGGCCGCAGCCCGCCGGCGCGACGCAGACGATCAACATCAACGCGCAGCAATCCCAGGTCGACATTACCGCCCTTGCGAAAACACTCACGGCGGGTGCTGGTCTCGCGCTCGTCGGCACTGCATACGGCGGCATCACCAAGGGCGGCGCGAGCGCAGCTCTCCACCTCGACTACACCGAAACACTCCCAACCAAGCCCGCAGAAAGGCGCGCCCAATGAGTTATCAGGACCAGCGCGGACATAAGGTTCCCTCCCCTACCGACCCGGCCCGCCGCCAAGACCTCCTCGACCTATCGCTCTCGATCCCGTCCTACAAAGCCTGCCCCTCGGAGACTGCCGCGTCTCAGTACGTCGCCGCGCTCGCGGGCGTGGGCCTCACGGCATCACCGCAGCAGCCCGTGTACGTCTGGCGTACGGACCTCAACACTGTTCGCGTATGGGACGGTCGAAGGTGGTCTGGGGAGTCGAATTTGCAGATGGAGCTGTCATCCGTAGGTGACGTGCCTGTCGGCAACGGCCTCAGCGTCGGCGTGCGGAATGGTCTCGTCAAGGCGGGCAAGGTGGCGACTTCGGCGACAGAGGTGCAGTACGGGAACTTGTATCTCGATGGAGTCACTTTCCAAACGCCATTCCCGAACGAGTGTGTGTCTGTCACACTCACGCCGCTGTATGGCACGGGCTCGGCGCAGTGGACCTTTAAGAACGCGCAGCAGTTCTGTCTTGACTCGATGAGTCGAAACGGCTTCCGTGCGATGCTGCCGGGGGTCACGACCACTGGCCGTCACGCCTACTCGTGGACCGCGATCGGCTACTGATAGCCACCAATATTTCATGCCCTCGGACAAGCCTGTCCGGGGGCTTTCCCATAACCAATTGAGGAGAAACCAATGGAACCGAACATCGAAGAGCTCATGGCGTCGATGACGCCCGCGACTGTCACGCCGGACGATGTCGTCACGCCTATCTTCATCCCCTATGAGCAGCCGGAGGGCACGCGATGAGCATGACAGCGTCTAAGGCGCTCGCCTGGGCCGCAAGTCAGATCGGCTACTCGCGCTGGGACGATCCCCTGCCTGGCTCAGCGTTTGGCCGCTGGTACGCAAAACGTCACGGCGCATACTACGGGACGTCAGGTGTCCCGTTCTGCGCCATGTTCGCCTCGTGGTGTCTAACGGATGACGAGGGTAACTCGGTGATCCCCGGAGGGGATTTTGCCTACGTCCCCTACGGCATCAATGCCGCGCGGGCGGCCGGTCAGCTCGTCGATCCGTCGAGCGCCGCACCTGGTGATCTCATCTGTTTCGACTGGGACGGGGACGGCGTGGCCGACCACGTCGGCCTGGTCGAAGCGAACTACGGGTCGTGGGTGCAGACCATCGAGGGCAACACCAGCTCGGGCGCTGCGGGCTCGCAGAGCAACGGCGGTGGCGTGTGGCGTCGTACCCGAGACTGGGACTCCGTCTGCGCAATAATCCGCCCGCACTACAGCGACGCGGCAACCGCTTCGGGATACACCGACGTCACGGCCCTGCAGGCTGCTGTCGGCGCGATTGCTGACAACGTCATCGGCCCCGACACGACCAAGCGGATCTACGCCGTGGTCGCCGCCTCCAGCTGGGGGGTGAGGCAGTTCCCGTTCGGCGTCGAGTATGTGCAGCAGGTTATCGGTGCCGAGCCGGACGGCATCTGGGGCGACGCATCCGACGAGGCGCACGACCGCGTCGTCGGCAACCTCCAGCGCGCCGTTGGCGTCCTCGTCGATGAGGTCTACGGACCCGTCACAAACAACGCGATCAACGCCGCGCTCGCGGGCGCGGAGAAGGGAAACTGACATGAACGATCTGCTTCTCGGGCTGCACACGGATCCGTTTCTGACGACGTTTGTCGTTGGCATGGTCTGGCCGGTGGTCCAGTCGGCTTTGGATCGTCCGTACTGGACGCCGGCGCGCCGTAAGGTGTTGCTGGCGGTCGCTGCGATCGTCGTCTCTCTCGTCGTATGGGTCTCCGGTACCTATCCGGCGACCTGGCGTCTGCTCGTCGCACAGGCCGGAGTGTTCCTCGGCATCGCGTGGAGCGTGTTCCAGGTGCTCTCGGCCGTCCGCATTAACGGCGTCTCCCTCATTGACTGGGTCGGTGCGGTGACACCTGGCGGCGAGTCCGTTGAGGAGGTTCGCGCTGCCGCTGAATCTGTCCCCTCGACCCGGGTAGTTGACGGGGCAATGCAGGCCAGCCGTGACTGAGCTCCTGGCGGACCCGAAGGTGGCAGACGCGCTGGCCGCGCTCGTCGTCGCGGTCCTCGTTGCGATGACGGGTGTCGTCGCCTTGGTCACGAGCCAGGTGCGCCGCTGGTTGGAGGCGAAGTTCGCGCATGTCATTGAGGGGGTCGAGGAGGCCCGCGCTGCTGCCCGTTCGGCGGACGCGCAGGTCTCCAACGACCATTCGACCAATATGCGGGAGGACTTGGATCGTGCGATCGAGACCGTACGCGCTGTGTCGGATCAGATCGGCGAGCTGACCGGCCATGTCGGTACGCTCGCCGACCAGCTCGGCCGCGTGGAAACGACGCTCAGTAATCACGGGAAGAGCCTCGAAGCGGTTGAGTCTCGCATCGGTCGGATCGACGAAAGAGGCGGCCGCATGGCCGAGGAGATCCACGATGAGAGGGTCGCTCGTGAGGCGGCGCAGCGAACGATCGATGAGCACTCGCACGACGCGCACGCGCGCCTGCACGAGCGCCTTGACAGACTCGAAGAGAGGATGAACGAACAGTGACCACGACAATCTCGGGCGCTGTCGGGCGGCTTGACGGCTCTCCCGAGCCGCATGCCTACATCGTCGCCACGCTCGCGGGGACAGGTGAGAATCTCGCTGTCCTCGCGGGCGGGCCGGTCGCCCGACAGGCCGACGTGCGAGGACAGATAGTCCTCCCCCTTGACATCCGCGCGGAGACGCAGGTGCATCTGCGCCTCGCGATCCCCGGTCGCACGCTCCGCGAAGCAACCGTGACATTAAAGCCTGCGGTCGCTTACGACCTGGCGCAGATCTTCTCCGGCGCTACGTCGCCGACCCCGACGCCCGGACCTGCGCCGGTCCCCGGTACGGGCGGAGTCGAGATCTCCGGAGACGGAGACACACTCACCCTGACCGGCACGCTCTCCGGAGACGGAGACACTCTCGAGATCGGAGCCTGACCAATGGCAGCAAAGCCGACCCTGTACACCAAGCAGGGTACTGATAAGGCGATCGCCAAAGCGGTCGCCCCTCTCGCAACGAAGGCCGAGCTGTCGGGCTACGCGACGAAGTCAGAGGTCGCGGCAGCCGCTGCCGGCGGCAAAGTCGACCTCAGCGAGTACGCGAAGAAGGCCGAGCTGCAGGGCCTCGCGACCCGCGAGGAGCTGGGCGGCTACGCGACTACCCGGCAGGTGGCCGACCTCGCCTCTCGCGCAGACCTCACGGCCTACGCGACGAAGGACGAGGTCGTCGGAGTCGCCCGCACGTCGGACCTAACCGGCCTCGCCACGAAGGCCGAGCTCTCCGGCTACGCGACGAAGTCAGAGGTCGCGGGCGTCGCTCACGCCTCGGACCTGACAGGCCTCGCAACCAAGGCCGAGCTGCAGGCCGCGCTCACCGGCGTCGGCATCACTATCGTCGCCACCGAAGCAGAAGCGCAGAAGCTACCCGACGGCGCGCTGTACTTCCTTGCCGCCGCAGCGTCGCCAGCGCAGCCGCCGACCCCGACACCCGGCCCTGCGCCAGCAGCAGGCCCCACCGTCGTTGCCCACGCCTCGGGCTCCGTCGTCGGACAGACAATCACCGTCACGCTCGACGGCAAGGCCGGCGACAAGATCATCATGGGCATCAACGAGAAGGCGCAAGGCGGTCGCGCCACCGCGAGCCTCCCGCAGGGCTGGACGACCCTCGTAGAGCCCTACTGGGTCGGCACGATGAGCGCGACCGTCGTGACCGGACCGTGGGCACCCACGATCACGATCAGCATGTCTCAGAACGCTGAGATCGGCTGGGCCGCCGTCGCCGTGCGAGGAGCTTCCTCCATTGAGGCCGGCACCGTCAAGAAGCGCCAGGCCGAGCCGGTCGAAACCAAGACATGTACGGCACCGGCGCTCGCGGGTGCTGGGCTCGCGCTCGGCTTTACGTTCGAGCGTACGAGCGCTGGCGAAACTTCGGACCAGGTCACGGTCTCGGAGGGCTGGGAGAAGATCGAGTTCGCGGCTCAGGAGGGGGCAAATTATCAGACGGTGACGCTCGCGAAGCGAACCGCCGCATCTCCCGCTGACCTGGTCGTGACCTACCCGAACGTTCAGGGGAGTAACGGTATCGGCGTGCAGGTGATTGTACGTGGATGAGCTAACGGTTTATCGGCGTCGCCGCGACGGCGGTGACGTGCCAGGAGTCGTGCGCCGTCGACGCGACGGGGGAGACATTCTCCTGAGTCGACGTGAGGCGACGACCCCGGTCACGCCAGCCTCGACGGACGTCGTCGAGCAATTCCTCAAACAGCGCCCGTTCTACATCGCTCACAGGATGGGCGGCACGGAGTATCCGGAATTCACGCAGCGCGGTCTCGACGCCTCGCTGCGCGCGGGCTTCAAGGCGCTGGAGATCTCGGTCCGGCTCTGTGCGAAGGGGCCGAACGGCGAGCCCGGCGAATTCGTTGCAATCCATGATTGGAAAACGACGCGCACAGTCCCGGGCACGGACCTGCCGATCTGGTCCACGCCGTGGAGCACGCTACGGACTCTCCAGCAGGCCACGGGACCGTTCATGCGCCTGCGGGATATTGTCGACCAGATCCCGGATGATGTGGTCCTGGCTATCGACCACAAAACGACGTCGTCTGAGGATCAGCGAAACAGCGCTGACCTGCAGGCTGAGGAGATGCTCTTCGAGTATCTCGACACGGCTTTCGGCGGGCATCCCGAGCGCCGCGTCATCTGGAAGGTTTTCGCCAAGGGCACGAGCGCGGCGCGCGCGAAAGTACGCGGATACCGCACAATCGCGATGCTCTATCCCACCGAAGTCCCCGCGGCACCCCTCGGCTCTTGGGACGTGATCGGTATGGAGTGGTCCGCGAGCGCGGAGGTGTGGAATCGGATCAACTCGACTGGGAAGCCGACGATCGCGCACATCATCACCAACGAGGGACAGGCTCGTGCAGCGCTCGATAAGGGAACGTCCGGCCTCATGGCCTCATTCCCGTCTCGCGTGCATCCGTAGCCGACGCAGAAGGCCCCACCGCCCAGTTTGAGCGGTGGGGCCTATCTTGCTATTTCGGCGGGATTGCATGCCGCGAGCGCTGTGTGCGGCTGACTGCGCGGAATGTGTCGTCGGTGCGGGCGTTGGCAGCGGCTTGGGGGTCGCGGACTCGAGCGAGGCGTGCGAGCGCCTCGGGCTTGGAGGAGCTGCGGCTGATGCGCTCGCGCACGCTGGGGGCGGCGAGCTTTGTCGTGCGGGGGATCTCGTAGGTTTCGCGGTATTCGGCGGCGGTCATGCCGTGCGCCAGGTACACGTGAGCAGCGAGGCTGAGGCAGGCTTTGCCGCACTCGTGGCAGATGAGACGGCCTTCTTCGTCCTCGGTGATGCGTCCGTATACACCTGCGCCGACGGGCTGGCCGATGCGGGGCGCGGGCGCGTCTGCGTGCTTTTGCTGCGAGCCGCTTTGTAGTGGCGTAGGCATAGGCCGTGTGAGATCGCGTCGCGGTCGCAGCCGGGGGTCGAGCATGGGTCGGCGGGTGAGCCTTGGGGTCGGATCCAGCGGCGCTGCGCTGCCCACGCCGAGACGGCGGCGGCATCCCACCAGTAGGCGTGCCCGACGCGGACGGGGCGCAGGCCCTCGCGTCGCATGGTCTTGCCGAGCTCGCGCAGCTCGCGCTGGACGCCGATGAGGGCGGGCACCTCAGCGGTGGGCAGGTAGCCTCCCTCGCGGGCTTTGGCTTCGCTCATCGTTCCGTCGACATCCTGCCTCATGAGGGTTGGCCTGCACGTCCGACAAGGTCGGTGTGAATCGCTGCCACGTGTCGAGAGAATTCGGCAATCTCTGGAGGCAGAAAAGACGGAGAGCTGAGGTCGGTGCGTGCGCCGCGCCCGGGCCGGGAGTCTAGCCAAGTGTCGATTGTCTCGGGTGCCCAGCCGCGCAGAGGGCCTGACGGTGTCGTGATAATGACATCCGCGTCGGGTAGGAGGCCCTTACGGATGTATGAGCGGATGGTGGGGACGGCGAGGCCGACGCGCTCGGCGACGGCGGCTGTCCCGAGGTATTCTGCGGTCATTGCCGGTGCTCCTTGAGTCTGGCTGGGACGATATATGCGTGGATATCGAGCAAGGCGAGTCGTGAAAATACGCGCCCGACGCATACTTGGTACGTGGAGAATGGCAGGAGGCTGGCCCATTCGGAGTGCTCCTCATAGGCTGCTTGCGTAGCGTGGACCTCTAGGTCGTGCGGGCCAATGCCGAGGGCTTTGAAGTCGTGATTGTATGACTTGAGAGTTCGGCGACGCAGTCGTCGGCGGCGTCCTCGATATTCCCGAGAATCATGTGGATCGCGAGGGGGTCGCGCGGCCTGGACTTGCCGATCTCCCAGGAGCGGATCGCACTTTCGGGCGCGACGATGAGTTCGCCGAGTTCGGCGCGCGTGAGGCCGAGCGCTTTGCGTCGGCAGCGGAGGCCGACAGGGGTGAGCAGGTCAGACATTAGGGCTCCTCCTATGGGGAGGCCCCGGAGCGTGCACCCCGGGGCCTCCTGTCAGGGAATCAGTCGAGGAACTTCGCGACGTTGCCGCCGAGATCTTCGAGGACGGTAAGGGTCTCCCAGGTGCTCGCGTATCCTTCCGTAAGGCCCTGCGACTCGCACTCAGCGGAGATCGCGTTGAGGATGCCGTCGCGGCTTCCGTCGGCGAAGTTGCACTCGCCGAAAACTCGGGCATCGTCGGCCTCGGTGTAGGCCAGCGGAATCGTGTCGATCCCGAAGCCGTTAGCGACGAGCAGTGCGCGATCCTCGCCGCTCATACGAACGGCCGCTTCAATGAGGGCCTCGCGCAGCTCCTCGACCTCGTCGCCGGGAAGGCTCTTCTCGAACCACTCAGCGGCGGTCTCGCGATCGCCGTCGATGATGAGGTAACGAGCAAAGCGGTCGGCGTTGTCGGTGATGTAGGTGACGGTGGACATTTTTGATCTCCTTCTTTGAGGGTCGGGGGGCTTGTCCCTCCCGATGACTCAACTATACATCGCGCACGATGCATAGTGCAACCCGGAATGAATGTGATCTACAAAACAATAGCACTCAGATAAGGACGTGCGAGTCCATCCGCGACGTCAAGGCCGCGTCGCGCTCGCGGGTCGCATGCTGGTACCGCAGCGCGACATCAACGTCGCTGTGACCGCCCCTGTGGAGCAGCTCGGCGAGTGTTGCGCCTTGCTGAGCGAAGATCGTGAGGCCAGTGTGCCTCAGATCGTGGAACTTGAACCAGGGGATGCCTGCGTCCTCGCGGGCGCGCTCCCAGGCTCCGCGCAGGCTATTAGGATGCAGGGGCAGGCGCGGGGATCGCTCGGAGGATAGGAGCCAGGCCGTGCCAGCAGGCGCGACGTAGGACTCAAGGTGAGTGCGCAGCGCTGGGACCAGCGACGCGGGAATGACGACCTCGCGCACGCCGGCCGCACTCTTCGGCGGCAGCTCGACCGGCCCCTCCCCTGCTAGATACTGCACCTGGCGCTCAATGCGGAGCGTCGCGGGCGTGGAGTCGAGGTCGAAGTCCCGCCGCTGCAGGCCGGTCAGCTCGCCGAGTCTCGTCTGACACCAGGCCGCGAGAAGGACGGCGATGCGCAGCCGCGCGGGCATAGCGTCGGCGGCAGCTCTGACCTCCTCGGGCGTGGCGACCTGCCGCTCGCGCTCGCGGACGGGCCTGTGCTTCTGACCCCGGGAACCTTGCAAGGGCTCGCCCCGATAAGACCGGCCTTCACCGCGGCGTTCATGCACACGGACAAGGTCATGTAGATCGGGCGCACGACGCCGGGGCCTTTTGCATCCCAGACGCGCTGGTACCAGGAATCGACATCCTCGACGCTGATCGCACCGAGCGGCTTCGCACCGAAAACCGGGACGAGCTGCCTCATCCGATAAGTGTGCGTCTCGATCGTTTTTGGCGTGCGGCCCAGTCGCTCGAGCGACGCGAGCCACCGCTCAGACCACGCCGCGAAAGTGACAGCCGCGCGCTCGGCGGCAACCTCCTGCGCGCGATCGCGCTCGCGGCTCTCCTTCGGGCTGACCCAGGTGCCCTCGCTGATCTCGGCCTCGACGTGTGCGAGGAAAGCGCTCGCGTCGACCTTGCGAACGAACGATCTTCCGGCGGTGTATTTGCCACCATCCGGCCCCGTATACCTGACCTCGAAGCGTCCGCTTCTGGCTTTCCGAATCGAGCCGAAGGACCTCCGTCCGCCCATCTCTGCCTCCTCGTCGGGGAAATGGCGCAGCATCTTTTTCCACGCACTGCGCCACACCTGCGCCACTAGCAATGCTATACCCTGACACATCCTGATACATAGGGTGGGCGCATGGCCAGGCGGCGAAAAATCGCACGCGGGCAACGAAAACCCCGGAATCTCAGTGAGACTCGGGGTGTTTGT
>BNJU01004868.1_pt1 | contig 100346 bp, 118 predicted proteins | sample 8539281 | NCBI WGS metagenome assembly BNJU01 (sample SAMD00202456, study PRJDB9452) | human saliva metagenome | isolation source: human saliva | place: Japan | reverse complement strand
GCGGTGCTGATGTCATCACGGTTTCTGGAACGGACAATACGGTTCACTGCTGGAGACGGCAATGACAACATCACGATTTCCGGTACGGACAACCATATCTATGGCGAAGCCGACGATGATAACATCGTCCAGACAATCAAATGGCAATAATTACATCGATGGCGGTTCGGGATGCTGATCATATTACGGTTCCAAATCGGCAATCATTGGTTAGTTGACGGCAACGACGATAATGACACGATCACGGTTGGAAGCGACAACTGGTCTATCTACGGCGGTGGGAGGGCAACGACAGTATCGTTGGCAGAGACGACAACTCGATATCCATGGCGGCTATGGCGGCTATATCGCCAGCACCGTTCGGGACATCCCTATTCGCATACTACAGATATCGGCTATACAGGACCTAGCGGGCACCAGCCGGATGGCGCAGATACCATTCAGGTGGACAATGGCAACCATGTATGGGGCAATGATGATGCGGATCAGATTATTGCCAAAAATAACAATACCATCTACGGCGGTACCGGCGCGCATGACGCGCATGACCATACGGGCAGCGATGGCGCAGATACCATTCAGGCACAGAGCCGCAACTGGATCTCTGGCGGTGACGGCAAGGACAGCATTGTCGCGCAAAGGTACAATTACATTGAAGGTAATGACGACGAGGACAAAATCCTTGTCGACGATTACAATATAGTCAAAGGCGGCGGTGATCAAGACTCCATCGTTGCCAGCGAATACAATACGGTTTATGGCGGCGGCTCGGGGCAGCAATGCCGATAATGATCATGGCGGCGAATATCAAAGTAACGATCCAGATAAAGCCGACGTTATCCGCGCGGATATTGGCAACAGGGTTTATGCCGGTGCCGGTGCGGATACTGTATTTATCAATTACGCCAACCTCGCCTTTGGCGGTGAGGGCAACGACACCATTCTCGCCCTTGACAACAACTCGATCGGCGGCGGCGATGGGGAGGACTGCATCAAGGCTGGCGAACATGCCTACATCGATGCAGGCCCGAATGACGACAATGTCATAGCAGGTTTCAACAGCAGCATCTGGGGCGGCGGCGGAAAGGATACGATCCTTGCTACCGACATCAGCTATATCGATGGCGGCGATGGAAGCGACAGCATCGTAGGCACAGACAACAGCACCATCAAGGGCGGCTACGGTGCTGACAGCATCAAAGGCGACAAATGATAACCTCATTTATGGCGACTACGATGAAAATGTCTCCATTGGCGGTGCCTTTGATGTAACACACGCTGCACTCCAAAACTTGAAACGCCACAACGAAGGCAAGGCTGATAAGGATACCATCGAAGCGCTTGACCGCAATACCATTTACGGCGGCTACGGCAATGACAGCATCATTGCGATTGACCGCAACATCGTCTCCGGCGGTCATGATAACGATAGTCTCAACCTCCGGTCGTACAACACGATTTCCGGCGGTGCGGATAACGATACGATCCTGGCATCGGATCACAATCTCATCTACGGCGATAATCTGCGAAACGGCATCGACCCAGGCGCAGGCGACGACAGCATCGTCGCCCATACGGACAATACCATCTACGGCGGTGCAGGTAAAGACACCATCATCGCGGACGATCAAGCAAAGATCGACGGCGGCGCAGGCGCGGACAGCATCTCCTACGGCAGGAACAGCTCCATTGTGGCAGGTGAAGGCGACGACACCGTTGTTTCCCATTTCCCGGGGCTTCCCATTGCGCCGAATGGCTCGGCAGGCTCCACGATCTGGGGCGGCACAGGCGCCGTAGACAGCGCGGGCCGTCCGGTCTACGCTTTGGACAGTCATGGCAACCCCATCGATCCAAAAGCGCCCGGCGCAACGGACATTCACGGTCACAATGTCTTTACAGGCGACGACGTCCCTGTCACCATCATGGACTTTAAGTTCGGCAACGACGTCATCCACTTTCGGAAAAAGCCTTCGAGGCGAGCGCCGTCACGGCCTTTGGCTACGGCAACTCGACCATCGTCCCGGCAAAGGAATATCAGCTCTACACGGCGGGTACCGACCGCATCAATGTCGCGGCGACCATCTCCGATGCAGCCAAGATCGACATGCAAAACGAGTTGGGCAAATTCGTCATCTTTCGGTTACCCGAACGGCACGCTGAAGGGCGGCTTCGCCAACACCCTCATCGGCGGCAGGAACAACGATACCATCTACGCCGGCGAAGGCGACTACGTCTACGGCGGTCTTGGCGACGACACCATCAATCTCCACGGTTATAATGGCTGGCGCGATCATGTCGGTCTGACTGAGGAAGGCGGTACGGACAGTATCACCAGCTTCCAGCAGGGCTGGGATGAAGGCGACGATGCCATCTGGTACAACGTGCCGATTAAGAAAGAGCTCACCAATGCAAAGGGAGAGGTAACCGACGTTCGCATTACCAATACGGACGCAGAGGCAGATCTCAACGACACCAACGTCCGCATCAGGGGCAACAAGACCATCCTCACACAGGGGCGCGGCAAACTCATCTTGAATGGCGTCACCCACGGCGAAATCCTCGTAGAGGACGGCAAAGGTGTTCATAAGGCAGCTCTGCTCGGCGATGGCTACTTCAACGACTCGACGCGCGGCGGTGAAATCTTCATTGGACGCAAAGAGTACAGCGATAAGGTCAGCTTCGAAAAGAACAACCGCGATCTCGTCGCCGACCTCGGCATGACCAACCGCTTTAAGGAAAGAAGTGCAAAGTACTACAGCATCGAGCAGGTCATCGGCGGTGCCGGCAACAATACGCTCGTCGGTGCGAAAAATATCCGCAATACCTTGGAGGGCGGCATCGGTACTTCCTCCCTTTGGGGCGGCGGCGCGTCGGCAGACCTCTTGGTCTCCGGTACAGGTTCTGCCACCGACCACTACACGACTTTCTTCTACGGCGCCGGCGACGGCAGCGATACCATCGAAGGCTTCCGCACGACTGACCGCACCGAAGCTCACTTCAAGCGGGATATTCTCGACATTCACAGCGGTGACGTAGCTTCTGTGCGCAAGGATGGTACCAGCGTTGTAGTCAACATGACGGGGCTCAGCGATAAGCTCACCATCCGCAATGCGGCAAGCGGTCTCTTTGACCAGCTCATCGAGGTCGATGTCATGGGCAGGAAGGGCGCAGCGAAAGTCACCGGCGCGTATGAAATCGTCACATATGATCCACACGCCCAGTACTACTTCTCGAACTCCAAAGCCGGCGGCACCGTCAACAACTTTGGAGATAACTCACGGATCTACCTTGACGGCCGTACCGGTGACTATTACCAAGGCTTTTCCAATATCGACGTCGAATGCGGCAACCGCCTAGAGCTTGCGGGCAATGCGGCGAACAACCGCATCATCTACCGGGGTACCGGCACGGCTTCCCTCTACGGCAGCTTTGGGCGATGATACCCTCACCGGCAGCAAGGACGGCATGAACCGCTTCTTCTTCGGCCGGAGCGACGGCAATGACATCATCACGAAATCGACAGCAAGTGACAAGGTCATGCTCTACGACGTCGCACTTGAAGACGTCACGAGCGCTGTGGAGCGGAACGGCAGTATGCAGATTGCACTGAAGTCCGGCGCGCATCTGACCATCCAAAACTTCGATGAAAATGCCGTCCACGACTTCAAGCTCGCGACCGGCGACACATGGGTCTACAACCATACTGCAGGTGGCGGCGGCTTCTGGAGCCCGAAGGGTAACTACCCCGCACAGCGGTAAGCGAGTGAAACGAAAAAGATACTAGTAAAAGGAGGAATTTCCCCTGCATAGCAGAATCCCTCGAAAGTTTAAACTTTCGAGGGATTCTTTCATGGACGTTATTTCTTTATCGCTCCCGCCTTTTTTTCGCTGCCATGCGGGCAAGAAATTTCGCCTTTCAAATCCAGCTTATGCTCCATCACGCGAACAAAGGCCTTTGCATTTGCTACATCTTTTTCATCCGGGTGCTCAGCGGCGAGGCGCCAACGCTCCTGTGCAGCTGGGCCAGTGTGGGGATCTTTGGGATCCTTCAGCTCGGGGCGCTGCTTCATCGCGGGGTTGATCTTGCCGCGGCAGGCAAAAGTTCCAAGAACTTCATTGCCGCTTCCCAGCATGTAACCAGCGCGGGCAAAGGCAGTGACAGCATGTTCGCTCTCCGGCGCTGTACCGTGCGTCTGAAAGAAACATACCTTTGTGCCGTGGATTTTGGGAAAATAGGCTTCCATCTGCGGATCGGGCTGACCGCGGCGAATCCAGTAACCGGCTGCTACGACATCGTAGCCAGAAACGTCTTCCGGCGCATCTTTCACAGAAAAGATATCTGCGCCGGCTTCCTCTGCGATCGCCTCTGCGATTTTTTTGGTATTCCCCGTTATCGATGAATAGATGACAGCCCATCTCGTCTTTGCCATTTGACGCTTCCTTCCTGCGGTACACGCCGCCCCTCAGATATATTACTTCCTAAGCATTATAGCATCGCGCCCTTGCTATCTTGGATAACGAATGTTACAATAATGAACACGGTTCATTTTTCGCCTTTGCATAGGCAAAGACGCTCGATGTCGTTCCTATTTTCTACCCACTACGATTGGAGGAAAAGTTTTCATGAATGACCTCATCGCATCTCCTACTTCCGCCTTTGCGCTTTCCGGCGTCTTCGCCCTCATTCTGGGCGGACTCTCCATGCAGCGCGTGAAACTTACCACAAGACGACTGCTTCACATCGCACTTCTACTTGCGCTCACCATAATCCTGCATCAGATTCGGCTGTTCCACATGCCACAGGGCGGCAGCGTAACGCTTGGTGCAATGGTGCCGCTGCTTCTTCTCTCCTACCGATACGGCGCAAGTGTCGGAGCGCTGGCAGGCTTTCTATACGGCTTTATCAATCTCTTGCAGGATCCCTTCATCCTGCATCCTGTTCAGGTACTCTTTGATTATCCGCTTTCCCTATATGGCGATGGGCATCGCCGGCGCTTTTCCGCGCCACCTCGTCCTCGGAACAGCGGCGGCATTTTCCCTGCGCTTTCTCTGTCACTTCATTTCGGGGCTGGTCTTTTTCGGCTCGTATGCACCGGAAGGCATGAATCCCGCGTATTATGCGCTGACGTTTAACGCAAGCTACCTCATTCCCGAGTTCCTAATCGCATGCCTCGTCTTAAAATTTCTTCCCATTCGGCGGCTGATGGCAGCGATGAAGGATGACGACAGGCGATAATATCAAAAAAGAAAGGCGGCGCGTCTATGCCGGCAAAGGCGACACAGGTACCTTCGCAAAATTTCTCACTGGGAACAACGATAACCCTAGCAGCCGGGCACCTGCTGAATGATTTCTACTATAATTTCCTTCCCATCCTACTGCCCATCATCATGCCAAAGCTCGGCTTATCGCTGACGATGAGCGGCTTGCTCATCATGGTGTATGCCATCACGAGCAACTTACTGCAGCCATTTTTCGGCTTTCTCTTCGACCGATGGAATCTTGGAAAATTCCTGCTTCTTCCCGTCATCCCCTTCGGCGCCGTCTGCATGACGATGATTCATTGGGTGGATAGTCAAGCGATGCTCTTTCTTATCATCGCACTTGTCGGGCTTTCGGTCTCCTCCTACCATCCCCTCGGCTCTTCCATTGTCGCACACACGACACCGGGAGAAAAGCTGGGAAGTGTCATGAGCTATTATATTGCGGGCGGAAATGCAGGCTATGCTCTCGCACCGTTCGTCGTCGTTCTCTTTCTTGCCGTCTATCCAACGACCATGCTGCCCTGGCTGACGATTCCTGCCTTCCTTTTTGCCCTTCTCTGCGCAAAAAAGAAACTGCACAGAAATCCCGACACAGGTTCTGACACAGCGAGCGGCACGCATCGACGAGATTCTAAAGAATAAGAACGCTGTCGTGCTGACACTTTCCATGGCCTTTCGCTGTATTCCGCACGTCTCGACGACGACATTTCTCCCCCTGCTTCTCGTAACAGCAGGGTATTCCTCCATTATGAGCGGCACGATGCTGACGCTTTTCCTCGTAGGCTGTACGGTAGGCGGACTCATCGGCGGCTATCTCGGCGACAGGTTCTCTCATAAAGCAGTCGTCGTCTCCTCGCTTTTCCTTGGCATTTTCCCAACGGCCTATTTCTTCTTTCACGCAGGGACAGAGCCGATTTCCTGCATCTCCCTCTTTCTTGCTGGTGCCTTTATTCTCGCACCACAGCCCAGCTCCCTTGTCTGGGCACAAAAAGCAATGCCCGGCGCAGAGGCGGTTGCCAGCGGCCTGATGATGGGGTTTTTCCTTTGGACTTGCCAGCTTGGGTGCAGCAGCAATCGCTGCCCTGGGCGACCACATCGGCCTTGGTCCCGCACTTCTCATCTCAGTGATCAGCCTTCCGATCGGAGGCATTGCCGCACTCGTCACCCCTTATCCCAAGAAATGAATCTATTTAATAATAATTATCGTAAAAAAATAGTTTTTATAAAATAATACGTAAAACAGAAGATACACAGAGCTATATAGAGATAAACGCATATATTCCTTTTAAAAGCTTATTTTTCACTGTTCACAAAATGAAAACTTCATCGTATAATACAGCCATACCAAGTGATGAGCGCGGCAATGAGCAGAACGCCGACGCCGCTTGATAAAAAGATTGTTTATTATATCTTAGGAGGGTTTTCATATGAAAAAGTTTGTTTGCACCGTTTGCGGTTATGTTTATGAAGGCAACGAAGCGCCGGCAGAATGCCCGATCTGCCATGCACCAAAAGACAAGTTTGTCGAACAGACGGGTGAGCTTCAGTTCGCAGATGAGCATCATGTCGGTACGGCACAGGGCGTCGACCCGCGCGTCATCGAAGGTCTTCGCCAGAACTTCACGGGCGAGTGTTCCGAAGTCGGCATGTACCTTGCGATGAGCCGTCAGGCAGACCGCGAAGGCTTCCCGGAAGTCGCTGAAGCTTACAAGCGCATTGCCTTTGAAGAGGCAGAGCATGCGGCAAAGTTCGCAGAGCTCCTCGGCGAAGTCGTTACGAACAGCACAAAGAAGAACCTTCAGATGCGTGTTGATGCCGAACACGGCGCATGTGCAGGCAAGAAAGAGCTCGCAACGCTCGCAAAGAAGCTTAACCTCGATGCTATCCATGACACGGTTCATGAGATGTGCAAGGACGAAGCTCGCCATGGCCGCGCATTCAAGGGGCTTCTCGACCGCTACTTCAAGTAAGATCTCCTTATAGGGCTCATAAAGAGCCTCAAGCCACATTTTCTTCTTTATCCCACATCCTCATCCCATATCCTTTCTTAAAAAGAGCACGCTTCCCTCGCGTGCTCTTTTGCATTTTCCTAATGTATAAAATCATTCTTCAATAATAGTTTCCAGTGCAATCTTCATCATGTCTTGGAAACTCGTCTGACGTTCTTCCGCCGTACAGCCCTCGCCGGTGAGGAGATGGTCGCTGACCGTGAAGAGAGCGAGCGCCCGAACGTGGGCTTCAGCGGCTAGGGATGTAGAGCCCTGCAGCTTCCATTTCGACACCGAGAATGCCGTACTTGGTAAGGCGCGGATTGTCGATGTCCTTGTCATAGAAACGATCGACGCTGATGACATTGCCGACTTTGACGGGAAGATTTAGTTTTCGTGCACTCGCTACAGCTTTTTCAAGTAGGCTGTAGTCTGCGATAGGAGCAGAAATTGATGTTGTTGAAGATATTGCGAATGAGGCTGGAGTCTGTCGATGCCGCCTGTGCGATGAGGACATCGCGAAGTTTCACATCTTTATGCATAGCACCGCAAGTGCCGACACGGATAAGCTTCTTGCAGCCAAACGCATGGATGAGCTCGTGAACATAGATGCTGATGGAAGGAATGCCCATGCCCGTACCCTGGACAGAGACGGGAACTCCTTTATATGTGCCGGTGTAGCCTAGAATATTGCGGATGGAGGTGTACTCCTTCGCATTGTCTAAGAAATTTTCAGCAATGAATTTTGCACGCAAGGGGTCGCCTGGCAAGAGGATGCGCTCTGCGATTTCTCCTTTTTCTGCGGCAATGTGCGGTGTACTCATAAACAATTCTCCTTTTGATATCAATCGTGCAGTATATATAATCCGTAACACTTTTATCTTATCACAAAAAGAAATATTTGTCCGCATCTTCTCTGCTCTTAGCTTTTTCCCATCATCACACACACTTACGCTCCATCTACAATCTGTTTACTGCCTGCACGGGACATTTTTCAAAGCAATTTCCGCACTGCAGACAATGCTTTTGATCGATCACATACGGGCTGCCCTCTGTGATCACAGACTGAGGACATACGGTCTGACAGATGCCGCAGCCGATACATTTCTCAGATATCACATAACCTTTCGGCGTTAAAACCACGTTGCCCACAACAAAATATAGTCTTGTGATCGGTCTGGTAGACAGACAGAAATACTCTACTGTGTAGTCTTTGATAACGAACATCGTATCAATGTTCTTACTTTCTCCTGGATAAACATTTTCAAGGTAAGGCTGCTCCTGATAAAGGACATCACGCCATTTTATCTGTTCCTCCTTCGGAACTTCTACTGCCTTTCCGGATACACGAATCGTTTCCTTGTATCGGGTATAGCCAGCAATCTGAACTCTGCCATCTGCATAGAGCTGCCTGGCAAAGTACTTTCCTCGTGCGGTCAGAAAATAGATATCCGTACCTTCATAATGAATGGCACTAATATTCCGCACCTGCGGTGCTCCATTCTCATCAACTGTCGCAAAGTTCAACACACCTACATATCCCAGTTTTTGTATACAGGTTAAAACATCCATAAGCTATCCCTTATTCCACAGTGATCACAATCTTTCCCTGCACTTTATGCCCGTCAAAATCGATAAGTGCCTGCCGCATATCATCGAAACTGTACACTGCGCCGACAAGCGGTTTTAAATCATGTGTATCCATGAATCCGAAGATATCCTGCACATCCTGCTCTGTTGGATTATTGGAATGAAAACCTGTCAGATATACTCCGTTTGGAATATGGTTAAGCGGAGAAAATTTCTGGAAGGTGAACACATGGCCAAGCACGCCCGTATGACACACGATAGCGCCCGTTTCTACAGATTGCATGGTATCAAACAGCGTCTTGCAGCCGATCAGTTCAAGTGCCTTTGTCACTCCGCTTACTCTGCCGGCGATCTCACCATCATCGAAAATACATTCATCCGCGCCGGCGTCTTCGATCAAGGACAGATACCGATCTCTATGGCTTGTGGCTGCTACACGGCAGCCAAGTGCCTTGGCAATCTGAATCGCAGCATAGCCTAAAGCACAGGATCCTCCACGAATCAACACTTTGTCTTCTGCTTGTAACCGAAGTCTCTGCATCAGTGATCCCCATGCTGTGTAATACGTCTCAGGAATCGCTCCCATATCAACCCAGCACAGTGTCGTTTCCACAGGAAAAACATGATGTTTGGGAAGAAGCGCATATTCTGCATAGCTTCCATCAAAGCTTCTACCCATACCTCCCATCAGGGAGATGACCTTCTGCCCCTCCTGCCAACCGGTATCAGAAGCATCCTCTACAATGCCGACACACTCAATGCCCGGGATGATTGGCTTTTTGATATAGTCGCGAAAAATTTCGCCTTCCCGCAATATTTTCTCAGAATGATTCAGCCCAAATGCCTTGATTTTAACAAGAACCCATCCCGGCCGCGCCTCCGGTACAGGTACCTCTGAAAATACAATCTCCTCTGCTTTCGTAGGTCTGTCGATCTGGATGGCCCGCATTGTTTTCATTGATGCTCCCTCCTCGATTTTATTGAAATAATTCTCCGGCTTCATCCGCCCAACACTGCGGGTCTTCCGCATAAAAACTGCCATTTGTCCCCTTCGCCACAGCTGGACAGCCTCTGCACCATGCAAGCAGCTTACACCGAGAACACTTCTGAAAGTGTTCATACTCGCGGTATCCCTCCATGCTGGTAACCCAAACATCTGCTATGCGATCTTCTAAGGCATTGCCCACTTTACTCTCTGCCACCCTGCGGCAAGCGTATATATCTCCATTTGGCAAGATGGTCAGATGACAGTTTCCACAGTTACATCCTCTGCAGATCCTGCCTTCCTTAGCGTTTTGCGGAAGTACGAACGTGCCCGTCTCGTATTCATAAAGCGTCCACAGATGATCCTTTTTATTGAAGTATGTCTGGCAGCCTTTTGCTTTATATTCCTTGAATTTTTATCGCAGACAGCGAGCAGCTCTCTATATTCCTTCGCCGTCATGCTTACGTCCAAATCGCTGCCGCTCGGAACATATCTGGAAAAAGCAAAAACATTTGCTCCCGCAGCTATGACAACATCCATGATTCTCGGTACTTCCATTTGATTCGTCTTGGACACTGTGGTCATGACAACACTACGGATGCCTGCCGAATTAATACAGCCGATTTTCTCTAATGTACAGTCATAGGAGCCAGGCTTGCGAAACCAGTCATGTGTTTCCCTAAGTCCATCAAGAGAAAGCTGATATTTTTCACAGCCATATTCTTTCAATCTTCGACATACCTGCTCATCCAGATGAAATGGATTTCCCAGAATCGTGAATTTTATATCATGTTCATGTATGAATTCGAGAAGCCGCCAAAATTGAGGATGAAGAATAGGATCGCCGCCCGTAAGATAAAAATGCGGCGTTCTTCCATACACTTCACAAAAGTCAAGACAGTTATAGAAAGTGCTCTCCATCTGCTCCCATTTCATTGAGACAAGACATGTGTGATTGCCAGCAGAAAAGATATAACAATGCTTACATCGTTGGTCGCACATATCCGTTATATGCCACTGAAACGAAAAGTATGGTTTCATAATCCTTTGCTCCTGTCCTTTGTATTAAAAACAGCTACCCGCTGTTATTTTTCAAAAAGAATCCCCCGGCCCTTTTGAAGCCGGAGGATTCTCTGTTTTCCAAAATAAGAAAGATTTTACTGTCTAACTTATTTGTCACCAGCACCGCAGGCAGAGCCGCAAGCAGCGGGTTTTTCTTCGGGCTTATCGCCAGCACCACAGGCGGAGCCGCAAGCAGCAGGCTTCTCCTCGGGCTTATCGCCAGCGCCGCAGGCATCAGGTGCTTTCGCAGGATCATCGGATGCGCCGCAGGCAGTTCCACCAACGACCAGCTTATCCTCAGCCCAGTCAGCAAGATTTGATAATGCCATGTCATGTACCTCCTCATCAAAATGCAGCAGACACAATTGTCTTCTGTATTTTTTATTATATACCATACGAAGAGCTTGTACAAGCACGCACTTTTTTATAACATAGGTTATCTTTTAGTAACTTTTGGATAGATACAGAGATACTGCAGCGTTTTCCTGGCTGCTCCATTAATTGACAAAAAAGACCTATAATACTATACTAAGCTAATATTCAACCGTAAATTCCACATTATTTCTTCGGAAGGAAAAAGTAGAAAATGAAGAGAAAAGACGATCTCCCCGACTGCCCTGCTGCCATAACAGTTAGTCTAATCGGAAGTAAATGGAAATTACTGATACTCCGAAATCTGCTGATTCGTCCATGGCGCTTCAATGACTTAAAAAAGAATCTTAAAGGCATCAGTCAAAAAGTCCTGACAGATAGTCTGCGTTCTATGGAAAGCGACGGCATCGTTACGAGAACCGTTTTTCCGGAAATCCCTCCGCATGTTGAATACACGCTCTCTGAACTCGGAGAAAAAATGCTTCCCATCCTTAAAGCAATGGAAACCTTTGGTAAGGAATACAAGGATATTGTCCGATAAAATTACAGCATCTTTTAATCTTTGAGATAGAATACCACGTCCATAGGGATCTGCTTTATACAAGGCAAAGATTCTCCGGAGTATAGAAATTTTCACTGCTGTGCTTGTATTCTTTTCGATATACAGATTTTTCATCGATCTTCAGTGCACTGCGCAAATCAGATTTGTTGTTTCTGACATATACAGCAAGGACTGTGTCTTCTTTCTTTTTGTAGGCAAGTGAGATAAGTACAGATTTATCCTTTTGATAGAAAAATTTTACAAGATCTTCAAACATATCCGTCCAATTTTTTACGGTATGTTCTATCGTTAAATAGCTGTATCTAGCGATCCCTCTGCCAGCAAGATCGAACGTCTCATCGTCTAACGTACAGGAATCATATGCCTTTCGTGATGGTGTAAAATTTGTTATCGGATATTTCCAAATTTCCATCGCCAATTCCAGCATTTCATCATTGCGTTCTTTAAGCTCCGCCAATCCCCATGTCTGCTTTGCAGCGATTTTCTGATTCATCCGCAAATCACTGCTTTTATAGCCACCTTCTTTCATATCACGCTTTTCAACAAAAGTTTTGTTTCCCAAACTGGGATTATAGCCCGTTAAGGTAAGATTTGCTAAGCGGTGAAGCCATGTTTCATGAATTTCTTCAGCATCTTCTCCCAAGCTATCACACCAAGCCAACGTTAATTTCTGTGGCATAATATGCTCAATGGTATAAATGCCTTCATCAAGGTATTTATAAATATCTTTAGTTTCAACAGTTCCATAGTTTTCTAAACGTTCAAACAAATATCCCTTATAATTACCACGCATCCAATATACTTGCTTTTCAGCAAAGAGATGCTTTAAATTCATTGTCATCAGGGAATCGATGGTTCCATTTTTTTGAAAGCAATATGTATATAAACTTTGAAACATAATCATCTGCTTTATGATTATAGCAACGGATTTCATTATTTAAATTTAAAAAAATCTTATTCAAGGGAATTGGTAGGTACCTCGCAAATATTTCTTCTGAATAAATAATTCTCAGTGATTAAAAATATTTTCAGCACATCGTCTGTACTTAACTCTTTCTCCTGATGCAATCTGAATACTTCCATAAAGAACGGACGAGTAACGACAATCCCCAGACGCATTAAACGATACAAACAAGCATCTAATTTTTTCTCCTTTAATCCACTCTTACACGTAAGGAGTTTCTCAAAGAATCTTGCATATCGGAGAAGATCTGTAAGCAAGACGTCGATGGGAAGAGCTACGGCATAATTCTTAAACGCTTTATAAATCGTCCCTCTTGCCGATATAATCTTTTGTCTTTATACTCAAATAATCTCTGATAAAATCACTGACATTATTATCCGTACACTTTTCAATTTTCTCCCAATATGTATCGTAATACTTCGTCTGTTCCTGAGCAGGAAGCCCCATTAGGATATAGTTTCTGATTTTATCACCCTCTGAAAGAGCCAGCCCAGTCGCATTTAAGCTTTCAAAAATAATCTGTGCGTTATCGCCTTTGTCTAATGTGATGCTGATGATTTCCAGTTTACCAATAGCAGCATACAAATCTTCTACTGCAACCTCTTCTTTTTATCACCATATCATAAAAGAACTGATAATTGATGGTCAGGTTAGAGCTGCAGTCATAATCTTTCTCGTCACCAAACAATTTTATCAGCGCTTCTCTGTCACTCTTAGCTGGACGAAGTTTAATCTTGTCACCCGCATTCGCCCAAGGTGATATAAGAAAGCGCTGACTGATCTGTTCATCCAGCTTATCTTCGACTGGCTTTACTTTACCCTGTGCAATAAGATTGCGAATCGCTAACAGCAATAAAGAGACCGTCGTTAATCTCTGTTGACCGTCAATAATGTGATATTCAATTTTGTTTCCATTCGGAACAACAGCAGAAACAATGCTGCCAAAGAAATGACTTTCTCTGCCATCCTTGACGATCTTCTTTAAGTCGTCGTATAACTGGCGGCAGTTCTCATATCGCCAATCGTACTTTCTCTGATATACCGGTATCACAAAACGTTTGTCAGCACCTTCCATGAATACCGTCATCCTAGCTTCTGAACCCTTCACAAGCTTCCCTCCTTAAGCGTCCTTAGTAAAATTCAGGAAATTTTTTCTAGCAGCGCTACCGTCTCCACATGATTGGTCTGACTGAATAGATCGACGGGTTGGATCTTCTGCGGGGCATAGCCAAGTTGATGTAAAAGCTTCATATCTCTCGCCAGTGTAGCAGGGTTGCAGGAAACGTACACGATGCGCTTCGGATTCATATGCACAAAGGTCTTCAGCACTTCTTCCGTACAACCGGCGCGGGGTGGGTCAACGACGACGACATCGGGGCGAACACCCTGCCGATACAGCCGCGGCATAACGGCGGTAGCATCGCCCACGATGAATTCAGCATTCTTTACACTGTTATCTCTCGCATTCTTCTTTGCATCTTCAATGGCGGGGCGAACGATTTCGATACCGATGGCTCTATGTGCCTTCTGTGCGAGAAAGAGTGTGATGGTGCCCGTGCCGCAGTAGACATCGACGACCGTCTCCTCTTCCCTTTAGATTCGCGTATTCAAGAGCTTTTCCATAGAGGACAGCGGCTTGCTCACTGTTGACTTGGAAAAAGGAGCGCGGCGAGATATGAAACTTCAGGCGTCCGATGCGGTCGATGATGGTCGGACTGCCCCAAAGTAAGCGTGTCTCACGCCCCATGATGACATTGCTGCGGTAGGTCTGGATATTCTGCTGAATACTGACGACGTTCGGCAGGCGCTGGCGAAGGAAGTTTACAAGTGCACGCTCCCGTGGAAGTTCTTTCGTCGCAGTGACGAGAACGAGCATCATCTTTCCGCCCTCACCGACGCGGCCGATGACATGACGCAGGACGCCGCGATGCTTGTCTTCATCATAGACGGGAATCCGCAGCTCTTTGACCGCCGCGCGCATGACAGCGGCGATTTCATTATTTCCCTCTTTTTGTATGTAGCAGTTTAGGGTATCGATAATGCGGTGGCTGCCGCGCGCAAAGCAGCCAATGAGAACCCTGCCATGCATCAAACCGACAGGAAACTGCATTTTATTGCGATAGTTCCAAGGATGCACTGCGCCGAGTGTCGTCAGGACTTCAGTCCTCTTTGGAAAACCGCCGATGCGCGTCACAGCGTCATAGACCTGCCGACGTTTCTCGCGCAGCTGTGCCTCATAACTGAGATGCTGAATCTGACAGCCGCCGCAATCTTCATAAACAGGGCATTTCGGTGAAACGCGGTCAGAACTTTTCGAAAGAAGTTTGACAAGCACGCCGGCCGCATACGTCTTTTTGACTTCCACGATACGCACGTTTGCCGTTTCCCCCGGCAGTACGCCGCGGACAAAGATGGTAAAGCCATCCAGCCGCCCCACGCCCTCGCCGCTCGTACCTAGTGCGTGGATGTTGAGTTCATAATTTTTCCCTTTTTCTACGGGGACTTTGTTTTGCATAACGATATCCTTTTTGTTTTCCACTTTATACAAACAGCAAAAAACCTTCCTCCTAGGGAAGGTTTTTTCTTTCATTCCTTGTCTTCTTCAACGGCTTCACGCCATGTACTCTTATCGAAGACGCCCTGCGCCATATCGCTTGTCGCTCGCTCGACAGCCGTGAAGTTGGCCTGAACGCCCTTTTTCGTATTCTTATACTTAACAGCGTTTTTCTCGTCGATGCCAATGGCCGAGGCTTCTTTTCCCGCTTCGACATTCGCGCCGAGGTAGATGAATTCCCAGCCTTCTTCGCGCTTGGCAGAGATCAATTTTTTCAATGCCTCTTGTGAAAATTCTTTGCTGGAGTTTTCCTCACCGTCGGTGATGATGACAAAGAGGACTTTTGCGCCCTTTTTCCTTGCAGCAATTGCAGGATATTGTTCGGCTTTTAAGATGGTTTGACCGACAGCGTCATAGAGTGCCGTCGAACCGCCCGCTATGTATTCCTTTTGCGTGAGTGCCGGAAGCACCTTGATATCTGCCTGGTCATGAAGCGTCTGAATCGTATTGTCAAAGAGGACGGTCGTGACATAGACGGGGATCTCCAATGTCTTTTCCTTCTCGATCATGCCATTATAGCCGCCGATCGTATCGGACTCCAGACCGTACATCGAGCCGCTCTTATCGAGGACAAGGATGAGATTCACGCGCTTTGCCGCTTCCCGCTTATCGTTTTTACTCCGTGCAGCGACATCGCTTACCGATGTTTGATTCGTCTGCACGGCGGCGTCCTTGACAGGCTGTCCCTTTGCATTTGCAAGCGGCAAGGAAATGACCGTAACTGCCAAGACAGCAAGAATGGATAAGAGTTTTTTGAGTCGCATAGCAATCCCTCCCAATCAGAGATTTTTCAAAAGCTCCTGCACGTTTTCAATATACGTTTCACGCGTAAAGTGGAAGACTTCGCCGGTCTTACGAACCTTGACTTCAATGTCACCTTCTTCGACGGCTTTCGGACCGACGGTGATGCGAATGGGGTAGCCGATGAGGTCACAGTCCTTAAATTTGACGCCGGCACGCTCGCGGCGATCGTCTAACAGCGTGTCAAGTTTCACCTTCCTGCACTCTGCATAGATCTCTTCGGCACAGGCGAGCTGCGCATCCTTCTTCGCATTGACAGCGACGACGACGACTTCAAATGGCGCAATGGCACGTGGCCAGCAGATGCCGTCTTTATCGTTGTTCTGTTCGATAGCAGCAGCCATCGTGCGCCCGACGCCGATGCCATAGCAGCCCATGAGGAGTGGATGTTCCTTACCGTTTTCGTCGAGAAATTTTGCCCCCATAGCTTCGCTGTATTTTGTGCCGAGGGTGAAGACCTGCCCTGCCTCGATGCCGCGCGTCATCGTGAGCGGCGCGCCGCAGTGCGGGCATGGATCCCCTTCTTTGACAAGGCGGATGTCGGTGACGATAAGCCCCTCGTTTGTAAAGTCGCGCGTCGGATTGACACCTTTATAATGTACGTCCTTCTCATTTGCCCCCGCAACGGCGTTGTACATTTTCATGACCGTTGCATCGACGATAATATGCGTGCCCTTCTTGATGCCGATCGGACTCATAAAGCCTGCGCAGCCGCCCGCCGCTGCAATCGCCGCATCCTCTGCCATGCGAAGTTCCTGCGCACCCGGAACAGCATTTTGCACCTTGACTTCATTGACTTCGTGATCACCGCGAACAAAGGCGAGGATAAGCTCGTCCTTATCTGTCTGATAGGCGACCGCCTTGATCGTCTTTTTCGATGGGAACACGCAAAAAGTCAACCAGTGCTTCAATGGTCGAAGTGTTCGGTGTCACCACCTTTTCCAGCGGCTGCCTTTCCTCTGCCGCCGCTTCGATGACCGCAAGTTCTGTTTTTTCGTCGCTTGCTGCATAATCGCACTTGGTGCAGATGGCAATACTCGATTCGCCGTTATCCGCCAGTACGGTGAATTCATGTGAACGTGCGCCGCCGATAGCACCGTTATCAGCTTCGACAGGGCGGAACTTCAGCCCGCAGCGCGTGAAGACATTGGTATACGCATCGTACATCTTTTGATAGGATGCATTCATACCTTCCTCATCTTTGTCAAACGAGTAAAGATCTTTCATGATGAATTCACGGCTGCGCATCAGGCCGAAGCGCGGGCGACGTTCATCACGGAACTTATCCTGAATTTGATAGAGCATCAGCGGAAGCTGTTTGTAAGAGCGAACTTCATCGCGAACGAGTGCCGTCATCATCTCCTCGTGCGTCGGGCCGAGGCAGAAGTCGCGCCCGTGACGATCCTTCATGCGCATCATCTCTTCGCCGTACGCACTCCAGCGGCCGCTTTCCTCCCAGAGTTCCGATGGCTGTAAAATCGGCATCATGATTTCCTGACCGCCGGCAGCGTCCATCTCTTCGCGGATGATGTTCTCAATCTTTCGGATCGTACGCCATGCGAGCGGCAGGAAAGTATATATCCCACCGGCCGACTTGCGGATAAACCCCGCACGATACATGAACTGGTGGCTCACGATTTCAGCCTCCGCCGGCGTGTTGCGAAGAGTCGGTGCGTAAAGATTACTTGCTCTCATTCTGTTTGCGTTCCTCCAGTACCTTGTCGATTTCTTTGAAAAGCTCTTCTACGAGCGATGCTTCCGGGACTTTGCGAATGATTTCACCCTTGCGGAAGACGAGTCCCTCGCCCTTGCCGCCCGCGATGCCGACATCTGCGCCGCGCGCCTCACCAGGACCGTTGACGACGCAGCCCATGACGGCAACCTCGATGGGATCTTCCATTCTCTTTAAGCGTTCCTCGACGCGCGCCGCAATCGCAGGAAGGTCGATGGACGTGCGCCCGCACGTCGGACAAGCCACCAGTGACGGACCGTATTCCTTCAGCCCGAGCGACTTCAAAAATCTCATTCGCCACGCGAACTTCAACCGTCGGGTCCCCCGTCAGCGAGACACGGATCGTATCACCGATGCCCTCTGCCAGCAGCGCGCCGATGCCGACGGCAGACTTGACGATGCCCGTGCCCGGCGTTCCTGCTTCCGTAATGCCAAGGTGAAGCGGGTACGCGGTGCGCTCGCTCATCCGGCGATAGGCCGCAAGAGTCAGCGGCACGTCGTGCGCCTTCAGTGAGATCTTCATATCGTAGAAATCAAGATCCTCCAAGATGCGTACATGCTCCATGGCAGATTCAACCAGCGCTTCTGCCGTGACACCACCATACTTTTCAAGGAGTTTATGGTCGAGCGAGCCCGCATTGACGCCGATGCGTATTGGAATGCCTGCCCCCTTTGCCGCACGAACGACCTCCGCTACACGCGCATGGCTGCCGATATTGCCGGGGTTTAAACGCAGTGCATCGATGCCCTGCGCGATCGCTTCAAGCGCGAGCTTGTAGTCAAAGTGAATGTCAGCGACAAGCGGCACCGGCGAAGCCTTGATGATATTTCTGAGATTTTTTGCCGCCGCCATATCCGGCACAGCGACGCGGACAATCTCACAGCCCGCGGCTTTCAGCGCACGAATCTGCGCAAGCGTCGCCTCGGTGTCCGTTGTCTTGGTATTCGTCATCGACTGGACAGAAACGGGCACACCGCCGCCGACCGCCACATTTCCAATGTGAATCTGCCTTGTCTTCCTGCGCTCAAACACATGCGTTCCTTCTTTCTATTCAATCGTCCGTACGAGAAACGTCAGCCACCCAAGAAAACGCGGACGACATCATTCTTTGTCGCTAGGATCATCAAGAGCAGGAGAAAGGCGACACCTACGTACTGCAAATACGCAAGCGAACGCGTTCCGAGCGGTTCACCGCGCACCGCTTCCACAAAGAGCACCACGACACGGCCGCCGTCCAGCGCGGGGATCGGAATTAAATTTACAATACCGAGATTGAGACTTAAAAATGCCATGAAATTCAACAGCGGGATAAGACCGCGCTCTGCGACCTGCCCTGCCATCTGTGCGACGCCGATAGGACCTGCGAGATCCTGTCCCGAAAGTTCCAGCAAAACGCGGTAGAGATTGTCGAGCATTCTGTGAATGATATTCCCGGTCTGCTGAACGGCAAGCCCTGCCGCCTCTACCAGGCCGGGATGCTTTGTCACGGTCGCACTCGTGACGCCGATCAGCATGCGCTTTTCTTCCGCATTGTAACGCGGCGTCATCGTCGCCGTCAGCTGCTCGCCGCCGCGTGCAATATTCAGCGTCACAGGACTGCCACTCGCAGCTGCAACCAAACGAGTGAATTCCGTCCAACTCGTCACTTTCTCTGCCGTCAACCGCAAGGACGCGATCGCCTGCGAGAAGCCCCGCCTCTGCCGCCGGCTCTCCTTCCATGACCTTGCCGAAGACTGGTTCTGGAGAAACTGTCGTTACGCCGACCGTCGCATAAATACCGAAGAAGATGACGATGGGCAGAATGAAATTCATCGCTGCGCCCGCCAGCATGACGATCATGCGCGAGAGAATCGGACGTTCGCAGAAGCCACGGACACCGGCATCATTTTCTTCGGGAAGCATCCCTGCGATACTAGTATAGCCGCCGAGCGGGATACAGCGAAGGGAGTAAAGCGTCTCGCCGAACGCCATAGAAGCGAGTACGGGGCCGAATCCAATCGAGAACTCATCGACGCGCATGCCCGTCATCTTCGCCGTGACGAAGTGCCCGAGTTCATGCACGAGGACGAGGATGCCTAAAACAAAGATCGCTGCTGCAAGCGTCAGTACCATGTATACCTTCCCTCATGTTTTTGCCTTCAATGTACTTGTACAAGTCCTTGCTTTTCACGCAAGTTCCCGCAAGACCTTCCCTGCAAAATTACGCGCCCAGCGGTCTTCTGCAAAGAGAAGCTCCATTGTCGGATTCCCCTTCACTTCGCGCGCCTGACGCGTCTTATCAATGATGTCATAAATATCGGTAAAGTGAATCGCATCTTGTAAAAATGCCGCAACAGCAACCTCGTTAGCCGCATTGAAAATGCACGGCGCCGTTCCACCAGCACGCCCTGCTTCAAAAAGCAAACTTCAAGCCAAGGAAGGTCTCTGTATCCGGCTGCTTAAAGTGAAGGTCCTGCAATTTCCAAAAATCGAGTCTTGGGAAGGGCGAAGGTTCACGATGCGGATACGTCAGCGCGTACTGAATCGGCAGGCGCATATCGCTCGGTCCCAGCTGCGCCATAACTGCACCATCGACAAACTCCACCATCGAATGAACGATGCTCTCCGGATGCACGACAACCTGAATCTGATCGTAGCTCACGCCGTAAAGCCACTTTGCTTCAATGACCTCAAGCCCTTTGTTGACAAGGCTCGCTGAATCCACCGTGATCTTTTGCGCCCATGTTCCAAGTCGGATGCTTTAAAACCTGCGCCTTCGTCGCATGCCGAAGCTCGTTCCGCTTTTTGCCGCGGAAGGGTCCGCCCGAACAGGTGAGGAGCAGTTTTTCAATCGTATCAAGGCGCTCTCCCTGCAGGCACTCGAAAAAAGCACAGTGCTCACTGTCGACGGGAAGAATTTTAACCCCTGCTGCACTTGCTTCACGCGTTACGATTTCGCCTGCCACGACGAGCGTTTCCTTATTGGCAAGTGCAATATCCTTCTTCGCATGGATCGCTTTCATCGTCGGTTCAAGCCCGGCAAAGCCCATCATCGCCGTGACGACAAGCGCCGCATCGCCGTATGCCGCAGCATCGATAAAAGCCTGACGCCCGCCCGCGAGCTTTGTCTTCCCATGATAACGTGTCTTTAGCCGCCGATATGCCGCTTCATCCGCAAGGACGGCAAGCGCAGGGTGAAATTCTTCCATCTGCTGTTCGAGAAGTACATCATTGCTGTTTGCGGCAAGCACGGTTATCTGAAAGAGTTCTTTATGTGTGCGCACGACGTCGAGCGTCTGCGTGCCGATGGATCCCGTCGAACCTAAGACGATGATCTTCTTCATGTATCCCTCGCTTTTCGTGGTAGGTACGTTATCCTGCAAAAAAGACATTATTTTGCAGCAAGCCCAGAAAACAGGACGAAATAGTAAAGGACAGGCGCTGTAAGCAGGCAGCTGTCAAAACGATCCCAAACGCCGCCATGCCCTGGGATGATATTCCCCGAATCCTTGATATGCGTCTCACGCTTCGCTACCGACTCCACAAGATCGCCCAGTGTTGCAACGACTGCGAGCAGAAGGCCGAGAAGTGCCATCTCAATAAGCGGAAAACCAAAGAGATAGCCAAGCACCGTGCCGACGACCGTCGAGGCGACGAGAGAACCAAGGAATCCCTCCATGGTCTTATTGGGGCTGATGTAGGAAGCAAGCTTGTGCTTTCCACATGCCGAACCCACAAAATACGCGAACGTATCACTCGCCCAGGTGCATAGAAAGAGAGTCCATATCATCGCACAGCCAAAAGAGAATTCCATAAACGGCGTCGCAAGGATCTTATCGGGGTAGAGATTGCGGAGCAGCATCATGTAGAGGAAGGGCAGCGAAACATAGAGCACACCCGCCACGGAAAGTGCCGCGTCCAGAAAGTGTACGATGCTCCGCAAAAAGTACCGGCATGATCAGCATGAGAAAGATAATACCCGTGATGACGGCAGCAAGATGCTCCATCACATGAAAAAATCCCGTCAGCCAAACAGCGACAATCGAGAGACAGCCAAGGATGAACATCGGATCCTTGCCGATGTTTTGGAACGCCCTCGTGTACTCGAAATACGTGAGAAGCGAAAGCAAGAGCGCAAAGCCCGCAAAGACTACGCCGCCCGTCTGAATGATGAAGGCAGCGGCAACAATGCCGACGACCCCCGTGATAATACGCGTAACCATGGATCTTCCTTTCTATTGTACATCCCTATCTATATCATGATAAGCCGCCGAAGCGGCGATCACGTCCTTCGAAAGACAAGATGGCATCGACAAAGTCCTCCGGCATAAAATCCGGCCAGCTCTTCTTTGTAAAATAGAACTCTGCATAGGCGGTCTGCCATAGGAGAAAGTTCGAGATGCGCTGGTCTCCGCTCGTCCGAATGAGGAGATCGACAGGGCGCGACCCCGCTGTATCAAGACTGTTTTCAAGCGTTGCCTCATCGATGTCCTCCGGCAGAAGCTCACCCGCTTTCACGCGCCGAGCAAGCTGCTGCGCCGCGCGAAGGAGCTCGTCTTTTCCGCCGTAATTGATGGCGACATTGAAGGTAATGCCGGTATTATCCTGCATGAGCGCTTCCGCATCCCGCATCTCCTGCTGAAGGGATGTGGGAAGCCCTTCATAGCGGCCGAGGAAGTGAAGGCGGACACTTTGCTCGTGCATCTCCCTCAGTTCCTTGATCAAGTATTCGGAAAAAAGCTTCATCAAGAAGTCAACTTCCATGCGCGGCCGCTTCCAGTTCTCCGTCGAAAAGGCATAGACAGTCAAGGCTTTCAAGCCCAAGGCCAATTGCTGTCTTCAAGATATTTTTTTGAGCACCTTGACGCCCGCCCTATGCCCCGCCGTTCGGAGCATGCCCTTCCCCTTTGCCCAACGACCGTTTCCATCCATGATGATAGCAACGTGACGCGGAAGTTTCTCCCAATCGATACCGGAAAAAAGCGGTGAATCCTTTTTCGGAATATCGAACGATGCCGCCCCTTTTCCACCAAATACTTTCTTCCACATAAGGATCCTTTCAAGTATCTCGGAGAAAATTATAATGAAGGCAGAATCTGCCGTCTATATCGAAATAGAATGAGAACCCACCAAGTTGCCCGGTGGGTTCTCATCCCTAGGGAAAAAGAAAATCTCCTTTTCCTGCTGCTCTCCTAAGGAATTATTCAGTCCTCCGAAATCGCAGAAACAGGGCAGCCTGCTGCGCAAGAACCGCAGGAAATGCACTTTTCTGCATCGATCTCGTAATGTTCCGAACCCTCGCTGATTGCCTCAACCGGGCAAGACGCAGCACAGGAACCGCAAGAGATGCAATCATCACCAATCTTGTATGCCATAAAGTTTTCACCTCCTAAACTAGATTTTCCTATATATGATCCCCAAAAGCGGGGTTTGGAAGCTGTTTTGCAGCAAGCGTCAAGAGGACACTCGCCTTTTCTTGTTCTCTGACACGGACGACATACAGGCGGCTTTCATCCACTTTGAAAAAGTCACGTGTCGGCCGTGTGATTTCCGTCCGAAAAGAGAGATTCTTCTCTCCAAGCAACGCTTTTGCACGCGCAAAGGGAAGGGCGAGGAGCAGTTTTTCAAGGTCACTATGCAAGATCAGACCTCCATGACCTCTTTTTCCTTCGTCTCCTTCGTCTGGTCGACGAGCTTTACATATTTGTCGATGAGCTTCTGCATATCGTCCTGCCCTTTTTTCGACGCATCTTCTGTAATCTCTTTTCCCTTTTCCAGTTTCTTAATGGCCTCATTGCCGTCACGGCGGATATTGCGAAGTGATACCTTTGCCTCCTCTGCCTTCTTTCCGACCTGTTTGACCAGCTCCTGACGGCGCTCCTGCGTCAGTGCAGGAATCGCCAGGCGAATCGCCGTGCCATCGGAGTTCGGCGAAAGACCGAGATCCGATTTCATGATCGCAACTTCGATGTCATGAAGCACCGTCTTTTCCCACGGCTGAATCAAAATCATGCGCGCCTCCGGTACCGAGACCTTTGCAACCTGATTGACCGGTGTCGGCGCTCCATAGTAGTTGACCATGACCTTATCAAGCAGTGCCGGCGTTGCCCGTCCGGCGCGAAGGGAGCCGTACTCATGGCGCAGAGACTCCACCGTCTTTTTCATGCGATCTTCGTGGGAGCTAAGGATTTCTTCGATCATTTAAATACTTCCTCCTACCGTCGTTCCGATTTTCTCGCCAAGTGCGGCGCGCACGATGTTTGTATGCTCGTCGATGTTGAAGACGACGAGCGGAATCTTGTTATCCATGCAGAGACTCGTCGCTGTCGTATCCATAACAGCAAGCCCTTTCTGGATGATTTCGATATAGCTCAGTGCCTCAAACTTCTTTGCATCTGCATTCTTATTCGGATCCTTGTCATAGATGCCGTCTGTCCCCTTCTTTGCCATGAGGATGACATCCGCTTCGATCTCCGCTGCGCGAAGCGCCGCCGTCGTATCCGTTGAGAAATATGGATTGCCCGTACCTGCGCCGAAGATGACGACACGCCCTTTTTCCATATGGCGAATCGCCTTGCGGCGAATGTAGAGCTCGGCAACCTGGCGCATCTCAATGGCTGTCTGCACGCGTGTATCGACATCGAGTTTTTCAAGGGCGTCCTGAAGGGCTAGCGCATTCATCACCGTCGCCATCATCCCCATGTAGTCTGCCGTCGCGCGATCCATTCCCTTTGCCGAGCCGGAAAGCCCGCGCCAGATGTTGCCGCCGCCGACGACAATTGCGACATCGATGCCATGCTCATGCACGGCTTTGATCTGCACGGCAATGTCTTCGACCACTTTGGGATTGATGCCAAAGCCTTGATCCCCTGCGAGCGATTCCCCACTCAGTTTCAAGACAACGCGATTATATTTTCCTGTACTCAAAACGGCTGCCCTCCAACAATCTACTTTACATCATAAACATTCTACTGTCAACTGCTCTCACCTACAAAGGCAAGGGCTGGCAGGCCGCTGCATCCCCGATATCTTCCTGTCCATCTGTACCGTCGGGCGGCTGACCGCGCCTGCATTTGCCTGTTATTGTACCATGTATCTGATAGAAAATCTATCTTTTTTAAGATACTTTGGGCTTCGGCACACCTTTATAAATATTACGGGGGAATGCAATGCGCCTAAGCAAATCCTAATGAAACAAGCGAAGAAAGTGCACAGTATGCCCGGGCGGACTTCTTTTGTATAGAAAAAGTCCCTGCAGGATGATACCTGTAGGGACTTTTTTCTATAGCCCTGCAGCCTTTGCCGCAGAACATCGTTATTTTTTTCGCAGTTGCTTACTTCAGCTGGGCCTGAACTTCTGCTGCAAAAATCTTCCTGCTTCTTTTCAATACCTTCGCCGAGCTGGTAGCGCGTGAAAGCCTTGACTGCATTGCCGCCGAGAACATCCGAAATCTTCTTGTCCGGATCCTTGACGAACTCTTGCTCTACGAGGCAGACTTCCTTGTAGAACTTGTTGATACGGCCTTCAACCATCTTGTCGACGATCTTTTTCCGGCTTTCCTTCTTCAAGTGCCTGCTTGCGAAGGACTTCCTTTTCATGCTCGATGGCAGAAGCATCGACGCCGGCGCGGTCGATTGCCTGTGGATTTGATGCAGCGATGTGCATAGCCACATCCTTTGCCAGGGCTTCATCGCCGCCGGAAAGGTCGACGAGGACACCGATCTTGCCGCCCATGTGAATATAAGAGCCGATGCGGCCGGCGCTCTCATAGCGGACGAAACGGCGAAGCGAGATTTTCTCGCCAATCGTCGCCGTCGCTTCCGTGACGAGGTCAGAAACCTTCTTGCCGCCGAGGTCGCTAGAAAGAAGCGCATCGAGATCCGCCGGATTTGTCTTTGCAATGTGTGCGAGAATCTTATCGCCGAGTGTGCGGAACTGTTCATTGCCCGCAGCAAAGTCCGTCTCGCAGTTCATCTCGAGGATGACGCCGACACTTCCGTCGACGCAAGCAAAGACAGCGCCTTCCGCAGCAACGCGTCCGGCTTTCTTCTCTGCCTTTGAAATCCCTTTTTCACGAAGCCAGTCGATGGCCTTTTCCTTATCGCCGTCCGTTGCCGAAAGCGCCTTCTTGCAGTCCATCATGCCAGCACCTGTCGTCTCGCGCAGTTCCTTGACCATTGCAGCCGTAATCTGTGCCATATCTTTCTCCTTATCTCTGCTTTTTTAACGAAAAAGAGGAAGGGACAAGCTCCCTTCCCCCACATAGGTTTCCTTATTCGCCCTTTTCTGTCTCGCTGCCTTCGCCCTGCTGACCCTCCTGGACAGCATCAGCCATCGTGCTCGTAAGGAGGCGAACGGCGCGGATTGCGTCGTCATTGCCCGGAATGACATAGTCGATCTCGTCCGGATCGCAGTTCGTGTCAACAATAGCGACGATGGGGATGTTGAGTTTGCGAGCCTCTGCGACCGCAATGCGCTCCTTGCGCGGATCAACAATGAAGAGTGCGCCCGGGAGCTTCTTCATCTCTTCAATACCACCGAGATATTTCTGCAGGCGATCCATCTCATGACGAAGAACCTGAACTTCCTTCTTCGTCAAAACTTCAAACGTGCCGTCTTCTTCCATTCCCTTGAGTTCCTTCAGGCGCGAGACGCGCTTCTGAATCGTCTGGAAGTTCGTCAGCATGCCGCCGAGCCAGCGCTCATTGACATAAAACTGCCCCGAACGCGTCGCTTCCTCGCGAATCGCATCCTGTGCCTGCTTCTTCGTACCGACAAAGAGAACGCTCTTTCCTGCTGCTGCAACGCTGCGAAGGAAATCATACGCTGCATCGACCTTGCGGACGGTCTTCTGCAGGTCGATGATGTAGATGCCGTTGCGCTCCGTGAAGATGTAACGAGCCATCTTCGGATTCCAACGGCGGGTCTGATGTCCAAAGTGGACACCTGCTTCGAGTAGCTGCTTCATTGAAATGACTGCCATTTCCATGTACCTCCTGTTTTTCTTCCGTGCCCTTCATGCTTTTGCACCACCGCAAACGGCACAGGGCAAAAATCCGAGCACGTGCTTGATAACACTGCAAAAAATTATAGCACAGCTTCTATATCCACGCAAGAAGATTTTACGGACATGTACAAATAATGGGTGATAATGAAACCTCTTATTGACATATTGAGGACAATCGTATATAACGTATATCATATCGTTTGAATATTTTAGAAAGGATCGACGAATATGTCAACCATCATTGTAGCAATTCTTGTCATCATTGCGCTTGGCTTCGCACTCCGAGGCGTTCTCAAACACTGGCGCGGCGAAGGTGCCTGCTGCGGCGGCGGTGGTGTCTCTGCTGTCCCACCGAAAAAGGAATTAGAGGGCAGAATCATCGGTGAAAAAGTCATCGGCATCGAGGGCATGACCTGCGGCAATTGCAAAATCCGCGTCGAACAAGCACTCGACAGCATCGAAGGTGCGGTTTCCGAAGTAAACCTACACCACAACCGCGCAACACTCAAGATGACGCGCGAGGTAACCGACGACGAGATTCGCAGTGCCCTGGTTGGCTCCGATTACAAGATCACCAGCATCTCCGCAAAGAGCTTGTAAAAAATCAAAGATGGCACGAGAAACAGACGAAAGGGGGTCAAGGCGAAAGCCTTGACCCCCTTTCGTCTTTTGCACAAGAGAATGACCGCATGCGCCAAGGCTTCCGATCCCGCCCGTCCTGTCTTCATCTTATAGTCAGCATCACAAAGCGCAAGAAAGGCTCTCTTCAAAGTCTCTTCCTTAAATTTTACTGCTGCTCGCCCGAGACGCCCGGCGATATAGGGATTGAGATTCAAGGGCTTTGCCAGCGCACTGCCGCGAAATGCCCTGCTTTTGCAGCAGCAATGCCTGCCAGATCTGGCGCACATGGCGCGTCAAGACCGCCAGGATGACAGTGAAGTGCGTGCCGTCGTGCAGTTCACGCAGGAGAATTGTCATCGCCTTCTTGCTGCTGCGCTCGCTGATGGCATCGGCAAGCGCAAAGATAGAAACTTCGGGAACAGAAGCAAAGATGCTTTCAATTTCCCTCTTTCGAATCATCCGTTCACTCGAAAACAACGCGATTTTATCAAATTCCTTGTCGAGGTAAGAAAGCGAAATGTTCTTCATCATGCTGACTGCCGCAGCAAAGTAGGCTCTTGCGGCAGGCTCCAAAGTCTTGTTTATCGACTGCAGCTTTTCTCGCAGCCAATCATCAATGTTCCATGCGCGCATGGGGGCAGCCTCCAGAACAAGCCCTGCCTTTGCAACGGCTTTGTACAGCTTTCGCCGCTTGTCTGGCTTTTCCCGCATCTCAATGATGAGAAAGACGCCTTCTGGCAGCGCGCCAAGTTCTTTTATGAGCCGCTCTTCGCTGGTATCCTTATGCTTCAGTGCATCGTCTGCTTGCTTTCCTTCCTTCAGCAAACGCGCCAGGAGCGATGACGACGTTGATGGGAGAAAAAAGTGAAGTCGCACGCAGCGTCTCCAGCACTTCCTCTGGATTTGCCGAAGCAGACAGCCGCGTGATAAGATTTGAATCCACACCATCTGGAAAGATGTGCTCGAGGATGCGCTTTCTGGCGCGTTCGATATAGTAAGATTCTTCACCTGCCAACAGATAGAGATGCAGGAACTTTTCTTTTTCCAGAGCATCCATAAAGGCATGAAATGTCATAAATATCTATTCCTAATGCAAAATTTATCCGTTTTATTTTCTGAACTTCTGAGCCGCTCTTGTACCAAGAAAAAGCCTGTGCTTCCGGCATTCGCCGACCGCACAGGCTTTTCATGACTATTTCTTTGCTTGCCATCCTCGCAGAGGGGAGAAATTTTTCTGCGGGCTAACTAAGTGAAACCTCAGACCAATCCCTGCGCCATCATGATTTCGGCAACGCGAACGAATGCCGTGATATTGGCGCCTGCGACGAGATCGTCAGGATCTGCATACTTTTCAGCACTCGCCCTTTGCATTCTTATAGATGTTCGCCATGATGTCCTTGAGCTTGCTGTCGACTTCTTCAAACGTCCACGGAAGGCGCTCGGAGTTCTGCGCCATCTCAAGGGCAGATACAGCGACGCCGCCGGCATTGGCTGCCTTTGCCGGAGCAAAGAGGACCTTATTATCCTGGAAGTACTGAATGGCATCAAGTGTCGAAGGCATATTCGCACCTTCGCCGACTGCCTGCACACCGTTTGCAACAAGCGCCTTTGCACTTTCAAGGTCGAGTTCGCCCTGTGTCGCACACGGCAGAGCAATGTCGCCCTTGACTGTCCAGACGCCCTTGCAGCCTTCATGATATTCCGCCTTCGGGCGCGCTTTGACGTATTCGCTGATACGAGCGCGGCGAACCTCTTTGATATCCTTCAACACGGCAAGGTCAATGCCGTCCGGATCATAGATATAGCCGTTCGAATCAGAGCAGGTGATGGGCTTTGCGCCGAATTGCTGTGCCTTTTCAATCGCATACGTCGCGACATTGCCTGCACCAGAGACAACAATGGTCTTGCCCTTCAAACCGATGCCCTTTGCGTCGAGCATATTCTTCACGAAATAGAGAAGACCGTAGCCAGTCGCTTCGGTACGAGCGAGCGAACCCCAGTAGTCCACGCGCTTGCCCGTGAGGACGCCTGCATCGTAACGGTCGCGAAGGCGCTTATACTGACCAAAGAGGAAACCGATCTCACGGCCGCCGACGCCGATATCTCCTGCCGGAACGTCGACATTTGGTCCGATGTGGCGCGCAAGCTCGGTCATAAAGCTCTGGCAGAAGTGCATGACCTCGTTATCGCTCTTGCCGTGCGGGTCAAAGTCACTGCCGCCTTTACCGCCGCCGATGGGAAGACCGGTGAGCGCGTTCTTATAGACCTGCTCGAAAGCGAGGAACTTCAAGATGTCCAGCGTGACGGTCGGATGAAAGCGCAGACCGCCCTTGTACGGACCGATGGCAGAGGACATCTGAACGCGGTAGCCGCGGTTGATGTGCGTTACTCCCTTGTCATCCTGCCAAGGAACGCGGAAGGAGATGACGCGCTCCGGTTCGACCATGCGTTCAAGAATCTTGGCATCCTTGTATTCTGGATGTTCTTCGAGGACGGGAACGATTTTTTCAAGAACTTCCGTCGCCGTGTTAAGAAATTCCTTCTCCTGCGGATCGCGCTTTTTGATCAGCGCGAGGGTATCCGCTACATATTGCTTCATGTCTGCCAAAGAAATCGCTTCCTTTCATATCATATCTTCATTAAAAGTATAGCACAAATTGACGTACTCCCCATAGCTAAAGCTAGGGGATTCTGGGATGTTAGCGAACCTTGCCATAGAAAACATGGTCTTACGGGTTCTCTCCACAATGGACAACGCCCCGCCCATTTCATGGATCATTCTACCATAGATAGATGCTTGATACAAGATAGGCAATGTTGTCCACCTTCAAATGCTTGGGCAAATTCGGCGGACGCGCCGCCTTATATCCCCAGTCCTAGAGAGCGGGGCTTTACGGGGCATTGGGTAAGACTTCTGCCAATAGAAAGTGAGAATGTCTATTGTTTATAAAGCCAACAAAAAAACGGAAGATTGCTCTTCCGTCATGTTCTCTGGAGGCGACACCCAGAATCGAACTGGGGATAAAGGTTTTGCAGACCTCGGCCTTACCACTTGGCTATGTCGCCGATATGGAGCGGAAAACGAGGCTCGAACTCGCGACCCCCACCTTGGCAAGGTGATGCTCTACCACTGAGCTACTTCCGCATTTGAAATTCTTTCGCCTATCGGGAAGCGAAAAAGATTGGAGGCGACATTCAGAATCGAACTGAAGATAAAGGATTTGCAGTCCTCGGCCTTACCACTTGGCTATGTCGCCGATATGGAGCGGAAAACGAGGCTCGAACTCGCGACCCCCACCTTGGCAAGGTGATGCTCTACCACTGAGCTACTTCCGCATTTGAAATGGCGACCCGAAGGGGACTTGAACCCCTGACCTCCGCCGTGACAGGGCGGCATTCTAACCATCTAAACTACCGGGCCACTTGCCGCATTCGCGACATGTAGTATTATACGGATTTCTCCGCTGTGTGTCAAGCGAGGATTTCGTCTTTTTTCCTGCTGAGTGAAAAAAGTGGTGCATATCGCGCACGCCCCCAACGAAAAACAGCTTCCCGCATAAGGAAGCTGTCAAGGATTCGATATGGTGGCGGCACAGAGATTTGAACTCCGGACACTGCGGGTATGAACCGCATGCTCTAGCCAACTGAGCTATGCCGCCATAGTGGTGGGCAGGGATGGATTCGAACCATCGTAATCCGAAGATGACAGATTTACAGTCTGTTCCCTTTAACCACTCGGGCACCTACCCATATGCGCTCTCGCGCGTGAACATCAACTATAATACAGAAAATCTGACGGACTGTCAAGTATTTTTCTTCACATCGGCAATCGGGCGCACTGTAACATAAAGCGCCGCAGAAAAAAAGAAACTCTCCCACGAGGGAAAGTTTCCATCAAAGATACGATGATACGATATCAGCGCTCGCGCAGCCAGACAGGAATATCGAGACCACTGTCGAGTCCAAGCGCGGTATCTGTCTTTTCTGCGGCATCTTCCTTCGGCTCTTCCTTTGGTGCGGGTGGCTTTTCCGGCGGCTGAGGAACACCGAAAGTCGGCGGCGGCGGATTGATAGAAAAGGCGGGCTTTTGCTCTTCTGCCGGCGTTCCGAGCGGCTCTATCTCGTCCGAATATCCGGTTGCTATAACCGTGACGCGGACGACGTCGCCCATCGAGTCGTCGATTGTCGCGCCCCAGATAATATTTGCCTCGCTGTCTGCATCTTGTTTGACGAGCTGGCTCGCCTCTTCGATCTCAAGCATGCTGAGCTTCGACTCTGCCCCCGTGACATTGATGAGAATGCCTCGCGCACCGTCAATACTCGTCTCGAGAAGCGGCGAAGAGATCGCCGTCTTTGCGGCCTCGAGCGTTGCGCTGTCACCGGACGATTCACCGATGCCCATGAGCGCAGACCCCGCATCCTTCATGATGCTTCTGACATCTGCAAAGTCGAGGTTGACAAGCCCCGGCAGGGCGATGAGGTCACTGATGCCCTTGACACCCTGCCGGAGAATGTCGTCGGCAAGGCTGAACGCCTGCGTAATCGGCGTCTTCTTATCGACGATCTGCATCAAGCGGTCGTTCGGAATCGTGACAATCGTATCAACATGCTTGCGCAGCATCTCGATGCCAAGCTCTGCATTGCTTTGACGCTTCTTGCCTTCAAACGAAAAAGGACGCGTGACGACGGCGACCGTAAGCGCACCGATCTCACGGGCACATGCCGCGACGACCGGCGCCGCTCCCGTGCCCGTGCCGCCGCCCATACCTGCGGTGACAAAGACCATATCTGCGCCGCGAAGTGCTTCAATGAGGTCGTCGCGGCTTTCCTCTGCTGCTTCCTGTCCGATTTCCGGGCGCGCGCCAGCGCCGAGACCGCGTGTCAGCTTCTCGCCAATCTGCATGCGCTTCGGTGCCTGCGATTTAAGGAGTGCCTGCGCATCTGTATTGACAGCGATAAACTCCACGCCCTGAAGCTCATATTCTATCATGCGGTTGACGGCGTTGCTGCCACCGCCGCCGACGCCGATTACTTTGATTTTTGCCAATTGGTCAAGACCATTATCATCTAATTCGAACACTTGCCTACCCCCATATGCTAACTGCTCGCAGTCAGCGTTTTTTACCGAGCCACACAGTTGTAACGACACTATTATAGCAATTATACCTAATTCTAACTTACTATATCTTTATGTAGAACAGATGAATATCCCGACACCTGCACAGTTTTTCCGTGCCTCTTCCGCCGCTTAGTTTTTACCGTCTCTGCCGCTCAAAAGTTTCGCAGGCGAATGAACGGAGCCTCGTAGCCAAAATCTACAAACTCGATGGCATGATGACTGTCCTTTAAGCTGTCAACAAAATCATTGGTCAGTGCCGCTTCTTCATTGACGCGCGAAAGATCCCCCAAGCGGATCTGTATCACATCTGTCGTATACGCCATGATCGCCTGCGGGTTCTGCACATTGACTTCCGAGATTTGGCTGCGTACAGATTCATCGAGCTGCGAGAGAAATAACAGCACTTTTCCGACGACTGGATCCTTGTTGTCATCGCCAATGTAGAGATCGTGCATCACCGTACCCGTGATGAAGGGAATCTGCATCTTCTTGATTTCCTGATACCCCATCAAGACCTTGCCATTGCGGTCGAAATCGAGGTAGCCATAATCACAGGCTACGGTCGCCACGGGTTTGCGCTCGACGAGATCGATTTCAATCGTCCCCGGCAAGTGACGTTTTACAACGGCGGATTCAATGCGCAAATCCTTCATGAGGTTCTTCTGCATCACGTCCGTCTTCATTTTCAGGAGGGGATCGCCCTTTCTGAATCTGTGTGATGGTGACAATATCGTCTTCCGTCAGATACACCGCCCCCTTCATCTCGATATTTCGCAGTGTAAAGACCGGAGAATAGACGAGAACGGCGGTGATGATACCGCAAATGATGAGATAGAGAAATCCCTTTCGAATGCGCCGTCCGCGCCGCTTCGTGAGTTGCGCTCCACCTTTTGCCTTGGGCGCCACGCGTTTTCTTCCTTTACGGCGCATTGACTGCTCCTCTGCCTCTCTTCCTATCCCTGCTCCATCATCGATAAAGGCTAGAAAGCTTACACCTCATAACCTGCCAGTTCCAAGATATGCACGCAAAGTTCTGGGAACGTGACCCCCATCGCACGCCCCGCGTCGGGAACGAGTGAAAGCTCTGTCATCCCCGGAACAGCGTTGACTTCGATGACATACGGCATGCCGTTTTCACTGAGCATCATGTCGACACGGGCAACCCCTTTGCAGCCACAGGCGACAAAGGTCTTTACGGCAAGCGCCTGCACTTCCTTCGTCTTTTCGTCACCGATGGGCGCTGGAATGAGGTGCTTGCTCATGCCCTTCGTGTACTTCGATTCATAATCATAGCGTCCTGAGATGGTCGTAATTTCGATGACGGGGAACGCGTCTGCCTTTGCTGTATTGCCCCATACAGCGACCGTCAGCTCGCGTCCCCGGATAAATTCCTCGACGAGAACTTCCTCATCATAGCGGAAGGCTTCGTCAATGGACTCTTTTAAATCCGCCTTTGTCTCGACGATGTAGACGCCGACGCTCGAGCCCTGCGATGCCGCCTTAACGACGACGGGAAGAGAAAACTGGCTCTCGATTTCACATGCTAGGTCACGTGCTTTATGTTCAAAACGGCGATATGTCTTCGCCTTTGGCGTCGAGATGCCCTCGGCGATAAAGAAGCGCTTGGAAGCCGCCTTGTCCATTGTCACAGCAGCTGCAAGAACGCCCGAGCCTGTGTAAGGAATTCCCAGCATGTCAAGCGTCCCTTGGATGAGTCCGTCTTCGCCAAACTTTCCGTGCAGTGCGTTAAAGACAATGGCGGGGTTCTTCTTCCGAATCTCTTCGGCAAACGTCTCTGGAACAAGCTCCATGCCCTCGGCGTCAATGCCCTCGCCTCTAAGTGCCTGCAAAACAGCACCGCCCGTCTGGCGCGAGATCTCTGCCTCGGTCGATGTGCCGCCCATGACAACAATGACTTTCTTTCCCATGTTCCTTCATCCCTTCAGCATATGGACGAGTTCCTCACCCGTCTTAAAAATATCGCCCGCGCCCATCGTGATGACGAGATCACCTGCCTGTACAAAAGTCCTTGAGCGTCGGCGCAAGGTCCTCGCGCTTTTCGACGTAAATCGGCTTTGCTGCCGTCTGCCGCTCGACTTCGCTCTCAATCGTCTGTCCGCTGATGCCCGCGATAGGCGCCTCGCCCGCCGCATAGACATCTGTCAAAAAGAGAACGTCGGCGGAAATGAATGCCCTGCCAAATTCCTCATAAAGCAGCTGCGTCCGCGAGTAGCGATGCGGCTGAAAAACACAGATGAGCCGCTTTGGATTCGTCTCCTTCGCCGCCTTCAACGTCGCTGCAATCTCTGTCGGATGATGCGCATAGTCGTCAACGACCCAAACACCGCCTTCTTTTCCCTTCGTCTGAAAGCGGCGCTTCGCTCCGTGGAAAGCCGCGAGCCCCACGGCGAGCTTTATCAAACGGCACGCCGATGGAAAGCCCCGTCACGATGCAGGCGAGCGCATCGAGCACGTTGTGACGGCCAGGGATGTTGAGCGCGACATGTCCCAATCTTTCGCTGCCGTGCCAGACATCAAACGCGATGCCCGTGCCCTCCATCGCGATGTCCTTTGCGCGATAGTCTGCCGCATGGTCGATGGCATAGGTCAAATATTTTTTGTCGATCGTCTTTACGATGTTCCGCAGGTTTTCGTTATCCATGCAGAGAACAGCCCAGCCGCCATCGCGCGTGTTCTCAATGAACTGATGGAATGCCTTGATGATGTTTTCCATCGTGCCGTAATGATCCATGTGATCATCTTCAACATTTGTCACAACGGAGATGAAAGGATGCAGCTTCAAAAAGAACCGTCGCTCTCGTCCGCTTCTGAGACGAGGTAATCGCTCTGCCGAGCACTGCATTCGTGCCGAGATCCGGCATTTCACCGCCGACGACGACCGACGGACTTGCCCCCGCATGCGTCAGGGCGACGCCAAGCATCGAAGTCGTCGTCGTCTTGCCGTGTGCGCCTGCAACAGCGATTCCCTTATAAGCGTTGACAAGTGCCGCGTTGATATCCGAGCGATGCAGCTTGCGAATGCCGAGATCCTTTGCTGCAAGAACCTCCGGATTATCAAACGGAATGGCCGTCGAGACGACGACCGCATCTTTTCCACGGACGTTTTCCGCCTTCTGTCCGCCGAGCATCACCTTGGCACCAAGCTTTTCAAGCCCCTCGATGATCTCGCTGTTTTCACGGTCTGAGCCCGTCACTTCGTAGCCGTGCTCAAGCATCATTTTTGCCAGCGGGCTCATGCCTGCGCCGCCGATGCCGATAAAATGTATTTTATGAAGTCCCTTGAGATTCGTTAGCGTCTGCATCTTCTCACCTATTCCATTTCGCTATCTCTAAGACAAGGTTAGCAATGTCGCGCGCGGCATGCGGGCGGCCGAGTGCCTTGCTCTTTTCCGCCATCTTCTTCAATTTTCTGGGCTCGCTCAAAAGCTCGGTCAGCACTGCATTCAACGACTCTGTCGTGAGATCGCGATTCAAGATGACGCGCGCCGCCCCCGCCGCCTCCAATGCCCGCGCATTGAATTCCTGATGGTTTCCCGCCGCATACGGGTACGGCACGAGAATCGAGGGAATCCCACGCGCCGTCAGTTCTGCAAGCCCCGTCGCTCCCGCGCGAAAGATCGCGAGATCTGCAAGCGCCATCGCCTCCGGCATATTGTAAAGATACGGCTTCACAAGGATGTGCCGAAGTCTTACAAAATCGCGTCCCGTGTCCATCAGGCGCGCAATCGTATCATCGTACTCCGCCTTGCCGGTCACATGCAGAAACTGTACCTGCGTATACGCTGCAGCCTCCGCCAGAACGCCGATCATCGCGCGGTTGATCGCCCGCGCGCCGCGGCTGCCGCCGGAAACCAGCACCGTCGGCTTTTTCGGGTCAAGCCCAAACACTTTTGCCGCCGCCTCACGCCTTGCCGTCATAACCTCTGAGCGGATCGGGTTGCCGGTAAAGATCGTCTTGCTTTTCGGGAAGTTTTTCGCTGCTTCCGGCGTGCCGACAGCAACCTTCGTCACGAACTTCGAAAGAATCTTATTCGTAATGCCCGGAATAACGTTCTGTTCCTGAATCAGCGTTGGGATGCGGCGCAGACTTGCTGCGAGAAGAATGGGGCCACAGACGTAACCACCTGTACCGATGACGACATCCGGCCGAAAGTCCTTCACAATCTTCATCGCGCGCATAACGCCCTTCATCGCCTTGCCTGCACGCACGAGATTGGACGGGGTCAAATGACGCTCAAACCCCTCCAGCTCGATCGTCGCAAAAGGAAGCCCTTCCTTAGGGATAATGTCGGATTCCAGCCCTGCCTTCGTGCCGACATACAGGAAATTTGTATCAGGCGCCAGTATCTGCAATGTCCGGATAATCGTCAGTGCCGGATAGATATGCCCGCCCGTACCGCCGCCGGAAACGATGATGTTCAACTTTTCGGTCTCCCTTTCCTCTGCTTGTGCAGCATATCGATTTCCTCCGCCGTCCATCACGCTTCCAGCGCATGAACGAGCGACTTAAAATGACGCCCGCGCTCTGCCATGCCGTTATACATGTCGAAACTTGCACATGCCGGTGAAAGAAGAACCGTTTCGGGTGCCTTCGCGAGCTCGTGCGCGAGTGCAACTGCCCTTTCCATCGAATAACCGACATCGTGAATGTGCTCTTCTGGCATGCCGTTTCCCGTGCGGCTTCATGAAAACGCTTTGCCGCTGCGCCAACGAGGATCAGCTGATGCACACGCACCTTGGCAAGCTGCATGAAATCCGTGAGGTCGGTCATCTTATCGTCGCCGCCTGCGAGCAGGACAATGCCCGCAGGAAAGGTGTCGAGTGCCTTCATGGCGCTGTCCGTATTCGTCGCTTTCGAATCGTTGTAATAATCGACGCCGTCAATCGTTGTGACGTATTCGATGCGGTGCTCGACCCCGCGGAAATCCTTTAAGACCGGCTGCATCTCGGCCGGCGCAACACCGGCAAAAATGCCATGAGAGAAGCGGCGAGCGCATTTTCTGTATTGTGCGGACCTTTGATGCCCAGCTCTTTTTCGCTGATAAGTGGGTACGACTTGCCGCCCCAGCGAATAACGAGCATGCCGTCCGCCAAGCAGGCGCCTTCAGACAGGTTCTCCCTGCGGCTGAAAAAGGCAATGCGCGCCTTGGCACGATGTTTCATATCGCGCGTTCTCTCATCGTCATAGTTGAGAATGAGGAAATCGCCTGCCTGCTCCGCGCGGAAGAGCCGCTCCTTCATCGCCTGGTAGACCTCCATAGAGCCATGGCGGACGATGTGATCCGGCGTCACGTTGAGTTCTGCTGCGATATGCGGATGAAACTCCTCTGTCGCTTCCATCTGATAGCTTGAAATCTCCGCCGCAATGTAGCCTGTGGAGGGCATCGCAAGGGCAACCTCTGAAAGCGGAACGCCGATATTGCCCCCGACACCGACCGCGTCATAATGTGCCTTGAGCGGCAGCCCTAAAAGCGTCGTCGTTGTTGTCTTGCCATTCGTCCCCGTGACAGCTGCCATCGGCGCCTTTGCGATAAGATAGGCAAGCTCTACCTCGCTCATGACGCGGATGCCCGCCTCACGCGCCGCCTTGATGAGCGGGATGCGGGCGGGAACCGCAGGAGAAAGGATGACGATGTCGACGCCTGTGAGAAGCGATGCCGCCTGTGGACCGAAGACAAGTGCAATGCCTCGCTTCGCGCAGCGGTGCAAAGTCCTCTTGGATATCTTTTTCCGGTTTCGCATCGCTGAGCGTCACGGCGCCCCTGAGTTTCTTTTGCTATCTTAGCCGCTGAAAACCCGCTGATTCCCGCCCCAACGACGAGTACTTTTTTATTCGACAGATTTCAACATGTCCGCACCTCCTTACATCGTCAGCAATTCCAATGCCACGATGCTGGCAAGCAGCCCCACAGCATAAAACACGGTGACGACCTTCGTTTCCTTCCAGCCGCCAAGCTCGAAATGGTGGTGAATCGGGCTCATGCGAAAGACACGCTTCCCCGTCGTCTTGAATGAAATGACCTGAATGATGACAGAAAGCGCTTCACAGACAAAAACCAAGCCGAGAACGGCTAAGATAATTTCCGTATGCGTCAGAATGCCGACGGCAGCGAGTGCGCCGCCTAACGCGAGCGAACCCGTATCGCCCATAAACACCTTGGCAGGATGGAAATTAAAGCGAAGAAACGCAAGGCAGGCGCCGACGATCGCGATGGAAAAAAGAGAGAGGTTTGGATGCCCCGTCAGGTAAGCGATGACAGCGTATGCCGCCGCCGCAATCGCCATCAAGCCCGAAGCGAGCCCATCCAGCCCATCGGTCAGATTGACGGCGTTCGACGTGCCGACCAGGACGAAGGCAACGAGGAAGTAATAAACAACACCGATATCCATGTCTTCGTTTACGACAGGCAACCAGATCGTCGTGTCAATGCCGAGAACCTGCGTGCCGATGAACATCGTGACAACGGCGATGAAGAGCTGTCCGAGAAATTTCTGCTTTGCGCGAAGCCCGAGATTGCGCTTTTTCACCACCTTGATATAGTCATCTAAGAAGCCGAGCACGAAATGCCCCAGCATGATGAAGAGTGCAAGGAGTACTTCGGGCGTAAGCGGCGCTGCGATGACAGTCGCTATCGTGATGCCTAAAATGATCATGATGCCGCCCATCGTCGGCGTGCCGCTCTTTGCCTGATGGCTCTTCGGCCCTTCCGCGCGGATACTCTGACCAAACTTCAGCTTATGCAGTTCCGGTATGAAAAAAGGCCCCGTCAGCAGAACGAAACCTGCGGCGATCGCCGCCGCAACGATGATCTGTTCCAAAAAAACTCGCTCCCGGCTATCATTAAATTCTCATTGTATACCATGCTTTACAGCAAGGGAATAATCTTTTCCATTGCCATGCCGCGCGACCCCTTAAAGAGGACGGTGTCCCCCTTTTGCAGAATCTTCTTCAAAAGCTCTGCCGCCGCCTCGTGACTTTCTGCGCTATAGACGTCCTTCACGCCTGCCTTTCTCGCGCCGTCAGCGATGCACTTTCCAAGCTTTCCGCGCGTCACGACGGCAGAAAAACCGTACATAGCTGCCTCGCGGCCGACCGCTTCGTGCGCCTCCCTCTCGACGCCGCCAAGCTCGAACATATCGCCTAGCACCGCGATCTTCCTGCCTTTCGTCAAACGCGCCAATGTCTCCAGCGCAGCTTTCATCGACATCGGACTTGCATTGTACGCATCGTTGATGATGTGGTATCCTTTGACTTCTTCGACTTCGAAGCGCATCTTCGTCGCTTCCAGGTTCTTCAGCCCCGCCTCGATCTCGTCCGCTGAAAAGCCGAGCACAATCCCTGCCGCGATGGCGGCGAGCGCGTTCATGACATTATGGCGGCCGACCATCTTGATTTCAAACACGTGCCTTTCGCCTGCATATTCTACAGCAAAACGCGTTGCATTTCCACCGACCGTCTCTATCGTATCGGCGAGAGCGCGAACATCCGCCGCATTTTCGATACCGAAGGTGACAACCTTGACGCCCGGCCTCGCCTTTTCACGCATCTTCGCCACAAACGCATTGTCGGCATTTAAAATGACCGTGCCGCCCCTGCCGTCTTTTCCAATGGCTTCGACAAGCTCACCCTTGGCGCGCGCAATGTTTTCGAGTGAGCCGAGAAGCTCCATATGCGTCTCACCGACATTCGTCACAATGCCGATGGACGGATCTGCGACGGGGGCGAGCGCCTCGATTTGATGAAGCCCGCGCATGCCGATTTCGACAACTGCCGCCGTGTCTTCCTTCGTGATGGAAAGCAGTGTCAGCGGCAGACCGATTTCATTGTTGAAATTTGCCTGTGTCTTGCAGACCTTGCCGCGCGCCGAAAGCACCGCCGCTGTCAGATCCTTGGTCGTCGTCTTTCCGTTGGAACCTGTAATGGCGATGACCGGAATTTTAAACTGTTCGCGCCATAGGTGGCCGATTTGCTGATATGCCTTCTGCGTATCCGCCACTTTGAGCACAACAGCCTTTTTCGCGAGCCTCTCCGTCTCGTCTGCGGAAAATACCTTGCTGACGAGCACGGCAAAAGCTCCTCTTTCAATGGCCTCTGCCACGAAATTCTCGCCGTTGAAGCGCTCGCCCTTGAGCGCGACGAAGAGCGCGCCCTTCGCAATCTTTCGCGTATCGGTGACAACATCCTGAACACACTCTGTACGCTCTGCGCCAAAGACCTCAGCAGATGTTGCACCTATGATGTCCCTTATACGAAACGGTGTCATGCCTTTGCCTCCAGAACATGCGCTGCTGCTTCGCGCGCGACTTCGCGGTCGTCAAAATGAATCGTCTTATCCTTCAAGATCTGATAATCCTCATGCCCCTTGCCGAGGATGGCAATGATGTCGCCTTCTTCGGCAAGCTCTGCCGCACGGAAGATGGCTTTCCTGCGATCGATGATCTTTTCGTGATGCTTGCCCGCAATTTTTTCCTCAACCCCTGCTTCGACCTCATCCAAGATGATCTGCGGCGGCTCTGTGCGCGGGTTGTCGCTCGTCGCGATGACAACGTCGGCAAGTTCCGCAGCAAGGCGTCCCATGATCGGGCGCTTCGTCTTGTCGCGGTCACCACCACAGCCAAAGACGGCGATGATGCGCTTCTTTGCGATCTTCCGCGCCGTCTCAAGGACGTTCTTCACGCCGTCCGGCGTATGCGCATAATCGACGACAATGGCAAAGGGCGCGCCCGTCTTGACGAGTTCAAAACGCCCCGGCACACTTGTGAAATCCGTAAGTGCCCTTTCGATCACCGCTGGCTCTATGTGTTCGGGCAAGTGCCGCGCCGACTGCACTCATAACATTGTAGACATTAAAGATACCAGTGATCTGAAGATGGATATGACGCGCGCCAAATCTTTCATGTGTCAGCGTCATCTCCATCCCGGCCGCGTGAACATGAACGTCCGATGCCATGAGATCCGCCTTCTTCTCGATGGCATAAGTCAGATGCTCACATTTCGCATGTGCAAGCATCGTCTTCGAGGCGGTATCGTCAATGTTAATGACCGCTGTCTTGCCGCGCTTCTTTCCCGTTTCTGAAACATGGTCGAACAGCTTTGCCTTTGCACGCTTGTAGTTTTCCAGCGTCTTATGATAGTCCAGGTGATCCTGCGTGAGGTTCGTAAAGACCGCTGTATCAAACTCGATGCCGGCGACGCGCTCTTGGTCAAGCGCATGCGAGGAAACTTCCATGACGACGTAATCCATGCCCGCATCCCGCATGTTTGCAAGCGTCTCCTGCAGCTCGACAACATCCGGCGTCGTATTGTGGATCTCGAACGTCTCATCCTCAATCATGATCTGAATCGTCCCGATGAGTCCGACCTTATACCCTGCTGCACGAAGAATAGCGCGCGTGATATAGCTCGTCGTCGTCTTGCCATTCGTTCCCGTAATGCCTATGATGCGCATTTTTTCTGCGGGATAATCGTGAAAAAAAGGCACGATGCTATCCAGTGCCTCGCGAAGATTTTGCACGGAAAGAAGCGTCATGCCCGCGGGAAGCTCGATCTCTTTTGGATCGCGGGCAGAGACGACTGCGACGGCGCCCGACGCAGCCGCCTGTGGAATAAACTTGTGCCCATCGACGTGCTCGCCTGGAATGGCGACAAAAAGCGTCCCCTTCTTCACCTTTCTCGAATCGTGTGTAATCGCGGCGATATCTACATCATCACCAAGCATCTTTGCACCTTTTACCAAGGCGGCAAGTTCGCTAAGTTTCTTCATCCCAATGCCTCCGACTTCTCTTCCCTGCGGCTTGCAGTGCCGCAGGGAAGGATAAGGAAAGAACGATTTTCTTATCCTAAACATTTACTGATTTTCATGTGCAAAATAGGTTTTCTTCGGAACCTGCATCTTAAGCTCTTTCTCAGCAATGCGCTTGATACGCTCCGGATTTTTTAGCTGCGCGATCTCAACGCTGATGCGCGCATTCTCCTGTTCAAGTTCATCTGCTTCCTGCTGCACTTTGACAAGGTCATAACCGCGGCTGGCGTTGAGACCATTGCTGATAATCGTCAGCATGCAGAGTACCGTACCGACCAAAAAGAGTATGTAGAGATGCGCGCGCAAGGTCGTATTGAGGACGGTTCGAAATACCGGCTTCTTCGGCATGCGCCGAAAACGGTTGCTGACTCCCGTACGCTTTGCTGTCTGATTCTTTTCGGCAAAATCATGGGCAGCATCATAATCCTGCAGTTGCCTTGCCGGCATACCTCTCTTCATCTCCTTCCTCCTACAAATCCTTGCCTTTCATTACAGCAGATTGCTTTCCAAGGAGCCAAGGAGCTATATATCGTTATCCGTGTATTTCCTCTAAAGCCTTTCTGCAAGGCGCAGCTTTGCGCTTTTCGCGCGTGTGTTTGCCGCAAGCTCCGCTTTCCCGGCTTTTCTCACCTTGCCGAGAAGACGAAGTTTCTTTTCGTTGTGACAGACGCAGACTGGAAGCTCGGGCGGGCAGATGCACCCCGCGGCCATCTGCCTGAGCGCTTTCTTTCGCTATGCGATCCTCGAGCGAATGAAACGTGATGATCGCAATGCGCCCGCTAGGAGTCAGCTGATCAACAGCCCGGTGAAAGGCAGCGTCCAAGATGCCGAGCTCGTCATTCACCTCGATGCGAAGCGCCTGAAAGACACGCTTTGCAGGATGCCCTGTCTGTGCGCGCCGCACGGCTTTCGGAATTGCCCGCTCGATTGTATCGACAAGCTCGCCCGTCGTCTCATATGCCTTTTCTGCCCGCCGCTTTACGATAAACTCTGCGATGCGCCGTCCCCAGCGCTCCTCGCCGTAATCATGAAAGATGCGGTCGAGATCTGCTGCGCTGTACGTGTTGACGACATCTGCTGCCGTTTGCTTTCCCTCGGCATCCATCCGCATGTCGAGCGGCGCATCCTGCATATAGGAAAACCCGCGCGCCGCCGTATCAATCTGATAGGACGAAACACCGAGGTCAAAGAGAATGCCCGTGATCTTTGGCACGGCAAGACGCGCAAAAATCTCATCCAATTTTGAAAAGTTGCTGTGCACGACCGAGACCCTGCAGCGCAGTGAAAGGCTGTCAAGATGCGCCTGCGCCGCCTTTATGGCTTCGGCGTCCTGATCAATGCCGATGAGCCAGCCCTTTGCTGAAAGTTTTTCTGCCAAGCGCCCTGCATGCCCAGCACCGCCGAGCGTACAGTCGACATAAATGCCGTCAGGATCCGTCAAAAGCCCGTCAAGAACTTCTTCCGGCATGACGCTCACATGATGAAATGCCATAGGACAGCCTCCACAATACGCACAAAAATAAACCGACAGGGGTAATCCTTATGCCGCCCGGTCAGCTTTATCAAATGCCAAAATCCGAAAGAGACGCAGCCATCGCCGTGACATCCGGTTCGACTTCGCTGCAGTACGTATGCCACAGCTCCTTGTTCCAAACCTCAATGCGGTCATCCGCGCCCGCAAGGACGACATCGCCCTTGCGCTCAAGTCCCGCGTAGACACGAAGATTCGCAGGGACGAGAAACCTCCCCTGCTTATCACATTCAAGATTTCGTGCCCCTGCAAAAAAGAAGCGGCTGAGTGCACGCGCCTCCGGCTTTGCCAGCGGCAGCGTGCGCAGCTTTGCCTCCAGTTCCTCCCATGCCTGCTGTCCATAAAGAAAAAGACAGTGATCGAGACCTTTCGTGATGATAAAGGCAAGCCCGAGTTCCTGACGGAAATCCGCAGGAAGGATGATGCGCCCCTTGGCGTCTATACTGTGTGAATACGCACCCATGAACACCTTTGACGCACTCTCCTTCCTGCCTATCACAAACCTTCTCTTTTATCGCTGCTCAAAAAGCAGTAACCTTCTCTTGTAAATTTAGCAGAAAACGTCCACCTTTACAAGAGAACATATGTTTATTAGAGTACGATAAAAGCCTTGAAAAATTCTAGCTTTCTGTACATTTAGACAGAGCCGTACTGGAAAATAATTCTAAATTTTTCTTAAAAACTTCTCGAAAACACAAAAAAAGCCCCTAAAAATAAGAGACCTTTCCCTTTTAGACACCTGTAGACTTGTGCTTGGATTTCACGCTGCATCTAGGCAAGCCCACGGCGCGAAAGAATGGTGCGTGCAACATAGACGCCCGACGCGCTTGCCTGAGAAAGTCCGCGTGTCACGCCCGCGCCGTCCCCCGTTGCGAAGATGTTTGGATAACTTGTCTCAAGTTCTGCCGACAGGACGGTGCGCGCGCTGTAAAACTTCACCTCAACGCCATAGAGGAGCGTATCATCGTTCGCCGTACCCGGTGCGATGGTATCAAGTGCTTCGAGCATCTCGATGATATTGTCGAGATGCCGCTTGGGAAGGACGAGCGAAAGGTCGCCCGGCGTCGCCTGAAGTGTCGGCTGCACAAAACTGTGGCGCATGCGATGTGCGTTGGTTCGCCGCCCCTTTCGAAGGTCGCCGCAGCGCTGCACGATGATGCCGCCGCCGAGCATATTCGAAAAAGAAGCGATGCGCTTGCCATACGCATGCGGCTCATGAAACGGCTCTGTGAAATGATTGGAGACGAGCAGCGCAAAGTTCGTATTTGCGCTTTGCAGTGTTGGGTCACTGTACGAATGGCCGTTGACCGTCACAATGCCATCCGTGTTTTCCATGACGACGTGACCATGCGGATTCATACAGAAGGTACGAACAATGTCCCCGTAGCGCTTTGTTCGGTAAAGAAGCTTTGCCTCGTAGACCTTGCTCGTGATGTGGTGCCAAATGATTTCCGGCACCTCGACGCGAACCCCTACATCGACGCGATTATTCTCCTGTTTGATGCCGAGCCGCTCGCATTCTTTCGAAAACCACTCTGCCCCCGCACGCCCTGGCGCAACGATGAGATACTCTGCCGCCAGATGCTCGCCTGAAACAAGCGTCACGATATTTGTGCCCTTGCCATCGGACGCGATATGCTCGACAGGGCATTCAAAGCGAAACGCAGCCTTACCCTTTAAGCCTTCATATGTCGCTTCAAGTACCTTGAGGTTGTTTTCTGTGCCAAGATGACGGACGCTCGCTGCAAGAAGATGAAGATCGTGCTGCAGCGCCAGCCGCCCGATATCCGAGCCCTTTGTCGAAAAAACCTCTGCCGGTGCCCCATGCTTTTGGTTGATCCCATCGACATAGCGAATGAGTGCCATGACCTCTTTATCGGAGATATAGTCGTTCAGCCAGCCGCCAAATGCCGTTGTAAAGTTATACTTTCCATCGGAAAATGCCCCGGCGCCGCCGAAGCCGCGCATGATGGAACAAGGCTTGCAGCCGATGCAGCTCGGCACCTTGCCCGCAGCAATCGGGCAGCTGCGATGATAGATATCCCTGCCGGATTCCAGTACAAGAACCTTAAGCGACGGCGCTTTTTCCATCAGTTCATAAGCTGCAAACGTTCCTGCCGGCCCGGCGCCGATGATGATAACGTCATATGTCTTCAATTGAAAACCTCAACTCAAATGAAATACTCTATCGTATTCTGTGCCGTCTTCTTTGTCTCTTCGTTAAACAAAATGACGGCCTCCCTCTCTTCCATCGGTCCTAAGGAATACGGGGCGATCGTCTCACGGTTGAAGCATGCCTCCGGCACGCGCCGATTATACGAAAACGGATGCATAAAATCCACTTCGATCCCCGTTCCTGCAAATTCCCTTTTTCCCGCCTCTTCCGGCAGATACCACGGGTCGAACATCAGAACCATTCCGTCCTTTTCCTCCGTCAACAGTGCGTAATGTTCGACATCGTAATACAGGCGGACGACAGCGACGCCGCCGCGCATAAGGGCATCCGACACATAACTTTCCTGCCCGATGCAGACCTCTCTTGCCGAAAGATAGCGCGAGAAAAGCGGCAGCTTCGTCGCTTTCCGAATCCATCGAGCCAGTTCGAGAGAAACATCATCGCCATGCGGCTCGTCCCCGCGCGTCCGGGTTCCCCCTTCATGCTGTAGCAGTCTAGCTGTATAACATGACGTTTCGAATGATCTCCGGCGGAATCTCTCTGCGCTCGAAAAGAAAGCTGACCGCATTGAGCATCGTCGTCGGACCGCAGTCATACTCAGAAAATTGATAACGAAGGGGACTTTTCATCGCTTGCTCCCACACCTGCTTTGGCTCACTTTTTTTATTTTTTTATTATACAACAGAACCAGACCGTCGACAACACTTTGCCAAATCTACATCAAATGGGACATGCGTGCCCCACGCAAACGCCTCGTTACGCAAGCGGTCGTGCACTTATACGCTTAATTACCGGCGGACTTCTTAAACGTGCTGCGCTTGAACGAAAGAAGTCCGCCGGGGCGTACCGTGCACTTTCTCCGCTTGCTTCACTAAGGTTTGCTTAGGAGCATCGCACTTTCTCGTAACATGTATGATAGAACGACTTTGCCGCTTCCTATACACAAAGCCGCGCGGTTTGTGCTATACTAAGATGAAAAGAGAGTGAACGTCCCGCCTATAGAAGAAGGATTCTTCCGACGGTTAAGAATAAAAATTGTGAAAAATGAGGTGAGCAGCATAAACATTGTAGATGAGATCGAAGCGCGGCGACAGCAGATCCTTGGCAAGACGAAACTTGCAGCGAAAGAGGGCATTGTCATTGCGCCAAGCCTTGACGATTTTCGCCGCGTGCTCGCCGTCGGCGACATCCACGGTTTCTATGAACCTCTAAGGGCGCTCTTTTCCGCTGCGGACTATGTGCCGGAAAAAGACCTCCTGATCTTTCTCGGAGACTACATTGACCGCGGCCCCGACAGCGCAAAAAGTCCTTCGCTATATCATGAAGCTCAAAAGAGAAAATCCCTACGTCATCACGCTGACAGGCAACCACGAAGCGATGATGCTCAACTACTTTGGAGACAACAGCATCCGCGATCCAATGAACCGCAATCACGGCTGGCTGTCGAGCGGCGGCGATCCAACCTTTCGCTCGCTGCGCGCCCTCTATGAAGAGAATCCTGCACACTACCGCGATGTGATCGAATTCATCCTAGGTCTTGACCACATCGCTGCCGTCGAGAATAAATTCTTCTTCTCGCACGCGGGCTTTTACCCGAAGGTTTCGTACGCCAAGCAGCTGGACTCAATGCTCTGGCTGCGCGAAGACTTTTACCGCGACTATCACGGAAGGCGCACCGCCGTCATCGGACACACGCCCGTTCAATTCTTCGATTCCGCCCGTACGGCGCCCCTCGTCTTTCCGAACCACATCATCGACATCGACACGGGTTCCTTCCTTCCCAGCGGACGAATCAGCTGCGTCGATGTCAAGAACAAAAAATACTGGCAGAGTGACAAAAACGGAGCGAAAGCAGCGATTTTACGCTGAAAATTAACTGAAATCTAAGATTCTCATCATGCTATAACCCTTGTAATACAAGCTTGAACAAGCAAAATGAAAAATAAGTGAAATTTTTTCATTTTGCTATTGCATTCCTAAAAAAAACTGCTATAATGCAACGTAAGAACAGCAAAGAGATGTTCGAAACACCAGATAAAAATTCTTCCGCTTTCCCGCGGAGTTATCTTTCAGACATTGTGTACTTATCGTTTAATACAAGGAGAGCAACATGAACAAGAATTTGAAAACATACACGATCGGTATCCTGGCAGCTATGCTTCTCATCTTCACGGCCATCCCTGCGGAGGCAGCGCAGGCGGCAAACTACCAGCTCATCGAGACGACCTACACGGTCAAAGCCAATGACACGCTTCGCAGCATTGCTGAAGAATACATGAAGAAAAACACCTACGGCCCGCGCGAGATTCGCGAGTTTGAGTCCGGCATCAAGGAACTCAACCCCGAACTTCTGACAGAATCCATTAAGGTGGGCAAAGTCCTTCACATCAACTATTGGGTCAAGGCTTGACGATAAAAGCAAAGATAAAAGGGCACCCCTTGCGGGGTGCCCTTTTTCTAGCTAAAACAGCGTTAAAGCTTCACTTTACTTAATGTTCTGCGTCAGCCACATGAAGTGGTTCAGTAAATAATGACCGATTTGCTCGCCGATGTACTTCTTGCCATAGTAGTCGGGATGAAGCCCATCCGTCGTGTAGTCGCTGCGAAGATTGCCGTCGCTGTCGGTAATATCCGGCGTGATGTCAACGGCATACTTTTGCTCCATGATCCAATGGTTGATATACTGCAGATGTACCTGCCAATCTGAGGGCGGCTGTTCAATGCCTGCTCTCTGCATGAGCCAGGGATTGATCGGCGTCGTCGTCGCAAAGACGGGAATGATGCCGTACATATTGCACTTGTCGCGGAGGGCGGCAAGGCGCCGAACGGTCGTCGCTCCAAATGTCTGCGCGCGGTAGTCATTGACACCGCTCATGATGACAAGAACACGCGGCTTAAACGGCAGGACATCGCGCTCGAAACGATCGAGCAAATCCAGCGTCGTATTGCCGCTGGCACCGAGATTCTTTATGGGAACGCGGCAGTACGTCTCCCAGTTGTAGAGGAGATATCCCGGCGGCACACTCATGACGCCGCCGCCGTGCGTGATGCTGTCGCCGAGCGCGGCAAAGGGCGTCGGGGTCGTCACACGAAATTTACTCGGCTCCGACCAATCGGTAATCGGCTCGCCATTCATCGCCAGGCCACGGACGCGCCAAGAGTAAGTGCCAGGCGTCAGAAACGGCAGACTGTCGTAAACATCAAACTCGCCCGCACCGAGGCTTCTCACAATCGCTCCATTCGACTCGCGGCGAACCTCCACGATATGTTTCTTGACGCCTGCCACAGGAATCCAAGAATATACGGGGTACTCCGGCGAATAGCTCATCTCATTGAACTGCGTCGTTGGAAGCGGTGCGCGCGCGTTGATTTCGCCGGACTTAGCAATCGGCAGCGGCCTTGAGAAATGCCCTATCGCATTTCCGTAATAGTCAAGTGCACAGACCTTCCAATAAAAGCCATCGACATCGCTGCCGAACTGGCGAAGCGGGATATCAACACCCGTTTCAAAGACGTTGTCCAACGTAAGTGCGATGTTCTCCGGTGTATCATCTGCCGACTTCAGGAGGACGACTTGATACTTCACGGCGTTTGGCACCGGCTTCCATGTCACACGCGCCGACAAAATACGGCTCCCGCGCGTACTTTGCGAAATGCCGCCCTGCGATGCGCCCCCTGCAAAAGCTCGTACCGTGCTCCCGGTGCTCTTTGCCGTGCTCTGAGCACCGCTGAAAGCAAAGTTTTTTTCACTCTCCATGTGCATTGATGAAGATATCACAGCCTTCTTCGCCGCCAAACCATCTGTCACCATCGGCACATGCACGGTACCGCTTTCTGCAGCAGAGGCCGCATGACAAAAATGAGGCAGGCAAAGAGCACCGCCACAAGCGCGATACCAATTCCACTTGAATATTTCAAATTCCGTCCTCCTAAACAACAGTAATATCGACATTATAGTACACAAAGAAAGAATGTCAAGGAAAGCCCCGCGCGACCTCCTTTGGATACTTATAGCTACAACCTTATCCTTGCTGCTCGCTGCTTGCCTGCATGTCACTGGCCTAGGCGGGCACTATTCTTATCCTCAATCAAGGCCCCATAAACGAAATCATGGCATAATCAGGAGATGCTTCCATCATTTGCTCCATCCGCCAGACAAACCTACGATAAAAATCGATTGCAATATGGATATTATAGCGAATGATTTCTTCTTTCTCTTCAGCAGGTGTATACCAATCAAAAGTATCTACAAATTTATATGCAGAAAATCCTTTCTTATAAGGTGCTAATACAGGATTATCATAATCTGTTTCGAGTAAAAATGAAATTTTTCGAATCTCTGCAAGCATCGCTTTGATATCACCATAAGTATAGGCATTGTGCGTTAAATGATATTCAAATTCTTCATGCCAACAATTATCCTTGTCAGCTTTTCTTACAGCTAAACTCAATTCTTTATTGTAGTATTGCATCAGTAATGGCAATAGAAAATCATAGATATCCTCTTCTTCAATAGATATTTCTTCTTCTCTCTTTTGAAAGACCGCTCTGCCTGGTAAATCCTCATCGATTTTAATCGGCATTATCCAAAAGCAAGAGCCTCCATCATGTCCCTCGAAAATAAAAATCTGCTTAATGCATCCAGACAGAGCCTTTTTACACAATTTCTTAGAAATGTCCGCAATGCAATTTCCATATAGATAAACAGCGTTGCTTTCTATCATTGCAAAATAAAAGTCATTCCTATTTACTTCAATGGAAATCCATAGTGCTCTCCACCATACTCTGATCCAGAACACACATATTTCACGCTATTTGCAATCTCCTCAAAACCTCCCTCTTCAACAGATTCAATTCTTCTCTGATAGCAGCTCACGCCATCTATGGTCATCCGACTTAACTTTGAGCAGAGTATACGAACATCATAGGTTCTGTCATTTGTGCCATTTTCTATATCTCTTGGAATACTATTAAACCCTATATAAAAGTGCTCACAATCCACGGGAAGTATCTCGATGGAGGAACCATCCGTAAAATTTATTCCTATCGGCTCATCGAACCTAAATTCGCAGGGAACAAGATGCTCTGGCGTCCTTTGTTCCCCTCCAGAAAGAGGAAAGATAGAAGGAGGTATAGCTCCTGCAAAATATGCCGCGCCGATAAGGCGAATACTTTCGATAGTCTTATCTTCTATCTTTCTTAGGGTTTTTAATATTTCGATTTCTCCCTTCGTAAAGAGGCGCTCTCCATCGATGTCGATCAAACCTTCTATCTATGTTCCACTTTTCCATAGGCATTCTTCCTTAATTTGACACTGCTTTACTGCGTCTTTCACCTGCGACAGGATATATCTTCTTGGTGCGTACTGTATAAGATTTTGTATGCCAACATCAGCCATTCATCTTTCTCATGGTACGCGCGTCCTTCATGCGCCTTTCGATTTCATCCAAGCTCTTTCCGGCAGCGGCTTCGATAGCAGCAAGGACGGCGCCTTCGACGAGCGGTGCATCAAACAGACGAACATTTCTAGAGGCAAAGGCTTCAACGACCATCTCACTCGTCATGACAGAACTTCCAAGGTCCATGAAAATCGCGCAGCCATCCCCTGTCTCTACTTCGTTCACCGCAGAGAAAATCCGTTTGAAGCTCGTTCCCAGCGCTCCGCCGCCGAGACCGCCTGCCGCCCTTGCCTGAACATTGCCCGTCATCATCGTCATGAGTTCGACGACGCCTCTTGCCAGTATCTCGCTGTGAGAAACAATTACGATACCAACCATTCTTTATTCTCCCTTGCGGATGAACCACACTTCTGGTCTTCACGTTCGTTTCTTTTTCATCACTCTTACTCCTTCGCCTGCCGAGACTCCTTTTTCTCTATAGTATAGCAAAAAAATCTTCAGAAAACTATTTGAAATCTTTCAGAAAGGCCATTCCAACGGAACCTTGCCACGAAAAAAGCCCGCACGGATGTGCGAGCTTTCTCCGGTAGCATTTGGGTAACAATATAGAAATACTTATCTTACAAGACGCTGGTTTAACCGCCGCCTCGCAGGATATCGCGGGATAACATCACTGCGATTATTTTTCAAGAGCATCCCACGCATCGTTTGCACGCTTGACGTAGAGCTTCTGAATCGCTTTGTTTTCACCGATGCCGTGGATGTACGGCGTGACCTTAAAGCCTGCGGCTTCAAGAACAGACTTATGGGAATCCGCATCACTGCCTGCCATGTCGTTGTTGGCGTGATCGCCTGCGACCATCATCATCGGCATGAGCGTGACATTCTTAATGCCTGCCGCCTTCAGCTTCGGCATAACCGTTTCAAGGGAGGGCCATCCTTCGACCGTATAGACATAGACGTTCTTAAGACCGAGCTCATTGATCTTCGCCTGGATGACGGAGTAATAAGCATTCGAGACCTGCGGCGTGCCATGTGCCATGATGAGGAGTGCATCCTGGGGACCCTGCTTCGGGAACTGGGTCTTCAGCGCCTTGATCGTCTCCGTCACATCATCCGGCTGATTTTCCTGTCCCTGCCAGTACATGAGAGACGTGCCAAGCGTCATCTTCTTGAACTGATCTTTGTAGTTGTGGTAGACGCCTAAATCATAGCTGTATTCCATCCCCGGGATGACGTCGAGCGAGCAGAGAGCAACGCGCGTATAGCCATCTTTCTTCAGCTGGTCAAAGTGCTTCTTCCGGCGTTGGATAGACGATGCCTTCCTTCGCTTTCACGCGGTCGATGATGATATGGCTCGTATAAGCCGTGACAACCTTGACGCCCGGGTGCGCCTTTCTGAATCGCGTTGACCGTTGCATCGATCGTCTTCGCACGCGTATCCTTAAACGTCGTGCCGAAAGTCATGACAACGATTGCGTCTTTATTCGAGAGGTTGGCAAGTTTCGGATTCTCGTTCTTCAAAACGCCGATTTCCGAAGCTGTCTTCAGCGCCATCGTCGCATCCTTAACCTCTGGATTCAGCTCGTACGCCGCTTCTGTCGTCGTCATCTGGAAACTTGCAATCGCGCCGCAAGCGAGAGCGCAAGCAAGCATCTTCTTCCAATTCTTCATCATGATTCCTCCCACAATACATGGATGTTTTGGCGGAAATCCGCCAATATAAAAAGCCCTTTCACGTACAGCAAAAAGGCTTTCTTCCCAATGGATGAATCCCCTTCCCTTCTGTCGCGGGTACGCGCATACTGCGCACGGTGATCTTCGGACAGGCAGTTCTCCTGGCTCGGTTCATCGCTTAGCTGCGCCTTCCCAAAAAGGGCTTTTTCCTCTTTCAGTGACATCCTGCAGCTTCGCTCCCCTCACAGTGGCGGGACCGCGCCGGCTTTTACCGGCTTTTCTTTTCAGCCAAAGACTCTTCCTTTGGCACCTGCTCCCAACAATATGTATGATTTACGAGATTTATCATATCATTATCCGCTAAAAATGTCAAGAAATTTTTCTCGTTCCTCATTTCGGAAAAACATCACAAAAGACGATTTTTAGGATTCATTGACAAGTTTTCCCGTCATATACTCTGGAGTAAGCTCGAAGATTTGAACGCGTTTTACTGCTTTATGTATCTCCATTTCCACGTCTTCTGGACTGGGATAATATTTGTTGCCAAGACGGCGGCAAATGTCTTCGACTTCAGCAGAATCCTTAACCTTCTTCAGTTTGCCAAAGACCATGACAGAGGTCGGATTATAGACCCAGTCGCCTTCCTTTTGAAAGCCTTGATTATAGACGACGAACGCAACGCGTGAATCCGCATTGATAAGATCCATTTTCTTACCGACTTTGGCGCAGTGAAAGTAGATTTTCTTTCCCGTCTCATCAAAGAAAAAATTGATCGGCACGGCATATGGGTAACCATTATCTTCGCTCACTCCATTCATTGCCAACACGCCGCGGCGCACTTCCTTCAAAACCTTCGCGCATTCTTCTTCCGTCACCTGTTGATTCTTTCTGCGCATCGGACGCCATTCCATGAAAACACCTTCTTTTCTTAAATAAAAACGCACCCGCTATGCAGGTGCACCATGCGCCGCCATCAGATGCGAGCGCAGACTTCCGCCGCCATCTCCTTTGTGGAGACCTTTTGAAAGCCCTCTTTCCAGAGATCGACCGTGCGGATGCCGTCTGCAAGAACGCTATCGACCGCATTTTCAATATTCTTTGCCGCAGCTTCCTCGTGCAGCGCGTAGCGAAGGAGCATTGCCGCCGAAAGAATCGTGCCGAGCGGATTGGCAATGCCCTTTCCTGCAATATCCGGCGCAGAGCCGTGAATCGGCTCAAAAAGACTTGTCTCCTTGCCAATCGAAGCCGACGGCATCAGCCCGATGGAGCCGCCGACCACCGCTGCTTCATCGGAGAGGATATCGCCAAAGAGGTTGCCCGTGACACTGACATCGAACTGCGTCGGGCGGACGGCAAGCTGCATCGCGCAGTTATCAACGTAGAGGTTATCCAGTGCCACGTCTTTATATTTCTCTGCGACCTTTGCGACCGTACGGCGCCAGAGGCGGCTTGTCGCAAGGACATTCGCCTTATCGACGCTCGTCACCTTGCCGCTGCGGAGCTTCGCCGTCTCAAAGGCAAGATTTGCGATGCGCTCCACTTCGGGAACGGAATAATTTTCGAGATCCCATGCACGCTCGCTGCCGTTATGCTGCTCGCTCTCGCATTTATCGCCGAAGTAGATGCCGCCGATGAGCTCGCGAACGATGACGAGATCGACGCCCTTTTACGAGCGCAGGCTTCAGCGGCGAATATTCGACGAGCGCATCTGCCACCTTCACGGGGCGCAGGTTAGCGTAGAGCCCCAGCCCCTTGCGCAGTCCTAAAATCGCCTTTTTCCGGGCGAAGAGCCGGGTCGACATCATCCCACTTATCACCGCCGACCGCACCGAAGAGAACGCCATCGCTTTCCTTGCAGGACTGAAGCGTTGCATCTGGCAGCGGCGTCCCGAATTTATCGTATGCCGTGCCCCCTGCATCCTTATAGTCATAGCTCAAACCGAGCTTATGCTTTTCGTCGATTTTTTTCAGAACCTGGACGGCAGCTTCGACGATTTCAGAGCCGATGCCATCGCCTGGGATGACCGTAATCTTATAAGCCATGGAATCCCCTTTCCTACTTTACTTCTTGTTTTTAATGTAATTGATGAGACCGCCCGCATCTGCGATTTCCTGCACGAAACCCGGCAGCGGATGCGCGTGAAAGGTCTCGCCCGTCGTCTCATCTTTGATCTCACCTGTCGTCACATCGACCGAGAGTTTGTCGCCCGCATGAATCCGCTCGACGTCTTTACCGATTTCAAGAAGCGGCAGACCGATGTTGATGCCGTTGCGGTAAAAGATACGCGCAAAGCTCGCCGCGATGACGACGGGAATCCCTGATGCCTTGATCGCAACCGGCGCGTGCTCACGCGATGAGCCGCAGCCGAAATTTCTGCCGCCGACCATGATATCGCCCGCCTGTACATTCTTGGCAAACGTCTCGTCGATGTCCACCATGCAGTGAGGCCAGCTCCTTCGGATCGAACGAGCTGAGGTAACGCGCAGGGATGATGACATCCGTATCGATATTGTCGCCGTAGCGCCAGACTTTTCCTGTATACTTCATTTAAACCTCCTCCGGCACGGCGATATAGCCTAGAATCGCACTCGCTGCCGCAACGAAAGGACCCGCAAGATAGACTTCACTCTTCGTATCGCCCATGCGGCCGATGAAGTTGCGATTCGTCGTCGAAACGCAACGCTCACCGCCGTCATGATGCCCATGTAACCGCCGAGGCAAGGCCCGCACGTCGGGGTTGAAACAGCGCACCCTGCGTCAATGAACGCATCGATATAGCCACGCTTCATCGCTTCTTTGTAAACCCATGGGCTGCCGGGGATGACGATGCAGCGCACGCGTTCTGCGACCTGATGTCCCTTTAGAATCTTTGCTGCAATCGCCATGTCTTCCAAGCGTCCATTCGTACACGAGCCGATGATGACCTGGTCGATTGCGATTCTTTCGCCGATGTCCTTGACCGCCTTCGTGTTCTCCGGCAAATGCGGAAAGGAGACGACCGGCGTCAGCTCATCGAGCGCAATCGTGACGACGCCGCAATACGCCGCATCCGCATCTGCTTCCACCGGTTCGTATGCCTTCTTGACGCGGCCTTCAACGTATGCCTTTGTCACCTCGTCAAATGGGAAGATACCCGCCTTAGCGCCCGCTTCGATCGCCATATTCGAGATCGTCAGACGATCCGTCATCGTAAGTTCTGCGACGCCCTCACCCGCAAACTCAAGCGAGCGGTAGAGCGCGCCATCGACGCCAATGCGGCCGATGAGCGTCAGGATGACGTCCTTGCCGCAGATGTTTTCCGGCTTCTTGCCCGTCAGAACGACCTTGATCGCCTCTGGGACTTTGAACCAAGCTTCGCCCGTCGCCATCGCTGCGCCGAGGTCCGTCGAGCCGACGCCCGTTGCAAAGCCATTAACTGCGCCATAGGTACAAGTGTGCGAGTCCGCACCGATCGTCAGCATGCCGGGAGCAACGATGCCCTTTTCCGGCAGAATGACGTGTTCTATGCCGACGCGCCCCTGCTCAAAGTAGTTCACAATCTTATGCTCGCGTGCAAAATCACGGACGATCTTGGCAAGACCTGCACTCTTGATGTCCTTTGCCGGCTGAAAATGATCCGGCACGAGTGCAATCTTTGTAGGATCAAAAACCGGACGACCTATCTCGTTAAATTTCTCAATCGACGGCGGTGCCGTAATATCATTTGCAAGAACCATATCCAGCTTACACGTAATCAGCTGCCCTGCCGAAACGGAAGAAAGCCCCGCGTGCTTTGCGAGGATCTTCTCGCTCATATTCATGCCCATTGCTTGCCCTCCTAGATGATGGAAGTAAAACCCTCCATGAAAAAACTTGCCTGATATAAAGCTCTTTCCAATTATATAGCTTGTTTATTCTATACTAGATTCGCCCGCTTTTCAATCACTTTTCGCTTTTCAATCACTTTTCTATGAAGCCTTCGATATTCAGCCGAAATCCCATGCCTTTGCTCCGCCTTTTTCTTGAAATATCGATGAAATCCTAGTAAGATAAGAATGGTTCAGATACGACAGCAGATAGAGAACATCCGCAGGTTGAAAATCCCGTCCAAGGAGGAAATATCATGCAAAACTTCACGTTTAAATGTCCAACAGAAATCGTTTTCGGACGCGGCGCAGAAGAACGCGTTGCGGAAAAGCTTCGCGCCTATGGCGCGAAAAGCGTCTTCATCGTCTACGGCGGCGAGAGTGCAAAGAAGTCCGGACTTCTGCCGAAGATTGAAAGGAACCTCACCGAAAGCGGCATCACCTTCCAGGTGATCGGCGGTGTAAAACCGAACCCACGCCTCTCTCTCGTCCGCGAAGGTGTCCGCTTGGCCATCCAAGCGAAATCCGACTTCATTTTAGCCGTCGGCGGCGGCAGCGTCATCGACTCGGCAAAGGCCATCGCACACGGCGCAGCAAATCCTGCGACAGATGTCTGGGATTTTTGGCTCGGACGCCAGCCGCTCACCAAGTCACTGCCCGTAGCCGTGGTGCTGACGCTTGCAGCAGCGGGAAGTGAAACGAGTGACTCTGCGGTTCTCACCGATGAGGATACGCATCGCAAGCTCGGCATGAACACGCCGCTGAATCGTCCGGCAATCGCTTTTATGAATCCGGAGCTCACCTATTCTGTTCCAAAAAAACAGCTCGTCAGCGGTGTCTGCGACATCATGATGCACACGATGGAACGTTATTTCACCAAGGTCAGGGGAAAAGAACATACTGACTGATCGCTTTGCCGAAGCCTTGTTAACGACTGTCATGGATGCGCTCAAGGTCGCAGAAAAAAACCAGACAGATTACGATGCAATGAGTGAGATCCTGTGGGCAGGCAGTGTCTCGCACAGTAATTTTACAGAGCTTGGACGCCTGAAGGATTTCTCCTGCCACCGCCTCGGTCACGAGCTTTCCGCCATGTTCGATGCGACGCACGGTGCGACACTTACGACGATTTGGCCAAGCTGGGCAAAATACGTTTACAGAGACGATCCTGCCCGATTTGCACAGTTTGCAGAAAAGCTCTTCGGCATAGAAGACGGCTCTGACATCGAGCGTGCGGAAAAGGGCATCGAAGCAATGACAGACTTCTTCCGTTCCGTTCAGATGCCAGTCAATATGAAAGAACTCCTCGGCCGCACGCTGACCGATGCAGAAGTTGAAAAACTCGCCGACCTTGGCACAAGCGGCGATACAAAGAAGCTCGGCAACTTCCATCCGATCGGCAAGAAGGAAGCGATCGCGATCTATACCCTTGCCAATCGCTGACGGATACGCCCCGGCGGACTTCTTTCGCTTAAGTGCAGCGCGTTAAGCTACAGGTGCACAACCGCCAGCATGACGAGGCATTCGCGTGGGGCACGTACGTCCGCAAAGTTACGCAGACCAAAAAAAGCACCGCTCTGTAAAAGAGAGTGGTGCTTTCTATTGGGGAAAATTACACATCAACGCGGGAAATATCCGCGCCGAGTCCGACGAGTTTTGCGACGAGCTCATCGTAGCCGCGGTCAATGTGGTGAATAGCGCCTACCTCTGTCTCGCCATCGGCCACAAGACCGGCCAGTACCATAGCAGCCCCCGCACGAAGATCGGTTGCATTCACATAGCAGCCCGAAAGCTTCTTGACCCCATGGACGAAGCTCGTCCTGCCGTCGATATGGATATCTGCGCCCATGCGCTTCAACTCGTTGACATGCATGAAGCGATTCTCAAAGACTGTTTCCGTCACGCGCCCGACACCATCGGATACAGCGATGAGCGTCATAAACTGCGCCTGCATATCGGTCGGAAATCCAGGATACGGCATCGTCTTAATATCGATTGCCTTCGTGCGCTTGCTGCAAGTGACACGGATGCCTTCAGGGTGTTCCTCGACTTCGGCACCGGCTTCCTGGAGTTTTGCAATGACGGGCTTCAAATGTTCGCTGATGGCGTTTTCGATAAAGACATCGCCCTGCGTCATCGCTGCCGCGACCATGTACGTTCCCGCCTCAATGCGATCCGGGATAATCGTGTACTCGCGTCCCTCGAGCTTCGGCATGCCGTCGATCTTGATGACATTCGTGCCTGCACCGCGCACCTTTGCCCCCATGACATTCAGATAGTTGGCAAGATCGACGATCTCCGGTTCCTGCGCCGGATTTTCAAGGATAGTCTGCCCTTTTGCCATGGATGCCGCCATCATGATGTTTTCCGTCGCGCCGACACTTGGAAAATCGAGATAGATCCGCGTGCCAACAAGGCCGTTTAGTGCAGCGGCTTCGATAAATCCCTCTCCGATCTTAATCTCTGCGCCGAGGGCTTCAAATCCCTTCAGATGGAGATCAATGGGGCGTGTGCCAATAGCGCAGCCACCGGGAAGGGAAATCTTTGCCTTGCCAAAGCGAGCGAGAAGTGCCCCCATGATGAGGAAGGATGCCCGCATTTTTCGGACGAGCTCATAAGGTGCTTCGCAGGTTGTAACACCGGTTGCATCAACGATGAGGCGATGTGCTGACGCATCGAAGGCAACTTGAACCCCGAGGCTTCGGAGGACTTCCGTAATCGTATGCACGTCTTCCAATGCCGGGACTTCGTCTAAAACGCTCTGCGTATTCTGCCCGAGAAGCGTGGCTGCAATGATCGGCAGCACCGCATTCTTCGCGCCGCTGATCTTGACGCGGCCTCTCAAACGATTCCCGCCATGGATAACCAATTTTTCCATTTGACTACGATTCCTCCTAACAATCAATCCTCAATTAATTCTGCGATCTTTTTCTCTATTTACTTATTCTTTTCTACCACGAGGGCCGTATGAACGACGTTATCGACGATGTAATTCGTCGCGTATTTCACTTCTCCTGGATGCGCAGCCTCTTCCCCCGGCAAGAGCTGTGCCTTATGCTTTGCAGCTTCAGCCGCGGCCTCTGCCGCAGCGCGTGCCATACGGCGCTTTTCACTTTTGGAAAGCGGCTTAAGGGGCGCCCCTGGTGCTACTGTGATGACATTGTTGCGATCGGATTCTTTGAGCGTCTTCAGTTGATCCTCCGTCGAGGCTTCCGGCACTTCGGACATCGATGTATCACCGCCCACTTGTGTCAGGGCGAGAAGCGGCGAGGAAGACGGCACATAACCACCGCCGCGAACGTCGAGAGAAAGCGGCCCTGCCGGCTGTGTACCAGCGACCTTATAGGGAATGTTTACGGTTTCTTCCGGGCGGCGATACGGCTTAATGGTTGTCTTGATCATGACCGTCTCGCCAGGTGCGACATGCGTCTTTTCCGGAACAGCGGAGACGATGGAAGCCGTCTTGCGCCCATTCTCCATGTTGATATCGACCTTGATATCCAGGATGTCCGACTCGCGCTCTTTGTTCGTGCAGATGATGCCGACAGCTGCGAGGAGTTCATTGACCGCATTCTGCCCCACATCCGTCGTGCCGAAGAACATATTCTGCCGTTCGAAAGAACCGCCTGCCGTCGCATTCGTGCGGATGGTAAATTTGACATCTGCCGTCGCTGCGCTCACCGTATCGCTCGTCTTTCCGATCGCACCGTAAGCAATCGTTGCAGCAAGCGTTGGAAGAAGGTCTTCATCGTAGGCGATGGTCGAGGTATACGTATCGTCGCGCCCCAGCGTCGCATCATGTACGTGAACACGGATGGGAACTCCGGAAGGGTATTCCCCCAAAATACCGGCAATGCCCGTTTCACGATCCTGATTGATGCGCCCGATAACACTGCCGATGCCTGCAATCTTCATGCCCGACGAAACGCCCGCAATCGTACCGTAGACATCCGCATCCGTCATAAAGAAGTTGACGTTGCCGCGATGCAGGAAGGAGTGGCCGAATGCCACGACCTTCTTTCCCTGCGTCGCTGTCACCGTGCCGACGCCTGAGATGGAAAAATCACCGTACGCGACCGCAACGCCGACAGAGCTGCCCGGATACAGCACGGCATGATCCTTTGCAACCGCACCAGATGCCGCGCCGCCGATATCGACGGGCAGACAGCTAAAGCCCTTCGCCTGCAGATGCTTTTCAAGGAAATTCGTTCCCGCAGGCGTGAAGCCTGAAACATAGAGAAGATCTTTCTTCTTTTCCTTATCTTTTGGGCTTCTTCGTCTCCGCCTCATCTGCGGCTTTCTTTCCCGCAAGCTGATCTTCGATGCTCGATGCTTTGCCCAAAGTGAGCTTCGCCGCTTCCGGCTTCTTCTCACCGTCCGCGCTGTGCGCCTTGAGATTTATGCTCTTCAGCCGCGTCTTATTCTTTAGATCCGGCATATCCCAGAGCTTCGTCATCTCCTCGATCGGCGTGATGAAAAAATGTGTAGGGCGTCATGTCCTTATAGCCGAGCGCCACCGCACCAATGAGGCGGCCGTTCACGTAGACGGGACTGCCGCTCATGCCCTGGAGGATGCCGCCTGCTGCCTCGACCACGGAGCCATAAGCGCGCGCCATGATGAGTGGATTTTCCCCCTTTGCCGCGCAGAATCGGATGGATGACGTCGACGCCAAAGGTCTTGATCTCCCGCGAGCTATCGACCACCGTATACGCCGTCCCCTGCATTCCCTCTTGGACTTCCGCCAGCGGCATGATCGGATCGAGTGCGTAGCCTGCCTTAGGAAAAAGGGCGAACGAAAGCGCAAGAGCGACTGCTGCCGCCGCACGCTTGATGGATTTACGAAAAAGACTTCTGCAAGATAGCACCTCATGATGAAAACAGCGACGAATATATTTCGCGCAACATTCCACTGTGTTTTCCTATGGATTCCGTAGAAAAATTATAACATTCAAAGGAAAGTCATAAAATTGTCTTTTATTATAGCATAGAACAACGAAAAGAAAAGTATCAGCGATGAAATTCCTATGATTTTATGAAAAAAGTATGGACGCAAAAAGCATCCTTACCGAAAAAGATACTCTTGCGTCCATTTTCTTATCCACGTTCTGAAAACGACTGACTTTTCCCGCGTCAGCGCCGCAGAAGAACGACACTGGCACCGACCGAACGCTCGTGCCCATCCGACGGGCTGTTCTGCACCTCACCGTTGATGACGAGTTCAGACGAACCGCCGCCGTCCAGGTTGATGGCATTATACGCACCGTATTTCAGCAGGAGCTCTGCCCATGCCGTCAATGTAAGACCGACACTATGGCTCTGCCTGCCGTCGACAACCGCGATGATATAGTCACCGTCCTTTGTCACGCCGACTGCGCTGCGCGGCGCACGCCCGACGCGGATGTCGGACGGAAACTGTTCTTCACTCGCCGTCACGTGTACGCGCCCGTTTTCAACTAAGCGGGGACCAACGCCAATGACGGTCGGCACCTTCTCCCAAGCTGCGCCGAGATCCTCGCGAATATCTACGGGGTCGCCGACGCGCACGTCTGCACCCGCATAGGCATCCATCGCCGTACCGTGCACGGAAACGACGATGCCGTCTTCTGGAATACGCGAGTTGCCCGCCTGAATATGGGTCACGTGGCCACCTTGCACCGTGTATTCCATGCCGTATTCGTTTGTGCGCGTCAGCTTGCCGTAGTTGCTGTTATAGAGGACAACGCCGTTTTCGCCGCGCTCGGCATCGACGGCAGAAACACCGAGCGTCACGCCGTTCATCGTCACCTTGCCGTCATAGGAGATGGGGCCGAAAACAGTCGAGCCGTCCGGCATGATGCCCATCGCGCTGCGCGTGAAATACGTTGTGCCCGCCGTCTTTCCGCCGATGCGCGTGGTTCCGATGAGATCGCCATTGCCCGCAAAGTACGAGGCATTGATCGCCGCCGTTGCTCCAGTTCTGGCAGCCGTCTTTGAAACAGGCTCGACCCCCGGTACCACGCCCTTGGCGAGCGCGAGTTCTAAGCGGTACTTCGACTTATCCGCACGGAGAATCCACGCGGATATCTGACCGCGGTCATCCCAGTAAGCAAGGCTCGTCTTTGTAAGCCCGGCCGCAGGCGTTTCGATATAGGCACCATCTTCTGTGCCCGCATGCCCTGCGGGAAGCACCTCTTGCGCGGCCGAAGGCGCGGGCTGCTTGGCTATTGTCTTCTGTTTCTTTTTCTCCTCGCTCCTGTCGCGAACATCGACAAAGATGCGCGCGGGGTTCTCCAATGTATGCGCCTCATATACCATGCCAGGGCGAAGCGTCAAGGAGACAAGCAGCTTGTCCTTCTTCACCTGATAGGTTGCAGATGAAATGCGCGCCCCCTTGATGGGCAGACGGCGGAACCCCTTCTTTGCCTTCGGCAAAGTCAAAAGCAGGGTTGTATCATCCTTGGCAAGTTCAGCCTGATAGGCATCGCTTTTGTCAAGATCAAAGACGATGCGATCGCGCGCATCCGTGCTGCTGAAGCGCACTTCTTTGACGTCTGCAAATGCTATATGAGAAAAAAGAGATACGCCCACCAAAGTCAGAGCTGCAAGGCGCCCTATCGTATGTTTCAAAGCTTCAACCACCCGCCTATACTATGCTATCATCTGCCAAGGCGTAAATTTACCGCCTTGCCGTCAAATTTCTCCAAAGCTATCAAGTGCTACACCGCAGCCGATTGCTACACAGGACAGCGGATCCTCTGCCAGCGCCGTCGGTATGTCCGTCGAACGACGGATGAGTTCATCGAGTCCATAGAGCATGGCGCCGCCGCCCGTCATGATGATGCCATTATTCATGATATCTGCTGCAAGCTCTGGCGGTGTTTCCTCGAGAACTTTCTTGACGCCATCGACGATGCGGCGCACAGAAATCTCGAGGGCATCTGCCACATTCACCGTCGTTATCTCAATCGTCTTCGGGAGTCCTGTCAAAAGATCGCGGCCGCGTACTTCCATCGTCTCATTTCGCGCCTCCGGAAACGCAGCGCCGACCGTAAATTTGATTTCCTCTGCCGTACGCTCGCCGATCATCAGATTGTACCGACGCTTGATATACGAAGTGATGTCTTCGTCAAACTTGTCGCCCGCGATGCGAAGCGATTCGCTCGTCACAATGCCGCCGAGACTGATGACGGCGATATCCGTCGTGCCGCCGCCGATATCGATGACCATCGAGCCCTGCGGCTGGACGATATCCAGCCCTGCGCCAAGCGCCGCTGCCAGCGGTTCCTCAATCAGCTGCACATGACGGGCCCCCGCCTGCTCCGCGGCTTCCTGCACCGCGCGCTGCTCGACCTTCGTGCACCCTGAAGGAATGCAGACCATGATGCGCGGGCGAAAGACAAAACTGCGGCCGACGACCTTCTCGATAAAATGACGGAGCATGCTCTCCGTAATGCTGTAGTCGGCGATCACACCGTCGCGAAGAGGGCGGACAGCAACGATGTTGCCCGGCGTACGCCCGATCATCTGACGCGCCTCTTCGCCGATAGCAAGCACTGCATTTTTATCCTTATCTAAAGCAACGACCGATGATTCCCGAAGAACGATGCCCTTTTCCGCGCACATAAACGAGAACATTAGCCGTACCGAGATCGATTCCGATATCCATTGACATGCCGAACATATTTCTACTTTAGCCCCTTCCAAATAACAACTGCTTTCTGCTTTTCACAATGCCACATAAAATGCATCTATTATTTTTAGCACCAAATTTATACTGCCATATCTTAAAGTTCCCATAGCTAAAGCTAATGGATTCTGAGATATCACGCAGGACATTATATCATAGACAAATGCCCGATACAAGACCAGCGGCATGTTCCATCTGCAATTGCTTTAGCAAATTCTGCAAACACGCCATAAAGATGCAAAAATCGCAATAAAAATCACTTTAAGGGACAGAATTCTTCAAAAAAAACAGCCTGCCGCTCAAGCAGGCTGTTTCTGACATTTTTTAAGAGAAGAACTTTGCCCAATATCCTGCCACAAAGATATAAAGGACGATAAGCGGCAGAATCCAAGTCGCATAGAAGCGTATTGCATGCGGAAAGCGAATGCCGTTGCCTGTATTGGCCTCGCGGATGAAATTCTTCCATCCCCATCCATAGCGGCTCGTGCAGAACACAAGATAGACGAGACTGCCGAGCGGAAGGATGTTGTTGCTGACGAGGAAATCCTCGAGATCCAGCACGCCGGAGCCTTTGCCGAGCGGCTGAAAGTCCGACCAGATATTAAAGCCAAAGACACAGGGAAGCGACAAGAGGATGATGAGGAGCATGCCCCAGCGAATGATGATCTTGCGGTCGATACGAAGAAGCTCTAAAAAGGCACAGATCAAATTCTCAAAAACTGCGATGACAGTTGAAAACGACGCAAATGCCATAAAGAGGAAGAACAACGCCCCCCAGAGTCTGCCGAACGACATATGAATGAAGACATTCGGCAGCGTCACAAAGAGGAGGTTCGGTCCGGAGGATGGATTCACGCCAAAGGCAAAGCACGCAGGAAAGATAATAAGTCCCGCCATGATTGCGACAAAGGTATCGAGCACAGTGACCCAAATCGCCTCACCCGTCAGTGACTTCCGCTTGCCGATATAGCTGCCGAAGATCGCCAGCGCACCGATGCCGAGCGACAGCGTGAAAGAAACGCCTGTCCCATGGCCGCGAAGATGACCTCCTGCGCGCCGTATTCCGCCAGACGGCTGAAATCCGGATACAGATAATAGCGAAGGCCTTCGCCGCTTCCTGGAAGGAGAATCGAGTTGACGGCGAGGGCAACCATCAGGAGCAGCAGGCAGATCATCATCCACTTTGTAATGCGCTCGACGCCCGCCTTGACGCCGAGGTAGCAGACACCGCCACAGAGCAGGACGACCGCCATCATGTTTCCTGCCATCACGCCCGGGCTCGCGAGAAGGCCGCCGAAGACCTGTCCAACACCTGCGGCATCGAGCCCGTCAAAACCGCCGACTGCCATCTTATAGAGATAGTAGAGCATCCAGCCCGAAATGGTCGTATAGAACATCATCAGAAGAAAGTTGCCCGCAATGCCAAAATATTTATAAAGATGCCACTTCGTTCCTTTCGGCTCGAGCGTATCAAATGACATCGCAAGACTTCGAACGCTCGCGCGCCCGACAGCAAACTCTGTGACCATGATGGGAAGCCCCAAGATTGCGAGAAAGATGAGATAGATAACGACGAACGACGCGCCGCCGTACATGCCGACGATATAGGGAAAGCGCCAAACATTGCCAAGCCCGATCGCACACCCCGCCGAGACCAGGATGAACCCCAGCCGCGTAGAAAAACTCCCTCTTTCCATAAAACGCTCCTTTCACGTTAGAAAACCCTTACAGAAAATCTCATGCGTTTTATCCTATGCCCTTTGTCCCTCTTTGTCCAGTCAAAGACGCGAAAATACGAAGAAAAGCATGAGGATTTTTCTTCAACTTCTCCTATCTTTCGTGTATAATATAGGATAGTTTTTTGAAGGAAGCAAGAAAGGAGGCTGCGATTTGCCTCAGCCCAATGTCGGCCACATCGACTTTTTGAACGTCACGCCGCTCGGCTACGCCTATCGCCATCATCAGGCACCAGACATCAATATCTGCTGCGGCGTTCCCAGCCAGCTCAACCACGCCATACGCGAGGGCACGCTAGACGTCAGCAACGTTTCATCCATCCTCTACGCAAAAAAAGCGGACGACCTCGTCATCCTTCCAGACGTCTGCATCAGTGCTGACGGAGCAGTCAAGAGCATTCTTCTCGTCTCGCGCGTACCCATCGAGCAAATCGGCACATCTCCCATCGCCCTTACCCAAAAAAGTGAGACGAGCCATGCGCTCGTCAAGATCATCCTTTCAAAGAAGTACGCCGCCGCACCGACCTACAGCGTACAGCCGCTGCTGCCGGATACGCCCGTGCCCGAGGGACAGACGGCGGCTCTCTTTATCGGCGACGATGCCCTTTGGCTCTACCACCATCGGAACCCGGCCTACTATTACTACGACATCGGCACCGAATGGAAAGCTCTCACGGGAAAGAAGATGGTCTACGCACTCTTCGTAGCCAATAAAACATTTGCCCATGCCTTTCCGAACGACTTGCAGCTTGTCTACAACCGCATCACGGACGGCTTTCGCTACGGTCTGCATCACCGTGCAGCCGTCATTCGAGAGGCCATCGCCCGCCGAGCGCACGCAAAGATACCGCTTGTCTTTCAAAGAGCAGAACTTGAGGACTACTTGGGACCGACCATTCAATGGGCGCTCACCGACGCCTATATCGACGGACTGCAGACGTTTTATCGCCTGGCGTTTGAGACAGGTCTCATCAAGCGCGAACCTGCCCTTACCTTCGCCTCCGTCGACCGCATAAAAAAGCCGCTTCATCGTCATGCGTGCAAAAACATTCTATCTCATTAAAAAGAAAGGCATCCACATGCAAACTTCATCCTTTTCCATTCACGCTCTCACAAAGATGGCGCTCTGTGTCGCCTTCTGCTGCGTCACGGCGTACATTTCCTTTCCGCTCCCCTTCACCCCCGGCATGGTCACGGCACTGACACTTGCGCTCGGCGTCACGGCATTCGTCCTGCCGCCTAAGCAGACGTTCATCGCTCTCGTCATCTACGTGCTGATGGGAGCGGTCGGGCTTCCGGTCTTTGTCGGCGGTACGGCGGGTTTCGGCAGGCTCTTAGGTCCGACGGGCGGCTATATCATCGCGTGGGTCATCGTCTACCCGATCATCAGCGCGCTCAAGGGAAGAACATATCTTTCAAGCGTTATGCGCTCGTCGATATCGTCGTCGGCATTCCGCTGACCTACGTCGGCGGGCTCATCTCCATGATACTTCTGATGGATATCACGCTTCAGCAAGCGATCTTCATGGCTGTTTTGCCCTACATCCCAGGCGATATCATCAAGTGCCTTGCCGCAGCCTTTCTCGGTGTCCGTGTCAACCGCGCCATCGAGCGCTTCTGAAAAAATTGCCTCATCCTTTGGCAGAGGCTTCGCTATAGACCTCTTTTAGGAGCGTCTCCTTGCGAAGCGATGGACACGCGCAGCGATGCGCGTCGGCATCTGTCTTTCGAATCGTCTCCAAGAGGATTTCACCGATCATCGGTGCGTCGTCGTAGAAGATTTCAGAAAGCGTTTCGTGCGACCACTTTTTAATGCCTTCGCCGTAGTTCACCGTATAGTAAAGCCCGGCATAACAGGCGCCAATTTCCCTTGCCAGATAGACTTCCGGACAGATGCTCTGCCCGATGATATCGGCATGGCCTTTCAGCATGGCGACTTCTGCCGGGCTTTCAAAATGCCTGCCGTCCGTACAGGCATAGACGCCGCGATCGAAGATACGCCCATGAAACCGCTTCTTCGTCGCAAAAAGGAGTGTCTTTCTAAGCTCCGGGCAGAGCGCATCGCGCATGACGAGGAGATAACGCCCGTCAAGCATGACGTCCTTTCGCATCGTAAGGTCAATGTAGTCGTCGGGAATTAGAAAGTCGCGAATGTCCAACAGCGTATTTGCCGTACCGACCCCGCCTTCCGACAGAACGCGCTTCACGCCCGCCGCACGAAAGACATGAAAGATCTGTCTCGAGGCGTCCGCGCGCGTGACGCCCGAACGCCAGCCATGCATCTTCACCGTGAAGACGCGCTTTTCACCGACGGAAAAAGAGCCGCATCGCAGGGCTCTCCCCGTACGGCGTTTCAAAATGAAGATTGTCCGCTAGAATTTTGACATCGCCTGCGGGTGAATGCGCGGGAAAGTCACTGGAAAGCGTTCCCGAACCGCCGACGATGCCAAATGCTGCTGCAGGAATTTGATCGTTCATCTGCCATGCTCCTTTATACTAATTAATTCACTTTTCATCGGCAAACGTCCGCAGAACACGATACTTTGTATCGCGCTGTGCGGGCGTTCTTCCAGCGCCCCGAATCATGCGGATCATCTTTTGTATGCTCATATCGTAGCGCGTGCCGGCAGCGCGGACGACGTTTTCCTCAAGCATGATGCTCCCGAGGTCGTCGGCGCCAAAGCCCAAGGTCAGCTGCCCGATGCGCTCGCTCTGCGTGACCCAAGACCCCTGTATATGACTGACGTTATCCATAAAGAGGCGCGTGACGGCAAGCGTCCGCATATAATCCCAGGCACTCGCCTTCTCGCCGCCAAGCTCCGTGTGCCCCGGCTGGTACGTCCAAGTGATAAAGGCGCGAAAGCCGCCCGTCTCTTCCTGCAGCTTCCGAATCGTTTCCATGTGCTCGACACGGTCGCGCATCGTCTCGCCAAAGCCGATGACCATGGTCGCCGTGCTCTCCATGCCGATCTTATGTGCCGTACGATGGACACGGAGCCAGTCCTCTGTACAGATTTTATTTGGGCTGATGCGCGCGCGCACGCGGTCGACGAGGATTTCCGCCCCGCCGCCCGGCAGACTTGCAAGACCTGCATCCTGCAGGCGTTTCAAGGTCTCCTCAATAGAAAGTCCTGCTTTTCGCGCAAGGTAGAAGACTTCCGTCGCGGTAAAGGAGTGGATGACAATGGCAGGATAGCGCTTCTTGATGCGGCGAAGCATGTCGAGAAAGAAGTCGAGGTCGAGGTCGGGATGAAGCCCGCCTTGAATCATGACCTGTGTGCCGCCCGCCGCACTCGTCTCCCCGACTTTCTTCAAAATCGCATCATAGCTGAGGAGGTATGCCCCCGGCTCGTCCGCGTCCTTATAAAAGGCGCAAAACTTACACGCACTCTGGCAGACATTCGTGTAATTGATATTTTCGATCGACGATGAACGTCACACGGTCGCCGAATCGCTTTGCCCGCTCCGCATCAGCCGCCCTGGCCGAGCGCGATGAGATCACCATGCGCTAAGAGTTCTTCCGCTTCCCTTGCCTTCATCCTGCCGCTCCTTTCTGCATGCATGAAAATCACTCTGTCTTTTCGCCGCGTGCCGCTATTTCATGATAGAACGTATCGCGCTCCACCGGAAGGTATCCCGCTTCTTTGATGAGTGTGCGAAGATGAGCCTTCGTGATGCCCGTGCCTGTCTTTGCGCCGGCAGCATGGATGATCTTTTCCTCACCGATCGTGCCGTCCAGGTCATCGGCACCGAAGCCGAGCGCGAGCTGGGCAATCGGCAGGGTCAGCATGACCCAAAACGCCTTGAAATGGTCGACATTATCGAGGACAAGGCGGCTGAGTGCCAGCATCTTGAGGTCTTCCCAAGAGCCCGCGCGCGTGATTTCATATTCTTCGGCGAGCTTCGTATGCGCCGGGTGAAACGGAAAGAGCATGAAAGCTTGAAAGCCGCCGGTCTCATCTTGGATGTCCCGAAGCGCCAAAAGGTGCTCGATGCGCTCCTCTGCCGTTTCCACATGGCCGTACATCATGGAGGCATTCGTGCGGATGCCCAGCCTGTGTGCGGTCTTCATCGTCTCGATCCACTCCGCACGCGTCGCCTTCTTCGGACAGATGATCTCGCGCACACGGTCAGAGAGAATCTCCGCCGCCGCCGCCCGGCAGGCTCACAAGCCCCGCTTCCTTGAGTTCCCTTAAGATCGCTTCGACCGAACGATGTTCTAACTTGGCAAAGTTCACGATCTCGACCGGGGTAAATGCCTTGACGTCGACGGCCGGGAGTGCCGCCTTTACCATCTGTACAATGTCCCTGTAATAGGAAAACGGCTTGTCGGGATGAAGGGCGAGACGATATGAACCTCAGAAAGATTCTTCGTCTGCTTCGCATCTGCAAGAATCTTTTCGATATCTGCCTTTTTCCAGCGTAAAGCCGCGCATCCCCTTTTTCGACCCTGAAAGGCGCAGAGCGGGCAGTTTGAGGAGCAGACATTCGTCAGATTGATGTGGCGATTGACGGTATAAAAGACCTTCCTGCCGCTCTTTCGCTCTTTTGCGCGCCTGGCAGCATCTGCGAGAAAGAGCAGGTCATTCTCCTCGTAGAGCGCCATCGCGTCCGCCAGAGAAAGCCGCTCGCCTGCCATCGCTTTCTCTCGTGCCGTTTGTATTTCCATCAAAACCCTCTTTCCCCTGCCAAAAATGAAACGAAAGGCGCAGCGCTCGTGCGCCGCGCCGAAGATCACGCCTTAGCCAGCCTCTTTCAGTCATACCGATGGATGATGTTGAAGTTGCAGTCACACGATGCCGGAATGCGCCCCGCTTCCCGTATGATGCGTATGATGCGGTCCTCGGTGAGCGCACGGGGGCTGGCAGCACCGGCGTCATGGAGAATCGTCTCCTTGTGCACCGTACCGTCAATATCGTTGGCACCGAAAGAGAGCGCGACTTGAGCGACGGGAACGGTCAGCATAACCCAATACGCCTTGATGTTCGTGAAATTGTCGAGCAGCAGGCGGGAAATCGCCATTGTCCGCAGATCATCCCAGAGACTCGTCTGCTTGACCTGCTGCCCAAGCTCGGTGTTCGCGGGAAGGAACGGGAAGCAGATGAAGGTCTGAAAGCCGCCCGTCTCGTCCTGCAATGCACGAAGCGTCAGAAGGTGGTCGACGCGCTCTTCCAGCGTCTCGATATGGCCGTAGAGCATCGAAGCATTGCTCCTAAGCCCCAGACCGTGCGCCGTGCGATGCACATCCAGCCACTCTCTCGCCGTCGCCTTGTTTGGGCACAGCTCGCCGCGGACGCGGTCGGAGAGGATCTCCGCACCGCCCCCTGCGATGGCGGAAAGACCGCCGCGCTCCATCAAAAGCCGCAGGACTTCCTTGACGCTCCTGCCGGAAATCTTCGCAAAGTGCGTGATCTCGACGCCTGTAAAGCCCTTCATATAAAGCTCTGGAAAGCGCGTGTGGAGGAGCTCGATACGCGAGAGATAATCCTCAAACGTCCAGTCGGGATGCAGCCCGGAGACGACGTGAAGCCCCGCGAGATCCGGATCCTTTTTCGCGTCTTCGACGACGGCAATCGCATCCGCCATCTGCATCGCGTAAGCGCCCTTATCCTCTGCGTCGCGGCCGAATGCGCAGAACTTACAATGTGAGGTGCATATGTTCGTGAGGTTGACATGGCAGTTGACGTTATAATAGACGATGTCGCCGCATTTCTCGCGCCGCACATGGTCGGCAAGAGCGCCGAGCCAAGAGAGATCCGGGCACGCGAAAAGGCGCAGCCCGTCTTTCTTCGTCAGCCGCTCGCCGCGCATGACCTTTTCTTCAATATCCCGATACTTCGCACGCCCCAGCAAGAAAACGCCCCTCTCCGCAGCGCGCATAAACCGCGCCGTCTGTATACAAAAGAAATCCCTGTCATTATATCATGTCTCTTGTAGATTTCAAGAGAGGAAACCTACAAGCATCGCACGCTTTCATAACGTTTATGACAGAAACATACAGCATGCGGGCTTGCCATGTAACCCATTTTCATTGACAAAGCCGCCGCCTTGTGCTAGCTTTTAAATTGTGTAATAATTCTATTTTTGTTTTGAGGTGATCGCCCTGTGATCGAGCTTAGCGGCATCGTAAAGACATACGAGAGCGCGGCGGGAAAGGTCACGGCATTAAGGGGCATCGATCTCACCATCGAGCGCGGCGATATCTACGGCATCATCGGACGTTCCGGCGCGGGAAAGTCAACGCTCATCCGCTGCATCAACATGCTCGAACACCCGACAAAGGCTCTGTCATCGTCGATGGCAAAGACCTGACGAAGATGAAAGAAGGGGAGCTTCGCCGCGCACGAAAAGACATCGGGATGATCTTTCAGCACTTCAACCTGCTTTCGAGCGCGACGGTCTACGACAACATCGCCTTTCCGCTGCGCCTTGCGCACACGCCGGAGAAGAAAATTCAAGAGAAGGTCGCGCCGCTTCTCACGCTCACCGGGCTTGAGGGCATGGGCGGGCGATATCCCGCGGAGCTCTCCGGCGGTCAGAAACAGCGCGTCGGCATCGCCCGCGCTCTGGCATCTGAGCCGAAGGTTCTTTTAAGCGACGAAGCGACCAGTGCGCTTGACCCGCAGACGACAAAGTCCATCCTCGCCCTGATGCGCGACATCAATAAAAAACTCGGGCTGACCATTGTCATCATCACGCACGAGATGCAGGTCATCAAGGACATCTGCACGAAGGTCGCCGTCATCGACGGCGGCAGTATAGCAGAAGAGGGCACTGTCATCGACGTCTTCACGAACCCGCGCAGCCCCATCACAAAGGAATTCATCAGCGCCTAGCTCTCAAATGAGCTTCCCGCGGCATTTCGCGGCGGCAAGGTGGAAAAGTACCTACAGCGAAGATGCCTCATCTGCTCGCCGCGCCTGACCTTCCTCGGCAAGAGCGCAGACGACCCTGTCATCGCAGAGATGATTCGCCGCTGCAGCGATATCGAAGTCACGCTCCTTTTCGGCAACCTCGACCAGATTCAATCCGTGCCGTTTGGCCGGATGATCATCGGTCTGCGCGGCAGTAAAGAGCACATCAATGAAGCGCTCGCCTACCTTTCCCAGAAAGACCTCAAAGAGGAGGTGATCGGCTATGTCCGCAGATCTTCTGCCGCCGCTCTCAAGGCACTGGGCGAGACGGTCTCACATGGTCGTCGTCTCCATGGTGCTTTCGACGGCGGTTGGCGTGCCGCTCGGCGTCCTGCTCCATACGACTGCGAAGGGCGGCATACTGGAATCCCCAGTGCTCAATAAGGGCATCGGTGCCGTCGTCAACGTAATCCGTTCGATTCCCTTCATCATTCTCCTCGTCGCCATCATCCCCTTCACGCGCCTGCTCGTCGGCGCGGCCATCGGGACGACCGCAGCGATGGTGCCGCTCGTCATCGCCGCGATCCCCTTCATCGGGCGCCAGGTTGAAACGAGCTTGAAAGAGGTCCCCTACGGCCTCGTCGAAGCCGCAGAATCCATGGGCGCAACGCCCTTTCAGATCATTTGGAAGGTACTGCTGCCGGAGGCCATGCCGAGCATCGCATCTCAGCTGACGACCGTCGTCATCTCGCTCGTCGGTGAATCCGCCATGGCGGGTGCGGTCGGCGGCGGCGGCCTCGGCGACCTTGCAATCCGCTACGGCTACCAGCGCTTCCGCCCCGAAGTCATGCTCGCAACGGTCATCCTCCTGATTGTCCTCGTACAGGCTGTGCAGTTCCTTGGCAATCGGCTGGTCAAGCGATTGGATAAGCGATAAGCGGCTTCCTCTTTTGCAGCCGAAAGGTCGCCTTTCAAAACATCCGTAACATTTAACGCAGATTTAAAATACCCCATAGAAAGAAGGTATCCTCATGAAAAAATATTTCGCAGTATTTGCCGCGCTCCTGCTCTCCCTCCTCGCGCTTACCGGCTGCATGGGCAAGCATGAAGGCGATGATGTCAAGATGATCAAAATCGGTGCGACGAGCGTACCGCATGCCGAGATTCTCGAGCAGGTAAAGCCAATCCTCGAGCAGCAGGGCATTCACCTCGAAATCGTCGAATTCAACGACTATGTGCAGCCGAACCTTGCCGTCAACGACAAGGAACTCGATGCAAACTTCTTCCAGCATCTTCCCTACCTCAATAACTTTATGGAAGAACATCCGGAAGTCCACCTCGTAAACGCGGGTGCTATCCACATCGAACCGATGGGCATCTACTGAAAAAGCTCAAGGATCTGACGAGCGTGCCGGACGGTGCAACGGTCGCCATTCCGAACGACCCGACCAATGGCGGCCGCTCGCTGCTCCTCCTCGAAAAGGCAGGACTGCTCAAGCTTAAAGACGGCGTCAATGAAAAGGCAACCGTCAACGACATTGCCGATAACCCGAAACATTTGAAATTTCAAGAAGTCGAAGCCGCTCAGGTTCCCCGCACGCTTGACGATGTGACGCTCGCCGTCATCAACACGAACTACGCGATGCAGGCCAATCTCGTCCCGACAAAGGACGCCCTCTTCATGGAGGATAAGACGAGCCCCTATGTCAACATCATCGCCGTCCGTCAGGGTGATGAAAATCGCCCGGAGATTCAGGCACTTGTCAAAGCCCTCCAGAGCGATACGATCCGCCAGTTCATGGAAGAGCACCACAAGGGCGCCATCGTCCCAGCGTTCTAACAGCCGAGATAACCCGTAAAAACCTACAAAAGAACCCCTCTCCCATATGGGAGAGGGGTTCTTTCTATCGTACTGACGATTTTCTTTTATTCAGTTTCCACTGTATTCTTGATGCGCCAGAGTCCCGCTTCGCCGCCGCTGTGCGTGTAATTCCACGTATCGCCGTTTGCGAGCGTGAAGTCCTGGACAGAGTTTTCGCCGAAGTTCTTGACCGTCAGCGTACCGCCGTTCATCAACTCGACTTCCATCTTGCCATCCCTTACGGTGACGTAACGGATATCCGAAAGGTTCACATCGTAGAGCATCGCCTTATCACCGACATGCGAGTTCTCGATGATGTCTTCGCCATCGCCAAGACCATAGTAATATGTACTCTTGCTGCCAGAAACCGAACTGCCGACGAGCGTGTCGCTGCCTGCACCGCCCCAGAGCGATGCCGTACCTGCGCCGCTGTAGGTAATCTTGTTGTGCGTCCAGTCGCCCGCAAGCTCGACACCGTCGCCGGCGACGGCATTGATGTCCTTAAACTCGCGGTAAGCCTCACCATGGCTGCCGTCGAAGTAGATCTTTGCGCCGTCGACTGCCGAGCGGACAGTACCGCCGGTCTTTGCAAAATAGTACGTCGCATTCTTATCATAGTCAACGATTTCATCTGCGCCAGAAACCTTGGCAAAGGTTTCATGACCCCTGACATTGACGGCAATCGGACGATTGAAGAGACCCGCCGCTGCATTCTGAATCGTAAGTTCATCCGTATCGCTGAACTTGACAAAGATGGACGTCGCATTCTTATCCACAAACTGGACGTCGCCGCTGTAGATGACGAGCGTGTCCTTCCATGTCTCCGGCTTGCCGGTATCCGCCGTCATGAAGCCCTTAATCGTGTCCTTACCGTCGCCGTAGCCATAGAAATACGTCGTGTATTTGCCCATCTCGGTACCTTCACCCGAGACGAGGACGTCGTCGGATGCGCCGCCGCCCCAGAGGGAAGACGTACCCATGCCGCCATAGAGCGTGTTCTTCGCATCGGCTGCACCGACGAGTGTATTAAAGCTCGAGCCGCCAACGACCTGCTCGACACTCGAGTAGCGTGCCGTGCCGGAAAAGCGCCCCGTGTTGCCAAGATCTGCAACGATGTCGCCCGTACCGTTTTCAAAGCTGACCTTATCCTTATCGTTCGGAAGCGTACCGACAAAGATATTGCCTTCGACCAAGGGATCGTTAAAGTAGCCTCCATCACCGAGGAGAGCCGTCTTATACAGACCCTTTTCATCCTGCAGAAGAATCTTACCCTGCGTAACGCCGCGAAGCATGAGCCCCCCCTGCCGCTGCATGATGCGGGTGCCTTCTTCCTTAATCAGGACGTCGGATGCTGTGATATCTGCCGGATGGTCGACGTACCAAACAATATCATTCGTATCGCCCCAGCCCTGCTGGAAGGCATAAACCGTATCCGTATTTCCTGCACCTGTCGCCAGCGTCGTTTCTCCTGTGACGGAATCCACGATATCCGTTCCGATGGAGAGACCAATCGTATCCTGGACGCCATTGATGCCATTTAAATAAATGAAGTCAACATTGCCGCCGCCGATGACGATATCTCCGTCGCCTGCATAGAGCGTATCGACATTATCGCCGCCGCGAAGGGTGTTTGCACTGTGCCCCTTCTCCTCATTATTTGTATTGCCGTAAATCAGGAATGGATTTTTCTTATCCTCATCCGAAAGCTCGATGTCGATTGCATCGGAGATCGCTGCGATGACACTTCTGTGATCCGTGCCTGCCATAAACTTCTGGTAGTTGTATTCCGGACGGATCGTGACATTGCCGTAGCCGTATTTATGGACGAAACCGGCAGAGAACTCCTTATTGAAGTGGATGAGATCGTGACCATAGTGATAATCCATGATCGTGACAGGGGCGTCTGCACCTTTGAAGGTATCCTTACCCTTGCCGCCGTAGAGCGTCGCGCCCGTACTGCCTGTGACACCCGCTGCAACCGGTGCAATTTCGATGATATCATCATGGCTGGCATCGGTAGCATAGGCGGAAGCTGGATGCGTATCAAAGTCCGTATCGGTATTATCATCGCCATAAACGACATCACTCGAACCCGCGACAAGCGAATCCTGCCCATCGCCGCCGATAACGGTAGACTGCTTTGCATTGTCGTCAAAACCAACCGTATCGTTGCCGCTGCCGGCATCGATATAGCTAAAGTCACTTGCATGCACCTGATCGTTGCCTGCACCGGCGAAAATTGTATTGGATATTACGCCCACAATGCTGTCGTCGCCGTGACCGGTCTCGATCCGGTTAAAATTATTGGCAAGAACGGTATCATTATCAAAGAGATCATCGGTGTCTTCGCTGCCATCCCAATCCCGATTACTGTGGATTGTGTCGCTATTATTTACTTTGATACTATCATTGCCTCGGCCGGTGTATATGGTATTCTTGTCTCCACCATCGACTGTATCGCTGCCGTCCTTTGCATCGATCAGATCGCTAACCATCATTGACGCCGGCGCACCAAAGATGCTGTCCTCCTGATTGCCCGCGCGGATAATCCATGCACCACTCGCTATGCTGATGTTGTATCCGTACGGATGGTCTGGATGAAGGACATTTAGATTAGCTCTGGTAGTACCAGTTGTAATCTCAGCTGCATGGCTATAGTGCACACCATTTTTATCGAATGAGTAAGTAATCTGAACTGGAGCCGTTACGCCTGGTATAACTGTATCATACCCACTGGACGCACTATAATAAGTGATTCCAGTCGGTGCAAAGAGCCAACTGAATGTACTGTGAACAGTAGACCTTGTTGCATTAAGTTGTAACTCAAGTCTCGTTGCCATAAGATAACCTCCTAAAATACGATATTTTGTATCCGGCGTACCTTAGGCAGGTGTTTCGGATACATGCAAAAACGATATGGATACGTGTTTATTATGCCATATTTTGCAAGAAATAACAAGTCTTTGCTAGAATATCTTTTCCTACAATAAACCTCAAAAGGACCCTCCCGAAGTGGGAGAGCCCTTTTGTCTTGATAAAAATCTAACGATGTATCAGAAGAAACGAACTGCTTATTCCTCCGTCGTAGTCTTCTGCGTCCAAGTACCGCCTGCATACGACCAGCTCGTGCCGTCTGCAAGTGCAAACTCGTTGACGCTGGCACCCGTGCTGAAGTTCTGAACCGTCAGCGATCCGCCGGTCTTCAGGCTGACCTTAAGGATATCGTTGTCCACCTTTGCCGTCTTGATGTCGTCAAGCGTCACATCATAGAGCATAGCTTTGTCGTTCGCAGCAGACTGCGTGATGACGTCGTTGCCATCCTTCTTACCAAAGAAGAAGGTATTGACAGCGCCGGATTCCTTTGTCGCTTTTGAGGGTATCATCGCCTGCACCGCCATAGAGGGATGCCGAACCAGTACCCGCATACTCAACAACATTCTTGCCTGCATCACCTGCGAGCTCAAGACCTTCACCAGCGCTTGCATGAATGTTTGTGAAACCCTTGTAGCTGTCGCCCGTACGACCGTCAAGATAGATCTTCGAACCGTCTGCCGTGTTCTCGACTGTACCCTTGTTATTGCCGGAAATATAGTATTTTGCAGCTGAGTTGTAATGGACAATCTCATCCGCACCGGTGACCTTTGCAAAGGATGCCTTGCCGCCAACATTCACGCCAATCAGCTTGTCATAGAGACCCGTGAAAGAGTTCCTAAGCGTAAGCGAGCTGCGATCCTTCATGTTGATGGTAAGCGCTGTGTTGTTCTTTGCGATGGAAACAACGTCGCCGCTGTAGAAGTTGACCGTATCTCTGAGGTTACCGGAATCCGCCTCATCCGTGACACGGAAGCCATTGATGGTATCCTTGCCATCGCCTGCGCCAAAGAAGAAGGTTGCCGTCTTTCCGGAATCCAGGCCAGCTTCCGTCGAAACGAGAAGGTCATTCGACTTGCCGCCGCCGTAGATGGAGGCACTGCCAAGACCAGCCTTGATCGTGTTGTCAACACCTGCAGCACCGACAAGTGTATTGTTGCCAGAACCGCCGACGACTGCCTCGATGCTCGTGTAGCGTGCGCTGCCTGCATACTTGCCCGTATTGCCGAGGTCAGCAACGATGTCGCCATCCGCACCCATGAAGGAAATCGTATCATTCTTCTTCGCTGTGCCGAGGTAGATATTCGCTTCGGCATTTGCATCCGTGAGAAGGTTCGATGTGCCTGCATAGCCAAGCTTGTAGGTGCCGTTTTCATCCTGAACTCTGAGCTTTGTCTTTCCGCCCTGTCCCTTCAGCGTCAAAGACCCCTTACCCTGCGTGAGGATCAGATCCGAGCCAGTGGACGAAACATCAGAGATACTAGCTGCCTTATCATAGAACCAGACGATATCGTCTGTATCTCCCCCAGCCAGCACTGAATCCATTGACAACATCCTTACCGCCTGCCTCTGTAAGGGCGATACGCTCTGCCGTCGCTTCAGTACCAGGATTTTCAAGGGTAATAGTATCATTACCACCGCCGCCATAGACGAATCGCCGTTGCCAGCATGAATCGTATCGTTCTTCAAGCCGCCGTGCAACGTGTTGTTGCCCGCGTTGTCGTTAAGGCTGCCGCCGAAGATCTCAAAGTTATCCGTAGCTGCCGAAAGATCGATAAATGTCGACTCTGTCTTTGCCGATACAATATTGTGCTTTGTACCTTGCTTATCGAGGATTGTATACTGGAGATAATCCTTTGCAGACTCAATCGTCGTCTTGCCATAGCCAAATGCAGTCACATCAGCGCTGTTATATGCCGCAAAAGACTCATTGCCACCCAGTGTAAAACCTACGCTGGCATCCGCAATAGCGAGAAGATCACGCCCATAATTGAAATCTGTAATCGTAACTTCGGCATTCTTTTCAGTAACGAAGAGATTGTTGCCCGAAACGCCAGAGAGCACTGCATGCTTGCTATCTGTCTCGTTAGCGATCAAGGTATCGTTGCCGCCGCCGCCGAATACCACGCCGTCACTGCCAGCTACGATATAATCGTTGCCGCCGCCGCCTTCCAGCGTACTGTACTTATTGCCACGAAGCGTATCATTGCCCGAAGAGCCAACAACATACGCTTTCTTTTTGTTTGCATCCAGATCTGCGCCACCATCATCTTTTACAAGATTGATCTTCCATGCTTTATAGGAACCTGATGCATCGATAGTGATAGATTCACCCGGGAAATTATTTTCCAGATTTTTACCGACAGTAACATTATCATTCGTAGTATCCGGTGCGAACGTAAGAAGATTAAAGTTCGCCGAAGTCGTACCAAACGCATTGTGACTTATAGCATACGACACATCCGCCATATAGCCAGAGTTTGTATGACCGGAATTGTCCTCTTCATAAAACTTGGTCTTATTATTGTACCATAAAAATGTAGCTTTTTTAGAACCGATATCATGCTCCATCTTTGACAGATCTAATGTAATTGCCATAAATACAACCTCCTAAAGTATCCTTGCAGATCATTCTGCTGTCTTCCCGTCTCAGCACAGAGTGTCCGAGTTTCCTCTGCACTGAACTATATAAATTCGTATTCTTCCCTCCATCGGAAAAAAACGAACTCATATCGTAGTTATAGAATAGCACGATTTCTTTTCTTTGTAAAGCTTTTTTCTCAAAAAGAAAATCACGGCTATGTATTTTTCTGCTCCGCCTTACGAATGAGGGCGCGGAGCGTGTAGATCTCGCCCGATGTTGCAAGACGGTCGACCTCATGAAGGCGGCGTCTCTCATCATCGCCAAATGCCTCGCTGAGTGCAACGGCTTTTTTCAAATGCGGCAAAGCCTCTGCCTCCCTGCCCTCATTCCATAGGCTGATGCCGAGCTCCGCCTCCGGCTCCGGCATATAGGAAAGGCACGGCAGCCCGCCTCAGCTGCGGCGCGAATCTCATCGGCATCCCCCAGTGCCTTTGCCGCATCGAGCCAATTGGTGTACGGCCGATATCCGTTCTCAGCAGAAGTCCAAGTAGACTCTGATGCATCATAGCGCCTGGCGGCAGCGATGGCATCCTTATAGCGATGATGACTATGATACACTGCAGCAAGGTAGAAGTCAAGATAATGGGCTTCTTCGACATCTCCTTCCGCCTTTCTGCGCGCTACTTCTAAGATCTTCAAATTTCGCTCATCTTTCGCTCGCATGCGCTCGGGAGAGTAGCCCGTGTGCAGGAGTTCTAAGTCTTTCTTGTCTACAGCAGCAGAGGACGGCATAGCGCCATCCAGATAGGCGATCCTCTCGTGAATCTTGCTGATGAAGCGAAGGTCCGGGCGACAGGCGAAGGCGCGCAGAGGAATCGTTGAACCGGTGGGAAGCGGATATAAATCCGACGTCACATGGCGCATCGGAATCAAAAGGGTTTCGTGACGCCCGGCAAGCCATAAGGTAGATAAAACCCGGCGCAAATTGCCGCGGGTCTTCTCGGTGAAGAACTCATCAGCATCGGGAAAGACGACCCAATCCCCTGTCGCACGCTCTAGAACGGCGTTTTTTGCTGCAGAAAAGTCGCCGGTCCATGGAATGGAAAAAACCTTGTCGGTATACTGCTTTGCAATCGCGATCGAATTGTCCTTGCTGCCGGTGTCGGCGATGATGATCTCATCGCAGTCCGCTTCTTTCAGGCTCTTCAGGCAGCGCGGAAGATCCTGTGCTGCATCGCGCATGATGAGGCAGGCGGAAAGGCGGAAGATGCGGCTGACCATGTGGCTCGCCATCGCCTTGACCGCTGCACGGGTCTCCCACATGCCGCCAACGACACAGGTAAAGCCGCGCGAGCTCCAAAACTCCTTTCGTGCAGCAGCCGTGCGCTCCTTTGGGATGGGCGGCTCTGCATCCGCCTCTTTTTCAGGCTTTTCTGCTTTATCTCCATCAGTTTCTGCATCACTCGCTGCCTGCGCTTCTTTATTATAAGGCTTAAAGATACCTCGCTGTGGAAGTTCTTTCACGGCATCTTTCCAGATGCTCTCCGTCGTATCCCGATCCGGCACCGCGGCAAGCGCTCCCTTGGGAAGGTCGGAGATGAGCAGCGTAATGACCGCTCCCGCAAAATCATCGATATAAACGCGCGCGCCCACAGCGGGCAGCGGCACATCTTTCCTTCCACGCCCAGCATATAATTGCGGACAAAGCGCGTCACATCGTCTTCCGCACCTTCCTCTATAAAAGCCGAAAAGACCTTCACCAACGAACATCGCAATGTCAATGCCCTCTTTGCGCGCATCATCGACAGAGCGGCGAATCTCCTCAATTCGCACCTCACTTTGAAGGAAGAGGAGAATGCGCATACTCTTTTTACTGCGCGCTGCACCGAGCACGATGCGCGACGCCGAGGCCTCCGCGGGCCCCGGCACGCGCGGCATCGGAGGATGACGCCCGCGTATTTCCCGCGGCGCAGCGCGCGGCGAAGCAGGCGCGGGTCGGATGCAACTTTGTGAGCACGCGTCCAGCCCGCGCCACGCAGGGCACGAAAGAGGGCTTCGCCGAGAGCGGCAGAGGTCGTGTCCTTTTTTTCTCCTGCCGCCTCTTCACTCTTTCTTCGTTTTTTTTCATCCGGCAGCGGTGCGCCGAAGATCGGCAGGCAGATCTTTGCTTTGTTATCGAGTTTCATATCTTCTCTCTTTCCTGCGCTGTTTTCTCTCCTATGCGCGGGAGCATCGCCGAAAAGGTCAGCCATACAGCCGCCCCAGGAAAGACCGACGCCAAAGCCCGCGAGCAAGACGCGCTTGAGCGCCTTCGTGTCCTCCGATGCAGCAATCCTATTGAGCGCGAAGGGAAGCGTACCCGAAACGGTGTTGCCAATGTCCCTCACATCGTTGTAAAAAGGCACATCCTCTAAGCCGCACTTTATCCGCAGGCGCTCGAGCATATATTTATTTGCCTGATGAAAGACAGCATAATCGAGGTCTTCACGCCTGGTGCCGCCGCGGGAGAGCGTTTTCTCAATGAGACCGGGCACAGTGCGCATGGAAAAGAGCGTGATGCCAGTACCATCCATATGAAGGTCATAATTCGTGCGCCTGTTTCCACGCACGTCTTCTTCCCGCTCGACCGGCACATGCTGCGGCATCGCGCGGTCGCCGCCCGCAGGGGCGATGATCTTATCGCGACCCGCGCCGTCTGTCCCAAAAAACAAAGGCATCCAAGTGTACGCGCTTGCCCGGCATGCATTCCAAGAGCGTAGCCGTCGCACCGTCGCCAAAGAGCGGGCGGACGAGGCCGTCTTCCTTTGCGCTGTACTTTGAGTAGATACTCGTGCTCCTCGTCACGAGGAGCAGGCGCCTTGACAATCCCGTCTCAAGCAGCCCTTTTGAAAGGGCGAGACCATGAGACATAGCCGGAGCAGCCTGAGATTGTAGTCGAGCGCGCCGCAGGTCTTCGGCAAGCCGATGCGATCCTGCAAAATGCATGCAGTCGTCGGAATGAGATAATCCGGCGTCTGCGTGCAGAGGAGCAGAAAGTCGATGCTTTTTGCGGTCAATGCCATAGGCGCGAAAGAGCTCTTCTGCCGCCTGAACCGCAAGATCGCTTGCCGCCGCATCCTCCGCTGCGATATGACGCGCACGGATGCCGAGTTTTTTTCGATAAAGGCGGCTTTCGCCTTCGTTTTCTTCGACGGCGGGCGGCAGATAGGTCGCTATCGCGCGGATGCAGGCCGACCGCCCGCCGCCCGCCTCATTTATCCGTTCATCTTGCATCGATCAAACTCCCTCGATGCCATGGCTGGCGAGCGACTCTCGGATGGCTTTCAATACTTGTAAAGTGCATCGGTGCACTGTCGTCGCCGCCGAGCCGGATGCCGTAGGTTCTCGAGTGCTCGCCGCTACCATCTGAATGTCGAGCGAGTCGAGCGACCCATCGGAGATAAAATCGTCGCTTGCCGCAAAGTTCTCGTCACTCTTGACGCTCTGCAAAACTTCCAAAAATCGTTTTCATCGCAAATGCGGGCAGGATGCTCCGGACCTTCCATCCGGAAAAAGGCGCCCGCCTCACCTCACTTTCTTATAACACAGAAATTTATTCTTCCTTTTCGAGGAAGGTACGGTAAAAACTCCAGGCTGTTGCCTTCGGAGGTATTGCAGAAGGTGTCGTCGATCGTATAGAGCTTTTCGAGTTCTTCCGCGATGATCGTGTCGTCGAGCACAAAGACGGCGAGCCAGGATTCCAGAAAGGACGTGTCTTCCTCAATATCCAGAATGTCTTCACCGTACGTGTCAGAGCACCTCACGGGCAAAGTTCTCAGCACCGGCATGGAGCTTTTGAAGCGCCGCGATATCCGCATGCTGCGGCTCATAGCTTGGCACCGGCTTGCCCTCTGCCAAATGGAAGCAGTTCAGCTGCCCGTCCGGGGAGGTCAGCACGGCTTCCAGCAGCAATTGATAGCGGTAGATATAGCGCGAGGAACACGCCAGCATGGTCGCGTCAACGTCTTCGGCAAAGCGACCGTAGATCTTCTTTTCCGCTTCGCCCTTTTCGTCCTTGAACCAATTTTTCCTGATTTGTCCCGAAGTAATAGCCGACAAAGGAAGGTTCAGCCTGCGCCGCGCCTTCTATCGCAGCCACATGCAGCATTTTTGAAAGGAAATACTGCGTCGTCCCCGCATAGCCAATATCGATAATGCCGATTTTCTCGCCCGTAAGGAGCGCGGGATGTTCTGCCTTGATGTACGCCATATAGGCGGCGCGCTCCTCCTTCGCCTGCGCGAGAATATCGCCCGCCATCCCCTTCAGCAGGCGAAGGAAAGCCTTATTTTTACTGTCTTCCGGCAAGGTGATCTCTCGGTCTTCGACATCTTTGGGAAGCGCCATGCCGAGCCGCGCCCGGAGGAAGTCGCCGAGCGTCCCTCGTATTTCGTCTGCAGGGGAATCGAGAATGTCGTCAAAGGTCTGGAAGCTCGCCAGCGTAACACTTCTGCGCGAGGTCAAAAAGTACGCAGAAGGCAGGGGCTCTTCTCCCGTCGCTTTCAAAAGGCGCGCCGCGGTCTCGCGGTACAGCGGCCCTAGGAAATAGCCGTCGCGGGCAAAGAACAGCAGACGCCTGCGACCCGTCCTTCTTTGCCCGGCGAATCAGCCATAGGATGTAGGTAAAGAGAATCGGCCCATAGAGGAAGTAGCCGAGCGCTTCGAAACGTGTCCAAGCGGAACTGCCCGCGCCGCGCATGTAATACGTAGGGATTATGAAAGAATTTTTCCAGTATCGTTCCCAGGAGGATGCCGGCATAAAGACTCATGTCCTTGCCGTAATGCGTCAGAATCTCATGACCAAAAAGGCGTCAGTGAAAAGAGATTGACGGCAGACATCATGTGGTAGGATGCAATCCCACGGTCAGAGCAAAGCTGGATATCGGACCACTCGTTATCGCCGATGTGCACCATCTTTCCCGCCATGCCCTTTTCCTCTGCGAGAAAGTTCCATGTCGCCGCCGTATCCTTGCGCCGCCCGGTCTCCGACGAAAGGAAGATCCCGTCGTAGAGATCCGCCGTGATGCCGCATGCTTCAAGAATGCGCAGGACGTCCGGCGTCTCGAGATACATATCGGAGTTCAGATAGATCTTCCTGCCTTCCTCCCGGCAGAACTTCAGGCAATCGACTGCCTCAGGGCGCGGACAGCAGAGCTGAACCTCCGCTGCGACCTCCATCTCCTTCAGCGCGGCGGCTTCCTCAGGCGAGAGATTTGCGATTTCGCGAAGTTTTTCGTAGATTTCCGTCAGTGTGACATCGCTTTGCTCGTCCGGCTTTCTGCTTTCTCGAAGTTCCTGCTCGGCGAGCAGGCGGTATTTTCTGAAGGCAAACGACCGCCCGAGGAACTTTCCCGCCTTGACCTCCAGCCACTTGTTGACCAGCGCAGGAAAGGCGATGCGGCGCATGACGAGGGTATCAAAGATATCGAAGGAAATGCAGTCGTGATTGGCAATCCACGGAAAATCCTTCGGGATTCTTGCCGAAGTACTGCATCAGATTCTTATTGCCCCAGTTGAGCGTATAGGCATTTACCTCGGTGTTCATTTCACCGTAGTCCATGCCTTCCGCCGTCACGGTCAATGCAAGCACGCGCTCGACCGCATGGGCGATGGTACCGTCGTTTTGATGCTGCTCCTCGGCAAAGTCCTCGAGTTTTAACCCCGAGGTATACAGGCGGCGAATCGCCTTCGTGCGCGCCCAGAACATCGTTCCGGCAGAGAAATCAAAGTAGGCGGTCGGGCTGTTCGGCACATCGAGGATGCCCAGGAGCTTTGCGCCGACTGCGCGGTTAGAGAGCCAAGTGAATGCAGCATACGGCACATTGTCCGCCGGCTGCGGGTAGAGCAGACCGAGATTCGGACGCTTGACAAAGAGCGCGAAGATGCGCCGGATCTTTGCTGCATCGCCCAAGAGGCAGTCGAGGAGGTAATTGCGCCACTCGACCTGTTCACTGCCGGTGTAGAGGGATTTTTTCGAGTGGATATGCGCGATGAAGTCATAGTCGTCCAGCAGGTCGCCAAAACCGATCAGAAAGGGTGCAACATCGCGGCCGCGGTTCGGAACAACGCGCACGATGAGACGGTTTAGATGCAGGATATTCTTCGCCGTAAAGACTTCTTCGACATGCGCTTTCTGCCCTTCGTCGACAATGCTTAAGAGCAGATCGAAGGCAAAGGGCATGTTCTTAAGGTAGGATGCGAACTCTTCGGCAAGATCCACATAGAACAGATGGAGCTGGATGGCGATCTTGCCGGGTTGGCGGCGCTGTTCACCGACATAAGCGTAAGAGCGCCGCAGACGGTGACTCGGCAGAAAGGTGTTCTTCTCACCGTATTTGCTGGCGCGCCACCTGCGGTAAAAGTCGGTGTTTTTCAGTGCAAAGGAAAAGGTATGATAAAAGGCATCCTTGATGCCGCCCCGAAGCCATTCGCCTCCGGGCATGTGCTGGTAAAGTCCTTTCAAGATTGCCAGGATGTCGTCTTTCTTCATAACACTCTCCTATTTTCCTGCGGCAGAATCCGGCGCTCCTCCGCTCAGCTTCCGCTTGATAAGGCTGGCGGCGCGGCGAAGGAGGCGGCGCGGATTTTGCCAGATCTGCCGCCACTCGGCGAGCTGGTCGTCGCGATTGGCGATCACCTTCGCCATCTCGGCAATCTGAGCCTGCAGGCGGTTATATTCCGCCTGAACCCTGGCCGTATACGCCTCCCGCTCGGCTTGCACGCCCGCTATCATCGCGGGCGGTATCTCATCGTCGAAGATGCCGATGGTGTGAGTCGACGATCAGAGCCTTAGGGCATGGCTTTGGGATCGCTAGCTCTGCCTGTGGGTCGTCGGATGCGTAGAGATAGGTATCGTACAGGCGTTCTCCATTGGTGCGCGTAATCTCTGCCCGCAAAGACTCCGCGTCATAGACAAAGGGAAATTTCATGGTAGCGGACGACACCGTTGAACTCGAGTGGATCAAAACGGATGGCCGCGGGGTCATGAAAGCCCGTGAGGTCGAACCGCAGTTTCTTTCGACTGCCGAAGTGCACCGGGCCGAGCACCTGCACAGCCTTACAGCGCTCGTCAAAGCCATCCTTCCCGCGTTCTTGCACGAAACACTCCGCATGAAGCGCATAGCCCGGCGCACCGTGAAGATGGGTCTCCCGCTCTTTTGCCAATGCAGAATCGATTGGCACGAGGCGAAAGATGTACTGAAAGGCAGTGCCGTTGGGATTTTTGCGCAGAAAGCGGCGGACGGAGCGCGGCGCGATAGACGGCGATGCCTCTGGAATACCCGCATGTGCGACATCCGCCGCGGTATCGCGTTCGAGAATAATGGCGCGACCAACAGGCGCCGCCATGCGATGAAAGGAATCGCGTGTGAAAAAGTGGACGTGCGTGCGGTCGAGAAGGCCGACATCCGCGTATTCGAACTTTCCCGCCATCAGGCTCAGAAGAATCGCATTGTGCGCGATGTTCGGCACAGAGACAAGAATCTCGCCCGCTTCCTTCAAAAGCTCTTTTGAGCGGCGAAGTGCCTTTTTCGGGCTCCGCAGATGCTCAAGGACATCGGCGAAGAGAATGAAGTCATAGCGCTCGTCCTTTAGTTTCAAAGCCCAGGCGTCGCCATCAATGTCACCTTCAGGAATGCCTAGGCAGGCATGCTTTGCATACTGCGCCGCTTCCTGCCCTGCCGCCGCATCGATCTCGACGATATCGACGGTGCATTCCATCGCCTCTTTGAGATAGCGCGTCAGGCGTCCATTTGCGGGACCGAGCTCCAAAACACGGCTTCCCTTTTTTGATATACGTGAGCAACACGGAAAGGCTGTTTTCTGTCGCAAGGTCGAGTGCGAAATCATAATTCCCCAACGAATCCATCTCCCCCTATGCATCTGACTTGAACTTTATCACGCCCATCGGTGCGGGATTACCAACATGCCTTCGCCGACGTAATCTGCCATAACGACGAGCGTCTTGACGCGCGAAATATACTGCAGCGGCACGGTCGCCGTCTCCTCAAAGATCGCGACATCGAAGTCATATTTGCCGCCGAGAACGCGAAGCCCCTCGGGGTATGTCAGCGTGACGGCGTTACGTCCCTTTGCCCAAGGAATCCTCTTGTGGTCGAGCAGGGTGTTCAGCCCGCAGATATAGGTATCATCGACCGTGCGCAGCGAAATGCCAAGGACAGCATCCTCGATGCTCTCGTCCTTTACATCGTAGGTGACGCGCACGGCAAGCGGCTTGTCGTAGGGATATGCATCGCCTGTAAGCGCTCTTCCTGCGCCGTCAAGGAGTTCAAAAGCAGTGACTTCGACGGCGTCACTTTCAAAGGCGACGTGCGGCCCTTCCTTTTTTTCCGCTTCTTTCGCGGCGCTCTCTGCTTTAATCTCGACTTCCGCCGTTCGGTCAGTCTCTTCAAGCTCGCTGTCTGCAAACTCGCGTTCCTGCTCGCGAATATCGTCGAGATAGCGGTCAACCACCCAGTTGACGTCTCCATCGAGCGCAACTTTGCCGTCCTTGAGCCATATCGCCCGCGTGCAGAAACGGCGAACGGCATTCATATCGTGGGAGACGAAGAGGACAGCTGTGCCGCCCTGCATCAGCTCTTTCATCTTCTTCATGCTCTTGATCTGAAAGCGCATGTCGCCGACAGACAATGCCTCATCGACGATGAGGATCTCGGGGCGGACAAAGACATTTGCCGCAAAGGCAAGGCGGGCAAACATGCCGCTTGAATACATCTTGACCGGCTGGCGGGCAAAGTCTCCGATGTCGGCAAAGGCGAGAATCTCTGGCAAAAGCGCTTCCATCTCGCCGCGCGAGCGCCCCATGACCGTACCCGTCATATAGACATTCTCTACGCCGGTCATCTCAGGGTTGAAACCTGCGCCAAGCTCTAGCAGCGAAGCGATGGAGCCCCGCACATCCAGCTTACCACCGGACGGCGTTAAAACGCCGGTAATCAGCTTCAAAAAGCGTCGACTTTCCCGCGCCGTTTCGCCCGACGATACCGATAATCTCTCCCTTTTGAACTTCCAGCGTGATATCCGAAAGCGCGTAAAAATCCGTACTGTAGCGCTTGCGGAAGGGGTTCAGCGCTTCCTTCACACGGTCGGCCGGTCGGTCAAAAATCTTGTAAGTCTTGGACAGGTGCTCGATCGAGATGACAACCTCTGCCATGCGTCCCCTCCTTTCATATCAAAGCACGTTACAGGACGTCAGCGAAGTGCGGACGCAATTTTTTAAAGACGACGATGCCGAGCAGGAGGATCGCCGCTGTCACCAGCCAAAAGCCCAGATTGGTAAAGCCGCGCTCCCAAAACCACTCGTGCGAAATAAAGCTCATGCGATAGCCTTCAACGATGTAGTAGAGCGGATTCATCTTGAAGATGATCTGATACGCTTCGGGAATCATGTCGAGGGCTCCAAAAGATCGGCGTTCCCCAAAAGCCAAACTGCAGAGCCATTCCGACGAACTGCCCGACATCCTTCAAAAAGACCATCAGCGAAGAGGTCAGAAGCGACAGCCCGAAGACGAGACAGATCATGGCAAAAAAGTAATAGAAGACCTGCAGATTATAGACGCTCGGCCAGTAGCCATAAGCCGCAAACATCAAAAAGAGGACGGCAACAAAGAAGAGGTTGACGACGAGCGCCGACATGATTTCGATGATGGGCAGCAAGCTGACGCGAAAGATGACTTTCTTAACGAGAAAGCTGTTCTTGACGATTGAACCCGTCGCACTCATCAGAGCATCGCTGAAGAAGAACCAGGGAACATTCCGCAGACGAGCCAGAGAATGAACGGAAAATCGCCGACAGGCTTTGACTTAAAGCCGACCTGAAAGACAAACCAAAAGATAAAAGACCGTAATGGTCGGCTGGATAAATGCCCAGAGAATGCCGAGAGAAGAACCGACGTAGCGTTCCTTCAAATCCTTCTTTGTCATCTCCCAGAGGAGACGGCGGCTTCGCCAAATATCGAGCAAAAAGCCCAGAGCCATCTGTAGATAGCGCAACGCATGCCCTCCTTCTTTGCGTACAATCCTATCAATCTCTTTTATCCGCCGCGATTTTTAAAATTACGAGGGCTCGCAGGCGAGGTCTTTGCCGTATTCTTTCAGCGGATGCCAGCCCTCGCCCTGCAGTGCTTTATATTCTCTTTGGTAGCGCAGATAATGCGGCAGAAGATAAACGGCGCCCTGCTTTATCCTCTGCTTTCGCCACAGCAAAAAAGCATGTACCGCTTCGCCATAGTCCGCAGCAAAGCCCGCCGCTGCCTGCGGCTTAAAGCGCCGCAGTGCATCGGCATTCGCGACCTCACGCCGCATGAGGCTCACCAAAGTGGAAAGTCCCGCGCGCTTTGAGTTTACGCCAGGCGACCAGGCGGCTCTTCAAGCTCAGCCGCCCGCGCCGATGAGATTTGCTTCGCTCTGCCGATACTTCGACAAGACCTCGCCAAGAGGCAGGATGCGCGCACTTGCGGCAGCCGCCCATGCGAGCCACTCGTCGTGATAGGCCGCCGTCGAAAGCGGAAGGGCGCGCGTCAGCAAAGCGCGGCGAAAAAGCACAGGCACTTCCCTGCACGACGTTGCCCCACCAAAGGCGGCGGTAATCTCGCCGCAAAAGCGATGCACATCAAAGCGAAGAACTTTCCAGAAGGAAGGCGCGAGCGGCGCAAGCGCTTCATCCACGACCGCCACATCATGAAAGACGAGTATGGCATCTGCCGCAGATTCAAACGCCTGAATCAGCCGCTCGATCTTCTGCGGCGACCAGACGTCATCTTGATCGGACAGGGACGATGATGTCGCCCGTGGACTTTTGGATCGCCTGCTCAAAATTTCGCCGAATGCCGAGGTTCGACCGGTTGACACAGATCTTATGCGGAATGCCCGCTGCGCTTAGGATACGGCGGGCAATCGCGAGCGTATCGTCTTTTGAGCCGTCGTCCGACAGCACGACCTCATCCGGGCGGCGCGTCTGCCCGCGATGCTTTCCAGCTGTTCGGCAAGATGCACGCGCCCTGATAGGTACAGACTGCAACGGAAACCTTCATATCCCCAGCTCCCATCTGCTTACGCCTGCGCGCCGCTCAGGCAGCCATAGAGAACCACTTGCAGACGTTTTATTATACTACGAATTTCCCGTTCTGACAACGAAACAAATATCAAGGCTCTATCGTAAATGTTACGGAAGAATACGATGCCCCTAAGCAAACCTTAGTGAAGCAAGCGGGGAAAGTGCACGGTACGCCCCGGCAGACTTCTTTCGTCCAAGCGCAGCGCGTTTAAGAAGTCCGCCGGTTTTAAGCGTACAAGTGCACGACCGCTTGCGTAACGAGGCGTTTGCGTGAGGCACGCATGTCCGTAACATTTTACGTAGATTCATCATCAAGATCTATAGCAAAGGAAACAACCCGTCATCGTATGCCAAAGCGGGCAACGATGGTGCGCGTCAGCCGCAAAATGGCGGAAAAAAGCGGATTCGGCAGAAAGGGAAGCAAAAGTTCAAAGAGCGTCACGCCCCTGCGCACATGGCGAAGGGCAAAGAGACGGTGCGCGCTGGAAAGCGTCACACTTTTTGCATATGCCTTTCTGGCGGCCATCCAAGAAAGCTCCGCCGCGTAAATCTCTCCGCAGGGCAGGCGGCGCGTCACTTCCTGCAAAAAACGCGCGTCTTTTTCGAGCTTCTGCGCGTAATAATCCGCCTTGCTCGTTACGCCGTGCAGGGTCTCGCTGCTATTCTTTCCGTGCAGGCGGTGAAATGCCAGCGTCTCAGGCAGAAAGCGAAAGCCGCCGCAAAAAAGCGCGACGAGCTCAAGCCACTGGTCGTGAAAGACCATCGGCGGAAACGGAAGCGCTGCCTTTACTGCCGCACGCCTTACGAGCATGCAGAAGCCGAGCGCCCAATTCTTGTTGACGAAGCACTTTTCCTGATAGGCGCGATCGTTGATCTTTTTCTATCGCCGAGCTGTTCAAAAGGCTGCCGGAAAGTTTTGCAGCTCTGCCGTAAAGCGTATTTGGCAGGGCATTTCCCGCTTCGTCAATGTAGCCGGCGTTGCAGTGGCAAGCGCTTACCACGGGATTTTCGTGCATAAAAGCCGCCATGACTTCGATCTTTCGACTGTCCCATATATCGTCCTGGTCACAGTAGGCGATGAAATCGCCCCCCGCCTGCGCCGTGAGCGCAGCAAACGCCGCCGTCACGCCGTTCGTCTTTCCGTTCTGCAAAATTCGGTAGGAAAAACGCGTGATGTATTTCTTAAGAAGCGGCGCGCAGTCAAAGTTCTTTGGGCTGTCATTCCAGACGAGAAGGTCGAGTTTTCCGGCATAGGTCTGACGATTCAAGGAGCAAAGCTGCTCTTTAAGCCACTTTGCCTGCGGCCGATAGACCGCCAGTGCTATCGTCACCGACTGCCGTATTTCCATCGTCACACGTCCCGCCCTTTCATCATTTAAAAAGGAAGTTCTTGATCTTTCCAAAGGCCTTCAGCGAGCGCCGAAGGTCTGCGGGATCCTTGAGCCCCACCCAGAGACGATGCGCGATGTAGCGGGGACGCAGGTAGTATTTTTTTCGCGCCATATCGCAAAACGCCGTCATATCCTCAGAGGAGATGCCCGGAAGATTTAAGACGCAGTTGATCGTACCGTCTTCCTTTACGTATTCGTCATACTTCCCGGTGATGTAGCCGTTCTTCTTCGCCCATGCATACGCTTCCGTTCCCGGAAAAGGAAGGAGCGGGTAGAACTGCGCGGTGTCCGTATTGAGCTCCAGCGCAAGGCGAAGGGTCTCCGCCATCGTCTCCTTGGTCTCCCCCTCGTTGCCGACCATGTAGCAGGCATGGACGAGAAGTCCCGCCTTTTTCGCATTCTTCACATAGCTGCGGATGAGCGCGAGCGTCGTCCCCTTCTTGATGTTTCGAAGAATCTGCTCGCTGCCGCTTTCAATGCCGGGAATGATGAGGCGGCAGCCCGCTTTCTTCATCATCTGCATCGTCTCTAAATCGAGGTTGACGCGGGCATTGCAAAGCCAGCGCAGGCGCCTCGGCAGTCCCTTTTCTATCAGCAGGCGGCAAATCTCCATCACGCGCTTTTTATTCGCCGTGAAGGTGTCGTCTTCGATGACGATTTCCTTGACATCCGGAAAGTTTTCGGCAATGTAGGAAAATTCCGAGACGACGTTTTCCGGCGAGCGCAGGCGATAGCGATGGCCGTGCATGGTCTGCGGATAGACACAGAAATTGCAGTGCGCCATACAGCCGCGCCCCGTGAAAAGCTGGATTTCAGGATAGGCGGATGCGGAGAAAAAATAATCCCTTTCGTTCAAATGTTTTTTGATAAAGGCGGAGGCAAAGGGGATCTCATCGATATCCTCGATGAAGGGCATGGCGGGGTTGCTCTTTACTTCGCCGTCCTTTCGGTAGGTGAGCCCCCGAACCGCACGCCAATCTTTGCCGTCCTGCAGAGCGCGTGCCACGTCGCGCACGATGTAGTCAAACTCGTGGCGCGCCACGGCGTCGATCGCCTCGCTAAGCACCAGCGACTCGGCCGGAAGCGCGGAAACATGCGTCCCGACGAGGAGGAAGACAGCGTCCCTAAATGCCGCTTCCGCCTTGATCGATGCGAGAAATGGCCACGTCGGAAGAAAGGGACGGCGTGCTCGTCTCGATGACAAAAAGCTTCGTTCCTTCCCCATGTGCCCTGACATAGGCAAGAGCTTCGTCCTCATGCATCGGCTTTGCGGGCGCATCGAGGAATTCGACGTCGAAGCCGTCTTTTTCGCAGACAGCAGCCGCGTAGATGAGCCAGAGCGGGTAGTAGAACGTACCGCTGCGCGTCAGCGCAGGACTTCGGTTCTCACGGGAAAATCGTCCGTATGCCGCCTTGAAAGGAGGGTTGATAAAAAACACCTTCATAATAGCTTTGTCTCCTCTATCCGCCTGTTCCATCGCGCCGCACGGAAAAAGTAGCGATAGCGAAAAAACAGCCGGAAAAGCCCTTTGATATGCTCGTAATTATGCTTGCTGAAGAGTTTCTTTCGAGACAGCCGCTGCCAGTCGTGACGGATAGAAACGCGGCTGTCGTAGACGACAAGATACCCTTTCGACCACGCGCGAAGGCAGTATTCCACATCCTCGGGCGCGTAGAAGATTCCCTCGTCAAGGCCGCCGATACGCTGGACCAGTTCCATCCGCATCAGCCAACAGGCAGACATCAGATAGCCGACCTTCGTGAGTCCCTGCGGGTTCTTCTCGATGTTTTCCCGCGCCGCACCGCGCCGCCGCCATGACCGAACGGGCAGCACCTTCAGCAGCTTGATCCATGCGGTCGGAATCGCCCTGCCGGAGTTTTGCAGTGTACCGCCCTTTCCATAGAGCCGCGGACCGATGATACCGATGTTCGAATCTTTTTCAGTGCATCCAACATCGTTAAAAAGGCCTCTTCATTAACGACGGTGTCAGAATCCAAGATGCAGAGAAACGCTGCCTTTCCCTCTGCCTTTCGGATGCCGATGTTGCGCGGGGCGGTCGTTCCCCGGTTTTCCGGCAGCGCGATGAGCGCTAGGTCAAGGCTCGGATCTTTGCCCTGCGAAATCTTTCGACAGCGTCCCTCGTGCCGTCCTTTGAACCGTTATCGACGACGACGACATACGGCCGCGACTGGCAAAAGGCCGCGATGGACGTGAGACACGCGGTGATGACTTCTTCGCTGTTCCATGTCAAAATCACAAAGGCGACGGCATCGGATTTCGAAAGGCGATTCTTCATAGCTGTTATTTCCTATAGGCACGATGGACAGAGCTTCCTCAGGGAATGGTCACGTGAAGGAGTGGGGTGGACTGCAGCAAATCGCCCGCCGACGTCCATGTCATAATGGAGAGCATATACTCGCCGGACGGAAGGTCATTATCCTTCGTATCGATCGACGCACCAAAGGATTCGGTGCCGGGGCGATGCATCAGCGCATGGACGTCATCGCGCAGCACGAGGCGTCCTTTCATGCCGTATTCCTCACCGTTGTCACGCCGCAGCAAAAACATCGTATCCTCGGCCGTACCAGCGCCAGGCAGCTGCCAGACATCAATTTTTAGCGGCGTCCCCTTCTGCCAGACGAGCACCTTCGGCGGTGCCTCCTTGTTGACGGTATCCAAATGGCAGTAGAGTGTAATATCCTTTCGAACCTTGCCGGAAAAATGCACGGGGCGATAGGTCGTAAAGCGCCGACTGTAATCAAAGGTTGCGGCCAGCGCGGGATGCTGCGCCTGAAAATCTTTTAACTGCTGGTCTAAGAAGGCAACGTGCGCCTCTGCACCCGCCGCCGTCACGAAAGAGCCGAAGCCGTCGGAATCTGCGGGCACTTTTCCCGTGAGATGCGCAAGAATTCGATCGCCGATAAACGGACGATAATGCGAGCCGTCGTAAAAGTTCACGGCATCGGTTGAGGCTTCGTTTAAGCCGCTGAAATCGTAGTAGTCTGTAATCTTGGCGAGTTCTTCCTTGAAGGTGTCAAACGCTGCGCCGTCCGTATCGAGGTAGGTTGTCTGATAGACGGGATTGATGAAAAAGACCGTTTCAATGCCGTTTTCCTTTGCCAATCGGCAGATTTCACGGATCAGCGCAAGGGACTTCGCATGTGATCCTCTTCGTACGCATAAGAGCGCAGGAAATCGCCATCCTTCCTGTGCCCGTCAGGATCGGCATCAATTTTCGCATCGCACCCGTCCCAGATGAGGTTACCCGTCTTGTAGATATCAAAGATATGCACCGCCTTCTCTCGCTCCGACGGTTTTAAGCGCTGTGGGCGCTGAAAGAGCAGGCGGAGATACGCCTCTGCATCGTAGGGCTTATAGGGATAGCGATCGCCGAACTGCTTGATGTGCTTCTCTGGATCGACGCGAAAGGAAGCATCGTCGAGGCCGATCATGAGCTTTTTAATCTTGACCCCGTCCTTTAGAAAGTAGCGAATCGTCTGCAAAAACTCCTGCGGCGACCCCTCTGGATAGGTCATATTATACCACCTATTGCCGTCCTGCATCTTTTCGAGGTTGAGCACGCCGACACGCGAGCTGCCGAAGCAGAACGCATTGTATTTGTCAGGGTTTCCCAAAATGTAGCGCGTCTTGACAAAGTTTTCGGCGACGCCGAAACGCCGTCCGGAAAACTTCGGATGCAGGATGCCGAGCTCATCGTGCATGTAGTTGTATCGCCCGACGATTGCAAGCGGCAGGCAGATGAACAACAACAGCAAAAAAAAGAATCGTTTCATAGCGAAGACTCCTAGAACTGAAAATACAGGAACAAGGATTCATGTGTAAGCTCCAGTACGGAGTAGACGAAGAGCGCAGCAAAGACGAGCGCCACATACCACTTGGGCTGAAATCGCTTGATGATTCTATTCGAGTCCGGCAAAAAGACGACGGCGATAAGCGCAAAACAGAGGATGCGAAGCGGAAGATCCGGCAGCAGTGTCGAAGCAGAAAGCGGATCGGAAAGATACGGCTGAATCTCGTAGGCGACCGCTTCCGGCAGATGAAAGCCGTGCCTGCCGCACATGGCACCGAGCACCGCCTTAGCGGTCAAAAGATCCGGCGCACGGAAGAAAACAAAGGAGACCGCAACAAAGAGCAAGGTCAGTGCGCGCGCGATCGGGCGGCGCATCGGCAGGTTAAAATGCTTCCAGCACTGATTGACGACGATGCCGACGGACTGCAGCAGGGCAAAGACGACAAATGTCCAGCCCGCACCGTGCCAGATGCCAACGATGAAGAAGGTCACGGACGCCGCGAGAAGCGTATGGCAAAAGCGAACGTTTTTAAACGAGCGGATGATCGGCTGATAAAGCGCGACAAAAAGAGCATTTGTCAGCGAGATATGCCAGCGCTGCCAAAAGTTCGAAAGGCTGACGGCACGAAATGGTTGATTGAAGTTGATTGGAATCGAAAGATTCATCATCCGCGCCAGGCCCACGGCCATGTCGCTGTAGCCGGAAAAGTCAAAATAGAGCTCCATCATATAGCAGAGTACGACCTGCCAGCCCTGCCAGAAATCGAGACCGGTCGCATTGGCAAAGCCCCACGCGACCGGCTGGATAAAGCTGTCTGCAATGATGATCTTCTTGGCAAGACCGAGGATGAAGAGACAAAACCCCGGCGTTAGGTTGGAAAAGTCCAGCCGGCGAAGGCGCGCATTTTGAAACTGGCTCATCATATCCGCATGAAAGAGAATCGGCCCCTGCCATCAGATGCGGAAAGAAAGAGACGAAGAGTGCGTAATCAAAAAAGTTATGCTCCTTGACGATGCCGGCGCGGCAATCGATCAGCGCCAAGATCTGCGTGATGGTGAAGAACGAGATGCCGAGCGGCAGGACGAGATGCAGAAGCGGAATGTGCGCCCCAAATGCCATGTCGATGCTGGAAAAGAAGAAGTCGAGGTATTTGTAGAAGGAAAGCAGCGCGATATTGCCCGCAATGCCCAGCCAGAAAATGCCGTGCGAAAGCTTTCTGCCGGTGCGTGCGCATCCGCCCGCAGGATTCCCCAGCCGAGCAGATGGTTGACGAGGATGTCGCCGACGAGAAGCGGCAAGTAGTGAACATCCCAATAGCCGTAAAAACAAAGGCTTGCCAACATCAGCCAGATATTCGCCAGACGGCTGCAGCGCGAAAATCGTCCCAGCAAGAAATAACCTGCCATGACAACTGGCAGGAAGACAAAGAGAAAGAGATAAGAATTAAAAAGCATCCGCGCGGATCCCTCCGCTATCTCGTAAAAACTTTATGTTTTTACAAGTATAGCATATTCCTTCCTTTAGACGCAAGTTTTCACCGGAAGGGGGCGCCTTCAGCGAGCAGACTTGGCCAAGTATTTTTCCATTTATTAGGTTGAGATTTCCTAAAGGCATACTTCAAAAATCATTTGGCTCAATGTAAGGCATAATAGATAAATTTACAGTTCAATCTATTTAAATAAGAGTATCCCGATTGACTCATTCAAACAGGATACTCTTATGAAATCACACATCTTACCAAAGACCTAGGACTTTCCACCATGCCGCACCAATTGTGAGGTAGATTACCGTCGTAATCGTAGTCATGATAAAACCATTTTGCCACCACTCACTCTGTGAAACGTAATTGCCACCAAAATAAATTGGTGCACAGCCATTTCCATAATGCGTCAGGGAAATTGGCACATCGGCAAAGATGCCAAATACGATAGCCGTCAAAAGGGGAGGCGCTCCGACGGCGACCGTCACCGCGATAAACGCAGCATACAACGCACTGATGCGTGCTGTCACACTGGCAAAGCAATAGTGAATATACGTGTAAAAAACCAACAGAATCAGAGCAGATCCGACCCAGCCAAGTCCCATCGAAGAGATGATGCCACTGGCGCCTTCCGCCACCCATGTAATGATGCCAGATTTTGCCAAAGCAGAAGCAAGCGTCATGAGTGAGCCCATCCAAAACATGGCATCCCATGCACCTTTTTCGGAAATGACATCTTTCCAGTTAATGACATCAAAGACCAACATAACGCAGACAGCGGCCATAGCAACAGGCGTTGCGCCGATGTTGGTCAGACCAGAAGTCGCCCAAAAGGCAAGTGAGCCGAGAAAAACAACCATCAAATATTTTTCGCTGTTGCTCATCGGCCCCATCGCTTGAAGTTCTTTTTCAGCCAGTCCTTTTGCATCTGGCAGACTGACGAGCTCTGGCTTTGTCAATTTCATCATGACAATCGGTATGAGTATTAGGCTGATAAGACCAGGGACAATAGCTGCGCTCGCCCATCCCATCCAGGTGACCTCAACACCAAGTGCCTTCGCTGCAAGTGCCACACAGAGCGGATTACCTGCCATGGATGTGACGAACATCGTGCAGGTAACGGCATCGGCGTGATAGCCGACCTGCATCAAATACGTGCCAATGCGTTTCGCACTTTCTCCTGGCTCAGATCCAAGTGCTCCGGCAAGAGAACGAACGATAGGGTACATGATACCACCGCCGCGCGCTGTCGCCGAAGGCGTAGCAGGAGAAATAACAAGCTCACTAAGCGTAATCGCATAGCCGAGAGAAAGCGCGCTCTTGCCAATCGCACGAATGATACCAAATGCAATCCGCTTTCCAAGCCCGCTTTTAATAAAGCCACGCGAATAAAGGAAGGCACACACGATAAGCCAGATTGTGGGATTTCCATATCCGCTGAGTGCATCGCTTACTTTCAAAAGACCGCTAAGTGCTGCAAATGTAATCGAGATAAACGCAACTGCGCCAATCGGAAGCGGCTGAAGAATAAATCCCAAAACGGTCGCTATAAATACGACCATCAAGTGCCATGCAAGAACGGACACCTCTGCTGGAACAGGAGCAAACCACAACGTCGCGCCAACAACGATCGTAATGAGGCCATTTCGTTTCTTTTTGTCCATAAAATCCCCCTAAAAACACAAGGAAAGTCCTGTCTTTTTCGATATCAAACATCGCCATAAGAAAAAAATTATCGTTCTACACACTTCCTTCCAAAATCATTTTTACTGTCTAATATTGTCTAAATTACGTTTCCTTTGCATTCATTATAAAAGCAGACCTTTTTGTTTTTGCAATTTCACCTTTTTCTGCTCCCTCGATTC